>Ga0272443_10006637_pt1 | contig 11373 bp, 5 predicted proteins | sample SSMAcet12_FD_193581 | JGI IMG/M metagenome (GOLD analysis project Ga0272443, IMG submission 193581) | Marine sediment archaeal communities from Little Sippewissett salt marsh, Falmouth, MA, United States - SSM-Acet-12 | ecosystem: Environmental > Aquatic > Marine > Wetlands > Sediment ... | reverse complement strand
GAACCGGCAGCATGTCGTTGTAGGCGATCAAGGCCATTCCACCTCGTCCATCATTGGGCACTTGCCACAAATCCATGAGTGCGGAGCGAACATCGAACTCGACCACCCGGCGCTGACCGCTCGGCTGGCTGGGATCGCTCCGATCAATGGCTCCCGGATGCTCGCGGGCGCCTAGTAAGTTGCCATTGGGAACCGCAGTCAGACCTCGCATTCCGAACCATGGACGTGGCGTGTCGGGATTGGGATGGGACCATTTCCAGCCCGTGACGCGCTCCCACTTGGGATCGGGGCCGTCGAGCCGGCGGAAGAGCCCACCGTTTTCTGGCTCGGTGGGCTCAAGATCGACCGTGATGTAGATCGAACCGTCCACTTCGGCAGCCGCCATGAATCGCCGCTGGCGACCGGCCCATTCGGGGGTGGTTTCCCAGACAATATTCCCGTTTGCGCCCGCATCGTAAGCTCCACGGAAGAGCATGCCGTTCGATGCCGCGGCAAAGACATGGTGGACCCCAGTGACCTTGTCGACGTGATCGAAGATGACACGCACCTCCGGTGATCCCCATCCAGTGTGCTCGCCGGCAATCGTCTTGATCCAATTGCCCGTTGTGTCATCGCGCACCCACACCAAGACTTTGCCCGGTTCCAAAGGACCGCCGACACCGCACATCAATAAGGATACCGGCGCGTCGAGCGATTTCCCGGAAGCGTCGCTTGTGAACTTCACGCTGCGCAGACTTCCCGCGCGTCCGCCCCGCTCGCCGAAGCCAACCTCAACTTCCCACGGTGCGTCCGCTGATCTCTTCACGACAACGGACGGCCCCGGCCAAGGCGCTCGCTTTCGATCGTGATTCCAACCGCTCAAGGTCGCAAACAGCATTCCTTGGTGGGTTTCCAAATGCATGCACTCCGTGCCGGTAATCAACGTGCCGCTGGCGTCCTTTTCTCCGATGGGTAGGGACTTCGTGAACTGGAGGTTCAGCAGCGGATCGCCAGATTCAACAGTGCGCAACGGCTTCTGGCCCTTGGTGCGCTCCCAGGGCTCAAAGATCCCTGGATTGCTAAGGGCCGCTTGCTTAGCCAGCAGATCACCGTGGTAACGCTGACCCTCCCGGATGGAGATCCTGCCGTCTGCGTTACGGTCGGCACCGCGAAGCGTCCTGGAGTCGGTCTCGCCTTGCTCGATCACTCGATTGCCGTCTTCGTCAAGCTTGTTGAACCAAGCCTGGAAATCCTCCGGCACAGGGACAGATTCCGCTTCGCCACCCCCTTGCCGTCTCGTGGCACCACCGGCAACGAATCCGCGAGCTTCCTCGAAACTGACCGTGCCATCCCCATCCTTGTCCATCTGGCTGAAGATACGAGGCATCTTCAACTCCTGGCGTGTCAGCTTTCCATCTTCGTTGCGATCGAGTTGCTTGAACCGATCGACGAGGCCGCGATCCTGTTGGGCTAAGATAGGCACCGCGATCAACGTGATGACGAGAATGAAGAGGACAGTGAGTCTGAGCGATTTCATGGTTGTTGCCTTTGATTGGGCAGCGTGCCTTTGAAGACCCACGCCGTGTTGTGGTTTCTGCGACGGTTGGCCGCACCGTCGTAACCGCCGGTATAGAACTCGCGGTCGGACCAGGGCGCGAATTCGAGCGTGCGGGTAGAAACAAGAGTCGGAGGATTCGATAGTTCCGAATCGAAGACGCGTACGGTTTCGTACTTGCCGTCGGTGTGGCGGATCATGAGCCAGGCAGCTTTGATGTCGCCTGTCTTCACGCCGGCCACGGTCACCCAGTGAATCGGCTCATCGGTCAAAGGGTGTTTGCCGGGGACAAAACGGTTGTAGGCCACGAGTTTGCCGCCTCGGAACTCGCCGACCGTTTCGTCAAGGAAGATGTCGGACCGAAGCTCAAGTGTGACCTTGAAGTGGTTCAACGGATCGATGCGCAGAATGCGGCCTTCCTGTTCTCGCGAGCCGAGGATGACCTGGTGACCGCCCTTCGGAGCGGATACGGCGGTGATGCCGCGCAAGCCGGCCCCGGCACGTTGTTCGGGCTCCCAGCGAAACACTTCTCGCCACGTCGGCTCCGGTCCGTCGATGCGCTCCAGCAGGCGAGGTGAGACCGAGGCGTACAGCTTGCCGTTGGCGACGCAGAATCCCTGGCAGCGTTTGAAGGCGCCCCCGTCGAAATCGGGATTGGCGTACTCCGGTTCCGCTTCCCAGCGAATCCATCCCAAGGCATCGGGATCGTAGCTGCCACGATAGATCTCACCTGCTCCGGTGCCCGCGAAGACGTGGTCGATGCCGGTGACTGCGTCTTGATGGAATCCAAAGGTCCGATTGAAGGCCCGCGGAGCCCGGCTGGTGACAACGTTCTTCACCCACCGGCCCGCCGCATCATCCCGGACGTAGCACACGAGTTCGCCCTCGGATCTAGCGGCAACGAGGCCGGCGTCGGCCAGGAGCAGAGAGACTGGCTTGGGCAGCCGCCGTCCCATGTAACCGCTGGTGAAGGTAATCGATTCCATGGCATTGACGCGCAGTGCGCCGGGGAAATCACTCTCCATTTGCCATTCCTTGTCAGGGCCGTCCTTGCGGAGGATTTGTGCACCGGGGCGCGGATCGTCGCCGGGCTGGTCGGTCCAGTAGCCGATTCCCGCGAAGAGTCTGCCGTCGTGCGCGACGATCCGCATCGTCTCGGTGCCGCCCATAAACCGGCCATTCCGATCGCGCGTGCCGGAAACGTAATCGCTGGTGAAACGGACGGCCAAGTCGCCCTCCGGTGCCGTTTCGGCCTCGGGGATTCGAGTTTCCGGATCCGCACCACCAATTGTCTTGCCGGCCAGGATCGCGTTCAAGAACTTCACGGCGGCACCGGTGACCTTTGCGTCGTCTGCTCGCCCGAACCACTGGTTGATTTCCCCATGGTTCCGGTCGCTTGCATCGACAACCTCGGTGGCGACACCGGCGGCGCGCAGTTTCTTCGCGAAGGCGTTGGCCCACTTGGGACGTTCCGGATTCGCCCTGGTGCGCATCCCACGACTGTAACAGATGAGAAACGGTGGGATACCCTTGCCTTCGGCGATGTGTTGGCTGGGAGAGGCATCCTCCCACGCGACGGGATCGTCGCCGAAGACCTGTCCGTAGAAGCTGACAGCGCTCGACTGCATCAGTTCCGGCAGGTCGTAGGCATTCGTGTCCAGCGGGATCACGCCCTTCAGGATGGCGAGCGTTTTTCCCGCTTTCTTAAGAGGCTCTTCGCTCGTCGCTACCAGTGCGGCAAGGTGGGCACCGGCCGAGTGCCCCATAACGAACAACTGGTTCGGATTCCCGTTGTAATCCTGAGCATGGTCATGGACCCAGGCGATGGCTTGTGCGACATCGTTGACGTTAACCGGGTGTTTGCCTTCCGGAAGCAAGCGGTAATTTACACTGGCAAACACCCAGCCCCGGCCGCTGAAGAAGGCCACCTTTTCCCCGACCGCGCGCTTGTCCCCTCGTTTCCATCCGCCGCCGTGGATGTAGACCATGATCGGAGCGTCTTTCACGCCAACGGGTTGGTAAAGATCCAACTGCTGCGAAGCATTTTCCCCGTAGGCGAGGTCCAGTTCTGCGGTGACCTTTGCTTGCTCGTTCCCATCGGTCGCAGGCCTTCTCGCTCCCGGGATTTCGCTCCGCTCGATAATGCCATCGCCGTTGCGGTCGAGGCGTCGGAAGATTTCAGGCTGCGGCAATTCCTTCGCCGTGATCCTACCGTCGCCATCGCGGTCGACGCGATCGAAGCGTTCGGCGAGGCCGCCGCGAGATGCGACCGGAGTGTCCTGGGCCGACAGGGACATACAAGCAAGGATCGCGACCAAACTGGTGGTTGTGAGGGTGATGGTCTTCATTTCGTATTGAGCTTCAGTATGTGGGTTTGATCGGTCGCGAGGCTGGGAAAATTGCGGCTTTCGCCGTTGAGCAGCGTGACCCGGACGTTCGCCGTGTCTGCCTCGCCGAGGCCGAAGTAGGCTTCCATGGAACCGCCGGACTTGTAGGCGTGGGCGCTGAAGATCGTGCGGACTTGGGTGCGGTCTCCGGTGGTCGCGGTGATGCGAGCGCCGGCCAGTTCGTGGTGACTCACCCCGAGGAATCGCAGTCGCAGCCAGTGATTTCCTTTGCCCCGGCCTCCGGTGTTCAGGAAGACCTTGTCGCAGTAGCGCTCGGGGGCACCCTCGCGGCGGAAGCCACCGGAGTTGTCCGGGTCCGCGGCGAAGACGAGGTCGAGGCGGCCGTCGTTGTTCAGGTCGGCTGCTTCCCCGGAGATCCCCTTGGCGTCGATCCCGCTGAGCTGTTGCGGGATCGGCTGGAAGCGGCCCTCGCCCCGGTTGAGGAAGAGGACCGCGCGGCCCTCGCGGCCGGTCGTGCCGTCGCGGCGGTCGAGCGCCACCACGTCCTGCCAGCCGTCGTTGTCGAAGTCGCCGAAGACGAGGTCCGCCCAGTAGGGGCGCTCGTCCAACGGGTGCAGACGCCTTCGTCCGGGTTGGTTCGCGTAGTTCGGCCCACGCCATGGCCGCCAATTGGCGAGGCTGTAGGGGATCTTCATTCCCTGGAACTCGTACCATTTCCGGTAGGTCCAGTTGAGCGCTTCGAGACCTGCGGCGGAGGTAGCTTCCTCGAAGCGGAAATCTCCGAGGTTTCTCCAGAAGCGTCCGCCCACCTCCTCGCTGCGCGGGGCCCAGCCGGGATCGCTTGGGCCGATGGCGAGGATGTCGAGCAGACCGTCATTGTCGACGTCGGCGAGGGCGACGTAGGGGAGTCCGGGCGCTATCCCATCGGGGACTAGCTGGCGTCTTTCTTCACTCCACCGCATGCGGCCCTCCACCGCGAGGCCATTTCCAGTGACCTTCTCGAAGCAGGCCTCGCCGGTTTCCTTCAGTAGGTTCTTCCAGCACCAGATGCCCTGGCGGTACTCGGCAGGCGAGAACTCCGAACGAGGATCTCGAATATCGACGTGGCAAGCCTGCAGGAGGTCGAGGTCGCCATCGTTGTCCAGATCCGCGAACTGGATGTCGGGTCCGGCCTTATCCTTCTCATCGTCGTTGTGCCATCCACCGAAATCCGGCACGAGGTCTGTGCCCCCGGTATCCTCGAAGCGGCCTGTGGCAAAGCTGTCACCCCCAGCCCGATAGAGATATAGACGGCTGTGCGGAAAGCCCCCCATCGTGTCACCGATATTGTCGCAGCCGATGGCGAGGTCCAGCCAGCCGTCGACGTCGACGTCGCCGAAGGCGGATTGCCGGTTGTAGGCCGTCTCGTTGGCGGCCCCGAGAGCCCCGTGGATCTCCCGGAAACGGTCCCAAACGCCGTCGCTCAACAGCAGAGTATTGCCCAGCAACTCCGCGCCGCGGCGCACTCTCCCGGCAGTGACCGGCGCATGGCGGCTCAGGAAAATGTCGAGGTGACCGTCCCTATTGAGGTCGATGAGGTTAGGAATCTGTGCGGCGCGGCGGATGTTGTCGTAAGAGAACCGCTCGCTCTCGATGGTGAGCGAATGCTCTTCGAAACGCTTGCCCTCTTGGTTCAGCAGCACCCGGAGCCGGTCGTCGTCACGGATCGGAGTGCCCCGAGGGCCCTTCGGCAAGCGGATTCCCGGCGTGCTCTGGACCGCGAGATAATCGATCCAACCGTCGCGGTTCAGGTCAGCGAGAGCGAAGCCATTGGTGCCGGCCTTTACGTCAGTCAGGCCGGGGATCTCCACGCGGCGGAAGAGGGCATCGTCAGCCAGTTGCAGTTTCTGTGGAGCAGCTTGAGTCGGAGTTGGCTTTGACCTGGCCCGGGAGATCGTCGAGTAGTAGCGAACAGCTTCCTCGCGGCTGACGAACCCGTCCCCATCGGCGTCTACCCGGTCGAAGATCGCCGGTTGTGGGTATTCAACGCGTGAGAGCTTGCCGTCCTGGTCCTTGTCGTTCCGGTGGAGAGCCTCCTCGATGCGTTCAGCGAGCCCGCCGCGGGACGCAACCGGGGGTTCTTGAGCAACCAGGGGCAAGGTTGCGATGAGGAGAGTGAGGGTGACGGTGAGTCGAAAGATTCTCATAGTTTCTTCATTGGAAGGAAAATGGTGGCTCTGGCATTCATGGTTCGGTGATGGTGAGCGTGTGTGTTTGATCTGCTATGAGGTTTCTGAACTCCTGTTGCGCACCGGATCGAGTTCTTACGAGGACGTTCACGGCCGTCTCCGATCCGAGCCCAAAGTGGAGAATCGGCGATCGCTTCGAGCGATAGCAGAAATCGGTACGGACCTCGTCATGTCCGAGGATGGTTTGTTTTTCGGGAGCGTAAATGGTAACGCCAGCGCCGATGCTCGTTCGTGCCGGCTGGCCGGCCACCACATGAAGCCGAATCCAGTGGTTGTCGTTGACGATCCGGTTGGCATAGACCCGGCTGTTGTCGGCACCGTCATAGCCGCCGCCGGTGCCGTCGTGAATCACCACGTCGAGCCGGCCGTCCGCGTCGAAGTCGGCATAATTGAGATCACGGCCGCCGCCTCCACCGCCAATCCCGTGGACTTCATGGGCAACCTCGACAAACGAGCCTTTCCCGGTGTTGCGAAACAGGTGAGGCCACGGCCACGGCGTCTTGAAGTTGTCGCGACGATTAACCAGGCAGAGATCGACCCAGCCGTCGTTGTCGTAGTCGATCGGCGCGCCGGACGCAAAGCTGACGTGGCGGCGCTCGCTCGGAGGCAGGGCGTTGAAACGTTGGAATCCGCTCTGCTCGGTGCGATCCAGAAAGCGAATGCGGCCCGGCTCCGAGACATTCTCCAGGAACGCCACAGACCGGGTATCCTCGGCGGGCCGGCGGCGAGTACCGCCCCGGACCACGGCGGCGGCAAACAGATCGAAGTCGCCGTCGCGGTCGTAGTCGATCGGCACCACGGCATAGACGTTCCAATGCGAACGCGTGTCGCCGTACGCCCAGCCACCGACCGCCGTTTTGGCGACCTCGGCAAAGCGGATGCGGCCGGGAGTGGAGCGGTTGTGGAGCACGAAGAGCCCACGATCCTGTTGCTCGACCCAGCGCTGCCCCACCCCGCCACGGTCTCCCTCCTGGTAACCAAGATCGGCGTAGGCGCCGGTGACGAGGTCCGGCTTTCCGTCGCCGTCGAAGTCGCGCACAATCGCCCCCTTGAACATCTTGTTGGACCACTCCTCTTTGCCCCGGTCGGGATGGATTGCGGTGGCGTACCAGAACCGTGCTACGGGCGGTTCGAGGACTTCGCGGACGATGTCGGGTCCGAACCGTCCGCCCGCGATACCCGGGTGCAGTTGCGATCCGGCGTGGTTGGTCCCAAATGATGAGACGCTGTGGTAAGAATCGATATGACCATCACCGTCGAAATCGGCGAACAGCACGTTGCGGGTGTTGCCCAGAGTCTCGTTGCCGAGATCGGTCGGCCTCAATCGACCTTTGCCCTCGTTCAGCCAGACGTCGGCCTGCCCTTTTTCCTGTTGGGCGACGAAGGCATCCAGCCGCCCGTCCCCGTTGAAGTCGTGCAATCCCCATCCGTTCGCATTGTCCGCTTTCAGGGTGGCGGCGTGAGCGAACTGTCCATCGCGATTGCGAACCAGGTGGACCCACCGTTTCGAGGCAATCAGGAGATCAGTACTGTCTTTCGAGAAGGCATTGAGGATGGCCGATGCCTGTGCGATTCGTCCCTGGTGGACATAGACGAGTTGGAAGTCGGTATTGACCTCCGAGGCGTCTCTCGGCAGCGGGCCGTCGAGGTTGACGGTTGCTCGCTCCGCACCCTGTCGCTGGGAGCGGTTGGAGAATTCCTCGCGGGTGACGCGACCGTCCCCGTCGGCATCCGCTCTGTTGAAAGCGGTATCCCCGGGCGCCTCGTCGCGCGTGATGACGCCGTCGCCGTTCTTGTCGAGGCGTTGGAAGGCCGCAGTACCTCGCGACTCCTGAGCGAGCGCGGAGAGACCTACCGTGCTGCCGAGCAGAATGAGGAGTGCATGACTGAGCATGCTTCGCTTGAAGGTCTTCATGGCCTAATCCCTATTTCGATTGCGGAAATACGTCTGCACTTCTTCCAGCGTGGCGAACCCGTCCTTGTTGGCGTCCACGTTCGGGAAGGCTTCCGGGCGCGGATATTCGTCCCGGGCAAGCTTGCCGTCGTTGTTTCGGTCGGCGTTCTTGAAGGCCTGCTCGAGGTCGAAACGCCCGCGTCCAGATCGTGGGCGGCGCGAAGTGGTTCGTTCTGCTTCAGGCTTCAGTTTGCCGCCCAGTTCGGCGTTGCGTTGGTCCTGGCGGATCCACTGAGGCTCCATCATCCGGGCGGTCCAGTCCTGATAGGCAGCCTCGAGTTGCTTAAGCTTCTCCGGCATCTTTTCGGAGAGGTCCGTTTGCTCGCCAATGTCTTCAGCGAGGTTGAAAAGCAGGGTTCTGTCCGCGGCCCGCGGTTGATGCACCAGCTTCCAATCGCCCTCGCGGACCGCGTGACTTCGGCCGCTGCGCCAGAAGAGTCTCTCGTGAGGCGGTCCCGCTTTTTCGCCTTTCAGGAACGGCAACAGATCGACGCCGTCGAGCTTGGGCTCGGAATCAAGGGGAAGTCCGGCGGCAGCTAATGCGGTGGCATGCACATCGAAGCCCATGACGGGTTGGCCGTACACCAACCCGGCGGGAATCACGCCCTTCCACTGCACCAGGAACGGGACGCGGATACCACCCTCAAAGAGATCGGTCTTGAAGCCCCGTAGCGGATCGTTGCGAGACGTGGTTTGCCAGGTGGGCCCCCCGTTGTCGCTATAGAAGAAGACAAGCGTATTGGCTTCCAGGTCGTGCTCTCGCAGTTTGCTGAGCACTTCGCCCACGGCGTCGTCCATGGCGGCAGTCATGCCGGCGTAGGTTTTGCGTTTGCGCTCGGTGATGTTCGGGAATCGATCCTCGTATTCCGACGTCGCTTCGAGCGGCGAGTGGACGGCGTTAAAGGACAGATACAGGAAGAATGGTTTGCCCTTGCTGCGTGCGATGAAGGCAGCAGATTCGCCGCCCAAGGCGTCGGTCAGGTAGGCAGGTTCGTTTCTGATCGGTGTGCCATTGCGCACGATGGGGGATCTCCCACCGGGGTCGGGATAAAAGCTGCGTGCGCCACTGAGGAAGCCGTAGAAGGAATCAAATCCGCGCTCATGCGGGCGCAGCCCCTCCTTGAAGCCGATGTGCCACTTGCCAGCCATGGCTGTGGCGTAACCGGCTGCTTTCAGTCTCTCCGCCAAAGTCGGAATCGATCGCGGAACGCCGAACTTGGGTGACGCATAACGCTCCGGTCCCGAATTGTGCTCAAACCCAAACCGGTGCTGGTACATGCCGCTGACGAGGCCAGCCCGCGACGGCGAGCAGACCGGGTGCGTGGCGTAACCGTCTGTGAACCGCACGCCACTAGCGGCAATCGAATCGATATGCGGCGTTGGAATGTCCTGGCAACCCTGGCAACCGAGATCGGCATAGCCCAAGTCATCCGCCAAGATGATGATGATGTTAGGCTTTCCCGCAGCTAGCGCCGGTGCCGTCGCAAGCAAACATGTCAGTATGAGGACGCTCGTCTTCATGGATGCCAGGTCCTTTCCCGAAACAGTGTGGTCAGTACGTCTCTCGTCGTCGGCCGCGACTCGCGGGGGTTGAAAGACCATTCGTTGTCAGTCAATTCTCTTGTGAGGCCGACGATGGCGGTGTCTCTACGAGCCAGCGTGCTGCATGAGGCCCAAACCAAGAGGTGAGTATGTCGCGTCTCTTGTCCGGCCGCAGATCCCGTGTAAGGATCCGAAACGGCTCATCTAGATGCCCCGCAGGTTCGTACTTGGAGTCGTCGGGGGTGCGCGCATCGACCAGCGTGAACGTGATCCGGGAGTCACCTCGCCGCGGAAGGGACCGCTGCATTTCCAGCCGCTTTACCGCCTTAGTCTCTTTATCGAGCTCGATCACAGCTTCTCGTATGTACCCGGACGCCGGTCCACGCGGGCGAGCCGTGATGACATGTGTGAAGCGGTCATTGTTCGAGTGTTCAAGTTCGAAGTGGTTCAGCACATTTTCGAGGAGTGTCTCCAGACGTAGGCTGTACAAGTCGGCGATGTGCTGCAGCGGCGGGCCGATCTCGTCCCCTTCGATCTCCAGCCCGCGATGCCGTCGCAACACAATCCAGATCGCGCCGGAGCTACTACGACCCCATTTCCAGGCTCGCTGACCACGCACGTCCACCCAAAAACGGTCGCCCTGTGTCCAGATACGAACATCCCGGAGCGAAACCTGCTCATCCTCACTCTTTGTCTCGCGGTCGACCGTCACAGTGTAGCATCGTTCAACGGGGCCAGCGTGCGTCGCAAGCGCAGCGCGTACCAGCACCGAAGCCGCTGCGTGTGCGGGCTGGCCCCAACGACCGACAACAAATGCCAACAGGACGGTCGCCGCAGTAGCAGCGAACCATAACGAACGTGTCCAGAATCTTCGATGACGCGGCAAGTTTGGTGTGAGGACAAGGTGCGATGGTGGTTCGTCAGCGTCCATTCCTTCCATCGTCTGCAACACGCGTTCCATCAAAGGTTCGCATCTCTCCCGCTCGGCCTGATTCTCCATGTAATGGCGAACCAAATCGTCGATTGGGTCTTCAGCGTCGCGGGGTTTGTCGTTCATCGTGCTGAACCGCAGTACAAGGTTCTCATAGAGGAAGAAAACTCGCCCGCACGGTTTCTCAAACGTCGTGCAAGAAACACTTCAGTTCCTGCGAAAGCGCGCACCGAGCCCGATGGACGAGCACTCCCGCATGGCTTTCGCTGATTTCGAGCGTTTCGGCGATTTCGGACAGGCTGCATCCCAGACTCTTCAATTCCAAGGCGGCGCGTTGATTGAGCGGAAGCTGTCGCAGAGCCTTGCCGACGGCCGTCTCGAGTTCCTTGTGCATGGCCAGCTGATATGGCTCTATCGACCGGCGATCGAGCAAGCCGGAACCCTTGTCCCAGCACCCATCCAAGCCCGTTTGCCACCGCACTCGGCTGGCCCGGCGGCCGAGGTCGATGCACGCGTTGGCGATCGATCGTAGCAACAGCTTGAATCCATCTCGTGGCAGGTCGTACCGATCCTTCCGCTCCAACAGTCGGCAAATACAGTCGTGGACGATATCCTCCGCCGCGTGGTGATCGACCAGCAGCGAGCGCGCGAAGGCCAACGCTTTGGGCAAGGATTCCCTCACCCAAGCGGTGAGTGACTCCTGACGCGTTCTTCCAGCAACTTCTTCCACGACACTACTCTTCTGGTAGAACAACGAACGGCACCAACATCCTTTACAGGAACTCTGGAGAAAACGGGATCTCGGGACGAGGGCAACGTCCCACCTTGATGATGTA
>Ga0272443_10006636_pt1 | contig 11374 bp, 10 predicted proteins | sample SSMAcet12_FD_193581 | JGI IMG/M metagenome (GOLD analysis project Ga0272443, IMG submission 193581) | Marine sediment archaeal communities from Little Sippewissett salt marsh, Falmouth, MA, United States - SSM-Acet-12 | ecosystem: Environmental > Aquatic > Marine > Wetlands > Sediment ... | reverse complement strand
TGAGGGATTAAAAGACACGTTCGAACTTGTAAAGCCGGAAGGCGCTTTTTACGCTTTTGTTAAGGCTCCCGATGGCTCAACAGCAACAGAATTTGTTAAAAAAGCTATTGAAAATAATCTGCTGATTATTCCCGGAAATGTATTCAGTGAAAAAGACACACATTTCAGAATAAGTTATGCGGCCAGTGATGAAAAAATACAGCAGGGGATAGAGATTCTACGAAATCTTGTATAGATTTATTGGGAATAAGTCTACTTATAATTGTTTTTAACTTGACCTCGTAAGATAAAACCGATAAAAACAACCACAAAATTTATAAAAAATGCTAAAAGCTAAAATCAAAAAGCACCTTTCAAAATCAGGTGTACTGCAATTTTACTATCTTAACAGGGAAGTAGTATGGTCAAAGATATGATTTTTGGTATGGCAGGGGGATTGGGTCTTTTCTTATTCGGTATGATTCTCATGTCAGAGGGCCTTAAGAAAGCGGCAGGAAAGAAGCTTAAGGGGCTTCTTGAATCAATGACAAGGAATCGCATCATTGGCTGTTTAATTGGTGCAGGGCTTACAGCCATGATTCAATCGAGTTCTGCTTCAACTGTTATGGTAGTTGGATTCGTTAATGCCGGATTACTAACTCTAAAACAAGCCATATCAGTTATTATAGGGACAAACATAGGTACAACAGCTACGGCCTGGCTGGTCTCAATATCCGGATTTCATATTGAAATCACATCATATGCACTTCCCGCGATAGCGATTGGTTTCGGTCTGCATATATTCGGGCGCACCCGAACTATTAAAAACATTGGAGAAATCATTTTGGGTTTTGGTATTTTATTCATTGGAATAGATTTCATGAAAGGTGCGTTCGGAGGCTTGGAAGATAGCGAAAATACTCATGCACTTTTTGTCAAGATCGCGGATATACCAATTCTCGCAATAATGGCGGGAATGATTGTAACAATGTTAATACAAAGCAGTTCAGCAGCTGTGGCAAGCATTCAATTGCTTGCAATGAGTGGAGCATTCGGAACTGACTGGGATACTGCTCTCCATGTCTCGATACCGTTTATCCTGGGAAGTAATATCGGCACGACCATAACTGCTCAGCTTGCAGCAATACGGGCCAATCTCTATGCAAGACGTGCCGCATGGGCACACACCATGTTTAATGTTATAGGTGCTTGTATTTGTTATTGGCTCATTGAGCCAATTCAGATGTTAGTGGGCGTAATTTCACCATGGGAACTAACGGCAGAAACTGTTGCGGGCTCTATCGCAATTGCACATACAACGATAAAATTATTTGAAGCAGTATTTTTCTTGCCCCTTACCGGCATTCTTGAAAAAATCGTAATCAGGCTGGTACCAGAAAAGCCAAGTGATTTAATTGTTCGCCCGACAACACTTGAACGTCACCTGTTAGCAACGCCTGAACTTGCTGTCCAACAGGCAAGACGAGAAATAGTTAGAATGGCGAGAGTAGCAAAGAGGGCGGTGACAAAGGCTATCGAGGGAGTGTCTTATGACGATAGAAAAAAGCTTAATGCGGCAAGAACGACAGAGGAAGTAACCGACAATCTTCAGTATGAAATAACGTCTTATCTTGCGGCTTTATCCGAAAAAGAGATTTCCGAAGAGATGTCTGTTGAACTGCCGGTATTGATGCATACTATAAATGATTTGGAACGAATCGGTGATCATGCCGAAAATATCGTCGAAATAGCTGAACGAAAGATCGAACAAAAATTGTTGTTCAGTGAAAATGCATTAGATGAAATTACCAAATTAAAGTCCGAGGTAGAGCAAATGTGTGATAGTATCATAAATGCCCTGGAGGAAAATGATGTTGCTGCGGCAACATCGGCTTTAGCAAGTGAGAATAACATAAACAAAATGCAGATAGACTTTCGTCGAAGTCACGTGAGTCGCATGGCAGAAGGTATGTGCAGCGCAGAAAGCGGGCTGATATTCATCGATTTAGTGGACAATGTTGAAAAGATTGGTGACCATCTAACAAATATCGCACAGGCAGTAGTAGGTGGTTTGCAGTGGGATGGGGCCGAATTTAAACTTCATGACACATAAACACTCATTGTTGATGAGTAATAAGCCTTGTTTTTGATAATAATAATTATAAGCTTACTTGACTAAAGTAGAAAAATTAAGTACAAGTACGTTTTACTTTAAGAGTTTGAAATATTTATTTGGTTTTTATCCTATTCAAATATCTGCCAATGCAAAACTTCTATTTATGAATATTAAAATATGATTAGAGACATGATTTTTGGTGTAGTAGGGGGATTAGGCCTTTTCTTATTTGGTATGGGATTGATGTCAGACGGCTTAAAAAAAGTCGCCGGACAAAAACTGAAAAATATCCTCGAATCAATGACCAAAAGGGCCATCGTAGCTTTTCTTGTTGGAGCAGGTGTAACCGCATTAGTGCAATCAAGTTCAGCAACATCTGTAATGGTTATTGGTTTTATAAATGCCGGTCTTTTAACATTAAAGCAGGGAATAAATGTTATTATTGGTACAAATGTAGGAACAACCGCAACTGCATGGCTGGTTTCAATATCAGGAATTGGCGCGCTCAAAATTACCATATATGCACTACCTGCTGTAGGGATAGGATTCCTGCTAAATGTATTGGGTAAATCCAGAAAAACCAAGAGTATCGGTCAGATCCTGCTTGGTTTAGGTATATTATTTCTTGGTCTTGATTTCATGAAAGAGGCTTTTGAGCCTCTGGAAAAAAGTACAAAAGTACAGGAACTATTCATCTCCCTTGGTGATAAACCGGCTTTAGCAATTTTAGCCGGGGCAGTTGTAACAATGCTCCTGCAAAGCAGTTCGGCAGCCATTGCGGTTGTTCAATTGCTTGCAATAGGCGGGGCTTTTGGCACCAACTGGCAAACAGCTCTTGATGTTTCAATACCTTTCGTTTTAGGCAGTAATATCGGAACGACAATAACAGCTCAAATCGCGGCTTTACAGGCAAACCGCAATGCTAAAAGGGCGGCTTGCGCACATACAATTTTTAATATTTTAGGATCCTTGATTGCATATCCAGTTGTTCATTTTGGTCTTTTTAGCGCTTTCGTACTTCTGATTGCTCCATGGCAACTCGGACGTGATACGATTGCACCATCAATTGCTGTGGCCCATACAATCTTTAATATTGTTAACTCCCTGATTTTTTTACCAATGTCAGGTCTTTTAGCGAAAATTGTGTCAAAACTTGTTCCTGAAAAACCAGGTGAAGCGTTAGTCAGACCTGTTGTCCTTGAAAAACATCTTCTCGAAACACCTGTTATTGCTCTGGAACAGGCAGAAAGAGAAATCATTCGAATGGCACGAACAGCAAAGAAAGCTCTGCAACATTCCATCGAAGGAATTATACGTAATGACAGGAAAGAACTCACTTTTACAGTAGAGATAGAAGATTTCATTGATAGATTTCAGATTGATATAACAACATATCTTTCAGAACTTTCACAGGTACAGTTGTCAGATGAAGTTGCTATTGAACTGCCCGTTTTGCTACATACGGTCAATGACCTCGAGCGAATCGGGGATCATGCAGTGAATATTGTTGAAATTGCGAGGAGGAAAATTGAAAAGAAATTATCGTTTAGTGATTCAGCGCTTTCAGAAGCTGAGAGGCTTAGAGATGAGATAGAGCAAATGTTCAACGATATAATAGCTGCTTTAGAACACGATGATGTTGAACATGCGAAAACAGCAATAGACCATGAACGCAATGTAAATAATATGCAAATGGAATTCCGTAGAAGTCATGTTGATAGAATGGGTAACGGCCTCTGTTCGGCTGAAGCGGGATTGATTTTTATCGATTTGGTTGATAATATTGAGAAAATCGGCGATCACCTGACAAATATTGCCCAGGCCATTATAGGCGGGCTTCAATGGGAGGGTGTAAAACCAAAAATATCTAACGATTCCTAAAATCCACTATTGTTATATTGGATTTAATAGGGTAAAATTTCGATTATGAAAAAAACACTTCGAGATATTGTGTCGGTTTTATTATGCTTTTTATGTATCACAGGCTGGATAAAAGCATCAGGGATAGACTTAAATAATCAGGAAACAACAGATATAAAAGCTGCTGTAATTGTTTGCAAGGGTGATATTGACTACGGATTATATAAGTCTATTCAGCGCAGAACAGAAACTGCGCTTAATCAGGGAGTTCAATACCTGATTTTTGAAATAGGTACTTATGGCGGCCTTCTTAAATCAGCAGATGATATATCTAAATATTTCATACTTGAAATACCGAAAATAAACAAAAAAGCACGAACAATCGCCTACGTTACCACCGAAGCTATTTCAGCGGGTTCGATGATAAGCGTTTCATGCCAGGATATTATAATGTTAGAGAACACAACAATAGGTGATTGCGCTCCTATTTCACTTGGCGGTTCGCTCGAAGGTGTTGAAAGGGAAAAAACAGAAAGTTTCACTCGCGCAGCTTTTAAGAGAGCCGCTGAAGCAAACGGTTACCCACAGGCGTTGCTACAGGCGATGGTTACTATGCAAATCGAAGTTTATAAAGTAAAGAATTTAGAAACCGGAGAGTTTGAATTTTTCGAAGGTGATAAACTCCCCGGAGACTCCAATGCCTATGACATCGAAAATAAAATACTAATAGACAGTGCGGATAAGTTAGTGACCCTTACAGCATCCGAAGCTTTTGATTATGGAATAGCCAGAGCAGTAGTTAAGGATTTAAATGGCGTTCTTGATTTTTTAGCCAAGCGTGATGGAGTGAGTTTCGCAGATGAGCCGATAGTTCTTGATACAACCTGGTCGGAAGAGATTGCAAGATGGTTAAATTCTCCGGCTGTGATGGCTGTTCTTGTTTTGCTTGCATTATTGGGAGTATATATTGAATTCAACTCACCCGGAATTGGGCTGCCCGGACTTGTTGCGTTAATATGTTTTGTAATTATTATTGGCAGTAAATACATCACAGGATTAGCAAACTGGATTGAAGTAGCGTTATTTTTTATCGGGATACTTTTGCTCCTGATTGAATTTTTTATTATTCCGGGTTTTGGAATTGCAGGAATATCAGGATTTGTGTGCATATTCGTGGGTTTATTCGGCATGCTCCTTAAAAATCCTCCTGATGAAATACCATGGCCGGATAATGCTTTCGAATGGGGTGATTTTAATCAGGGAATTGTTGGTCTTTCTCTGGGTATCGGTGCGTTTTTAATATGCGCCTGGTTGCTGTCGAAATATTTACCGAAAATTCCATACCTCGGCAGCATGATTCTTGCGCCGGATTCTTCGAAGAAGGGCGGTATTACAAGGCTAAGCATAACAAAACCCCGGGAAAGTGAAATAGACAAAGTAAATATTGGCGATATTGGCGAGGTTATTTCGACACTCAGGCCGACTGGAAAAGTAACATTTAAAGATGCTATAGTCGATGTCGTTGCTGAAGGGGACTTCATTAATAAAGGAGTCAAGGTAAAAATTACCGGTATTCACGGCAATAGAGTCGTGGTAAAAGCTGTAATAACATAATTTAGGATAAAGCTCATGGACAACTGGTTAATACTTGCGGTTATATTATATTTTGCCTGCGCGATATTAATAATCGCTGAAGTTTTCGTACCAAGCGGCGGACTTATAAGTATATTAGCTTTAGCCTGTGCCGCCGGCGGTGTATTCATATGTTTTAATCAAAGTGTATTCGCCGGCTGGATAGGTGCAATTGTTGCATTTATTATGATACCTACTGTTTTAATAATTGCTTATAAAGTATTGCCAAAAACAAAATTCGGTAAAAATGTAACACTTTCTCCACCGGATAGACAGCAGGGCGATGCAGTTCCGGATACTCACAAATTAAAGGAGATGCTTGGATCTGTCGGAATCGTTATGACTCCTCTTAGACCTGTAGGTATGTGCGATTTTTCAGGACAAAGAGTTGAATGTGTAGCCGAAAGCGGTTATGTTGATAAAGGAAAAAAGGTTAAGGTTATAAATGTTGAGAGTACTCAATTAACTGTTCGCTTAATTGAAGAAAATTCATGAAAGGACACAGAATATGCTTAATTTAACAAACGTGATATTAGGACAGGGAAGAAATCCAAGTAATGCCGGAGCCATTGTTTTAATAGCAATCATAAGTATAGTAGCATTAGTCGCAATATTATTAATTGTTAAATTCGCCAGGCTTTGGCTGCAGGCGTATTTTTCAAGGGCCGATGTCAGATTATCCGAGCTTATCGGTATGTGGCTCAGGAAAGTCGATGCCAGGACTATAGTTATAAGTAAAATTACTGCAATACAGGCAGGATTAGAGTTAACCACAAAAGACCTGGAAAGCCATTATCTGGCAGGGGGGCGTGTTCCGAATGTTGTTCGCGCGCTTATAGCAGCTAACAGGGCGAATATAGAATTGTCTTTTCAAACAGCAACAGCCATTGACCTTGCAGGTCGTGACATTTTGGATGCCGTCCAAACGAGTGTTAATCCCAAGGTTATCGATTGTCCCGATCCAACAAAAGGAAAAGAAACTGTAGATGCTGTAGCTCAGGATGGAATTCAGTTGAAAGCCAAAGCGCGTGTCACGGTACGTGCCAATATCCAAAGATTGATTGGTGGTGCGACCGAAGAAACAGTAATAGCTCGAGTAGGTGAAGGTATAGTTACTACAATCGGCAGCAGCATAACATACAAGGGTGTTCTTGAAAATCCTGACAGAATCTCCAAAGCTGTTTTGTCAAAGGGGCTCGATGCAGGAACTGCCTTCGAAATTCTTTCCATTGATATTGCTGATGTCGATGTGGGCGAAAATGTAGGTGCTCAATTACAGGCCGCCCAGGCGGAAGCTGACATGAGAAGGGCGAAAGCAGAAGCTGAAAAACGCCGCGCAATGGCGGTTGCACGTGAACAGGAAATGCGTGCCCTTGTGGTTGAGAACGAATCCAAAGTGCCGCTTGCTATGGCAGATGCCTTCAAAAAAGGCAATCTTGGTGTTATGGACTACTATAGAATGAAAAATATCATGGCTGATACCTCAATGCGGGATTCGATTGCCAAACCTAAATCGAAAGAATAATACATTGTATTATTTTCCTTAGGACATATGAATTATCTTTTTATACAAAATATTTTAGCTGGTGGCCGTAATTCAGAAGGCTTAGTAGATATTTTGATTATTGTCTTCTTCGCAGTAATCTGGATAATACGTTCTCTTTTTATGTCCCAAAAAGAACAAACTCAACAAAAAAAGCCTCTAACGCGTAAACCTCCTGCAAGAAATTCAATAAATAAGGACCGTGTAGAGAAATTCCTTGAGAATATTTTACAGCCCAAAGGCCCTTCCAAAGGTCAGAAAAATCGTCAAAGTGCACAAAAATCTTATATAAAAGAATCTGCATCTTCAAAAAATCAATTTGATAGAAAGCAGACAATACTGCCCCAATACAAAAGAAAAAAAACAACTTTTGCTGAAAAATCTATCTTAGATACACCTCAACTACAAGAATTGCCTGAATTTGCAGATAATTCTATTAATAATTTAGAAACAATGCATTTAATAAAACAAAAAGATACAACTTCATCGAATTATCTTTCTGAAAATCTTTTTAATAAAGCTGATCCGGATGAATTAAAGAAAGCAATTCTATATTCAGAGATTTTAGGCAAGCCTCTTTCTATAAGAGAGATTTCTGATTAATTAATTTATCATATCCATGAGGAAAATTCTTTTTTTTACATATAGGAAGAAACATTACTTGAGGCTCGAATATACCTGAAAAACAATGATATTGAAAAATAACCCAATTCTCAACGTCTCATAATGTATGTTATGTTTCATTGGGCTTTCTTTGTATTCTTTCAGGCTTGTTTTTCTTTTTTGGCCATTTCCGCTGATTATTTAAATATACGGATTAGAATTGATAATCTGAATTAATAGCAAAATTTGCAGTATCTGCAAGATTATCCCACATTGCAATCGTTCTGTCTAAAAGACCTAAGTTCTGTAAAACCAATGAAATGTTTAACGAAGCATCAGGATGAGCAAAATTATTTTCAAGATGCCGTTCAAGATTAATCATGCTCGATGCAAATTTTACTTTATCACAATAAAGTAACGCTGTTTTATAATGCAGTTCAAGTGTATCTTTATCATGAATATTTGAAAATGATGCACAATCAATGGCATCAGATTGATGGCCCATTTGAAAAAGGCAGACAGAAAGTTTATTTCTCGCTCTATGATAGAAAGGATTAATATATAAAGATTTATCAAAAAGCTCTATAGCACTGGAAAACATTCCATGATGCATCATAAGAATGCCCAGCCTGTAATAAAGATCTGGATTATGAGGATGCTTTGAAATCTCATAATGATGAGCTTCAATAACAGATTCGGCTAAATTATGTGAATTATCGATATGCGAACATAAATTCTGCTCTTTTAATCCAATCTTAAAATGCAAAACAGCAAGCTCTGAAAATAATAAAGTACTGTTAGGCTGAATAGCTGCAGCAAGAGATAATGTTCCAATGGCATCAGATTTAAAGCCGGCATGTTGCTGTGCTACTGCAAGCCCCATATACGCATCTACAATGTTGTCGTTTATCTCCACTGCCTTGTTGAATTGCTCAGCAGCGAGGCAATCCTGTTCTAATTGAAGATATTGTGTTCCAAGTTTTATAGTGGCTTCGAGGAAATCTGGACATAATCGTACAGCCTGCTCATATTGTGAAACTGCATCAGAAACCGCTCCAACCATACGAAGAACATCAGCATATTTAACAATTATATCCGGCCTGTTTGGTTCGCTAAGTAATAAATCCTCAAGATGCTCCAATGCTTCCTGCAAATTTCCTTCTGCAATTAGCTGGTCCGTATAATCATCACGAGAAGAGAAATTATCCGGATGCATTAAAATTGCTTTATTGAAAGTTTCAATACCCTCCGTAAACCTTCCGGTTTCTGTATATAAATGACCAAGAGTTATAAGTGCTGATATATCATCAGGATATTCATCACATAATAACTGATACTGTTGCACAGTTTTTTCGAGGTGATTATTTTTGAAATATATGGCCGCCAAACGCTGGGCAGGTAGCTGAAGATATCTTCTAAATTTCAAACAATCCTGATAAAATTCAATCGCCTGAGCCTCTTTTCCGAGCCTTTCATAGCAATAACCAAGAGCATAAAGAGCCATTGTATTATTGGGTTGTCGCATATAAACCGAATTAAGCTCATTTATGGCTTCCTGCAATTGATTATCATAAAGACAGATTGCCGTTGCGGCCATTCGACCATAAATGCATGATGGATTTTCAAATAGATATACACTCAGATGTTCCGCAGCAGCTTCTGTTTTCTTATCCGCTATTAATTCAATGGCTTTATTTAACTGGTAGTGTTGACCATCATTGCTATCGTCAATTGGGGGGGCAACTGTATTTAACCAGTGCCAAATTAAATCCGCCGTATCTACTGTTATCGCCCTGCCAAGAATTTCAAGTAATTGACTCATACACCACTCACACCCATTATAGGATTATCGGGATTTGAAAGCTGCCGTTCAACTCTCATCAGTTGTTAATCATAGTCAATTTATCGACATTGGAAGCTGGTTTATTAACCGCCCTTGTGGTGATTTATTGCATGAAAGCTCATTTTTTTACTTCATTATGGCAATTGTGCGTACTGTACCGTTTGTTACGATTTTTAATGCTGGTTATAGGGTGTAATAAGCGGCCGTAAAATCGTTATTATCAGTAACTTTGGTTTAAATGAAAAAGCCGTTCAGAATAACATATTTCTATTCCGGATTAGCTATCTGCGCCTGTTTTTCTATTTCTCTTAAATATGCCAGGGTTCGTTCGAGCTTGTCGGTCAGATGCTTTAATTTGAGCATTGTTTTAATTCTTGTAAGAAGCTCCAGTTTATTAACCGGCTTGCTTAGAAAATCATCGGTGCCGGAATCTATACCACGTTCAATATCTCCGAACTCGGTGAGTGCCGTTACCATTATTACAGGAATGTCAGTAGTTTTAGGGTCATTCTTAATTCTCTTGCATACCTCGAAGCCGCTCATCTTAGGCATCATTACATCCAGTAACACCAAGTCCGGCGGGTCTTTTTTAATAATATCAAGAGCTTCCAGGCCATCATTAGCTGGTACTGTCAAACAGTCCACATCCTCAAGATAAGCCTGAAGAAGCTCACGGTTTTCCTGGTTATCATCAACAACCAGAATCACGGGTTGTCTTTCCTGGTTTTCATCGATTTTATTTTCTTTCATAAGAATAATGCTCCTGAGCTATTATTTATTTTTCCAGCGCTGCCAAAATCGCCTTGCAGAAGGCGGGCAAATCATCCGGTTTGCGAGACGTAATGAGATTGCCATCTACAATGCATTCGGCATCTAAATATTCTGCGCCTGCGTTTATGATATCATCTTTAATCGCCATAAAACAGGTCGCTTTTTTTCCTTTAAATACTTTTGTGCTGCATAAAAGCCATCCGCCGTGACATATTGCGGCAATAATCCTGCTCTTATCCACCATATCATTAGCGAATTTAATTACGTCAGCGTTTCTTCGCATAAAATCCGGCGCAAAACCGCCGGGAACTATCATACAATCATAGTCATCGGCATCAACCTGCCCTGCCGCGACTTCGGAGATACAGGGATACCCTTCTTTGGAATGATATTCTTTTTTTGCTTGAACCGCAACTAAATTAACTTCAAAGCCCGCCTCACGAAGACGATAATAAGGATACCAGACTTCAAGAACCTGGTACATCTGGTCAACCATAATCGCAATTTTTTTCACTGCCATATCGATTATTCCTTTTCAATGTTACAGTAATTTTCAATAAATTCCCGAACTTCCGGCTTTATATAAATCTGTTCAATATCGATTAATTTCGAAACCGCCTCTGCACACATTGCCGCAGCTACAGCCGATGGAGCCTGGGTATCTCTGAAAAAGATATTCTTACCTTTCATGATACAAAGTCCCCCACCGCTGCCGCCTAAAGCCTCATCACGTATTGAAACGCCGTTAGCTTCCAATAAAATTAAAAGCTCTTCTAATATTTTCTGTTCATTCATTTTATATATCTAATTTTAAGTTATATACATCGACGCTCAAGAAAAATAGTCCGAAAAGTCGATATACAATTTATCAACAATAAAACTGCAGGTTTTACGAACGACTTAATTTTATAGCAGGAGAAGACAATTGGCAAGTATTACACAAAAACGCCTTTCCTTACACAGGAATCTGGAAAAACAGCAACAGGAAAACAGCAATTTGAAGTTCCAGCTTACAAATCTCCAGCAT
>Ga0272443_10006634_pt1 | contig 11378 bp, 13 predicted proteins | sample SSMAcet12_FD_193581 | JGI IMG/M metagenome (GOLD analysis project Ga0272443, IMG submission 193581) | Marine sediment archaeal communities from Little Sippewissett salt marsh, Falmouth, MA, United States - SSM-Acet-12 | ecosystem: Environmental > Aquatic > Marine > Wetlands > Sediment ... | reverse complement strand
TCGGAGGGACTGCCGGGCGTCTTGAACTCCAGCCCGTAGTCTTTAAACCATACCTTGTTTGTGTCTTCCGTAAACAAAAGGGAATGGGTTATCCTCACGTAAGGCGTGCCTGCTGAAAAATAGAGCCACACATCAGCCTTTGCAAGCTTTTCGCCAGTTTCTGTCACATACCAGCCGGAACGTTTCAACACAACCCTTCCCGGTCCTTCCTTTATAAACGTATTCTCTATCCCGGCTTCCTGTCCGGCCACTCTTGCTATCCTGTTGGAATTATCCACAAGATATGTCCCCGCGCCGGAACCTTCAAGTATGGGTATCCTCCGATTGCCCGATACCAGCCATCCTTTCTCAGGCAGCAGTTTGTCGTTATCGAACTGGTATACCGCCGTGCCGGTATCCACAGTAAAACCTCTGTCTTCCTGGCGTATTACTTTCAAGGGCCTGGGATAAACACCTCTCTTCACACCTGAGCCGTATTCAACCCTGTATTTTCCCTGCGGGGAAGCCGTGAATCCTGCAAGTACCCACCTGATGCTCCCGTCGCGCCATGTGGCCGCAATGTCCACCTGTGAAGGTACTTCCCTGACGTTGTTCATTATCCTTATGGCAGAAGGGTCTTTAAGCTCGCCTTCGGCAAAGGGTATGCTCGCTATTAACGGCCATGGAGAGTTGAGCCCTGAAACATCGTTGATTTTGAGGGGAAATTCACCCGCTTTTAATGCGGAACTCGCTAAAAAAAAGCCTGCCAGAAATAATAATCCCCGTACTTTTTTCATTAGAAACCTCCTTTTTCATCCCGTTTGTTATTGCGAGGGACGAAAGTACCGCGGGAGTGTTGCATTGTCCGGTCTATTTCTCGGCGATAACGAGCATTTCAAAATCTTCCGCGGTAAGCTTGTCTTTTCTTGAAAAAGCCCCGAGCCTGGCCCCGAAAATATCTATTTTCCTGAAGCCGAGGTTTTTTAAAAGCCATGTTATCTCGCTGGGCACATAATAACGTTCGTTAGAATGAAGTTCTTTTTTGTTCCCGGTGTCATCTTCAATCACTGTTGTGTGATAATCACGGAAAGTCATCAAATCAAATGTACAATCCTGATATTCTGCGTTTTCTTCCTTGGCTTGCGATTCATAAAATTCTTTAACCGAATGGAAAAGCGGGAATAAACCGTTTAACGTGGTAAATATCAATTTGCCGTTATCTTTTAACGCTTTAGCAGCGTTCTTCAGTATCTCGAAATTCATCTCGTCTGTTTCCATCAGGGGAAACCCGCCTTCACAGAGCATTATGGCCAAATCAAATTCTCTTTCAAAGGGCATATTTCTCGCGTCATGTTTCTGGAAGTCGACTTTTACTCTTTGCGCTTCCGCTTTTTCCCTCGCCTTTTTAAGCTGAGACCCGGATAAATCTATTCCCTTTACGTGATACCCTCTTTTTGCCAATTCAATCGCATGCCTGCCCGTACCGCAGCCTATATCTATGATTTTCAGGGATTTATCGCGGTTTAGCTCTTCCTCTATAAAAGTGCATTCACCAAGAGTTCCATGGACAAAACATTCTTTATCGTATTTTTCAGCGTAATTTTCATATAACTCTTCATACCATTGTATCATTTTTTCTCCTCATGCCAATTGTTTGCCTCATGGTCATGTTTGAATTTCAGGAAGCTTTTTCTTTCAGGGGAATGCTTGAAAAAGGGTCAATTACAATCTTCCACTGCGACCCCGGCCATTTCCAGCTGATTTTCCATTTCCTTTCTTCATCCATGTGCGGGATGGGTGGACTTGCCACTACCGGGTATATTTCCGGAGCGGAATCGATTCTGCCGTCGAGAGAAAATGCCCACAGGGTGGCAATTAAACGTTTTCCCTTGAGTTTCTGCCCCTTGTACGTCATGTTCCAATCAAATGTTTTCGCCTTTTTTTTCAAAACGGGAGACACCGGATAATCCCTCGTTTTTTTCTGGCAGAAACTGCCGGGTACTTTAAGAACGGGCGCTGCATCGGAATCTTTCCTGCCGGATGACAGGGGTATGCAATTTACGCTTAATTCTCTCTTCCCCCAGCGTATCAACAGCTGGTGCCATTGGCCGTTGATGCTCTCTTCGCGGATATCTCCCTCTTCTCCTATAAGTCGCAAGCGGTCGGACATGTAACTCCAGTTTTGAGATATGCGGGGCATTATCCTGAGTACCATGATTGCCCCGCCCTTCTGGATTGACCATGTCTGTCCGACTATGGGAGGATTGACAGTTTCCGACAGCCCGTAATTCAAGCAGGCATTTTTTACGTCTTCGGCAGGATGCCTGCGGATTTTCCCGAGTTCCTCCGTTTCCCACTGCATGAACATCCATGTTTTTCCCGGCCTGGAAAGGGCTACCGGCATGCTCTGCCAGGAAAGTCCGCAGTGGGTCCTGTCCATGCTTGCCATCAGGGGAAAACGGGATACCGAACCCGCGCGGATGTCCCTGTCTATATAAGCAGTTGCCACGGCCTTATCAAAGCATCCAATCTTTATTTCCTTGCGGAAGGGTTTTCTCTGCGGCGCCATTTCATGCCATTTCATCCGGTAAAAGGTATGGCCGTGTATGAATGGGGTATTGGCAATATCTATTTCGGCGGGCAGGGGCATTATTTTATCGCGGTAATTCTTATGTTCGGGGCATGAGAGGAAAGCATATGAGCGTAGTGCCGGAACCCTCGGGCCTTTGTCATAGGCATCTTCAATGGCAAGCATTTCGTCGAACAGATTCTTGAAAACCTCGCGCACTTTTCCCGGCAGTTTTCTGCCCATCAGCAAAAGAACGGAAAGTTCGTCAAGGCAAACCCCGCTGTAAGTGTCGCTCAAATGTTCGCCCCATCCCCAGTTATGCCTGGCCCAGTAGTTGCCGGCTTTCAGCATCAAATCAGACAGGATGCCTTTATCTTTTTTCACTTCCCTGCCCCCTTCATCGCAGATTTCCCAAAGCATCCAGGCGCAAACTATGTCTCCGAGAGCCTTGTTGGGGTAAAACCACGATTGTTCGGAAGATTCATGGAGGAACCACGTGTAAAGGTCCTTGAAAATTGCGAAAAGCAGGTCCTGCTGTTCCGCCGGCAAGGCAGAGCGGTAGGCTTTCCACAATATTATCAGGGGAAGCCCTGCAAAAAATGGTGCATTGGTATCGGCCGGATGTTTTTCTTCCACGTACCAGCGCAAATAACCGTGGAAGATTGTTCCGTCCCTGACCTGCATCCGGCGCAGGTTTTTAAGTATGGCTGAAGTATCAATTCGCTCAAGCTGTCCGGCCTGGGCGGCAAGCAACAGGAGTTTTGAAGCTTCCCGCGACGAGTGGACTCTATTAAGCCGGGCTACGGGGGGTGTATGGCCGGACGCCTGGTGCCAGAGGCCGACCTTTTTATCCCAGTTTTTATCCCAGTTTATACTGTATCTCTTTTCGGCAGCCATTATCCTCTCCTTTCTGAAAATTTTCACCGCCCTCCAAAACAAAAGTCGGGATTTCGTTAACCCGGAAGTATAATGATATGCCATTTGTCCGCGTTTGTCTAATGTTCTGAAAATTCAAGATGGGAACAAGCCCTCATCTGCCTTTCTCCGGCTGCGTTCCATGCCTTTTAATTTTTTCTGCCAAAATCCGGGTGTCAGCTGCTGATGGTAAGGCCTATGATTAACATGAGAAGAAGGAAGAAAAGGGGGATGAAAAAACGCTTTGAAGAGAGCAGGTGAGACTTGTATTTCACCGAGTAGTATATGAGAGAGAAAAAGAAAGGTATGAAGGCGATTGCCAGCATAGCGAAAAGCTCTCCGGGTCTGTTGTTGCATCCGGTGCGGAAAAGGCTCGTTACAAGGCTGAAAATTGTTCCGGAATAAAAAAATTGCAGGAATAAGAACGTTGGGAAAAGAGAAAAAATAACAAGGTATAAAAACCAGAGTGGGTTGGAGTACCTCCATGAGTCAATGAACATTGCAAGGGAGAAAGCTATAAAGTAGAGAGCTGTAAGGTTTAGGGCTGTTTCCATAATCTGCCTCGGGAGTTTTTCCACAGGCCTTTTTCCACGCGGAACCTTTCGCCGTGCAGCTTTTTCACGGTAACGGCAAGCTCAATTTTTTTTGTCGCTTCGCGGCTGCCTTTAGCGTATATCCCTTCCGATACTACGTAGAGGAAATCGCTGCCTGTCTTTTCAACAGTGACGCGGAATCTTCCTCCTCCAAGTTCTGTGAGTTCCCCCGTATAGTCTGTGCCTGTTTTTTCAATTTCGTGAAGGGCTTTTTCAATCCCGGCTTCGGCAAGCCAGAAGGCTGCCGTTGAAGAATCGTGCATTCGCAGGTGCTTGATGTTGGCGCCGGTGCCTGTTAAGAGTGACAGCGTGAGGGTTGTGAGTATTCCCAGGAAAACAACCATCGAGAGCAAAACTAATCCTTTCTTATCTTCCATTTCTCATCCCTGCCGCCATTATGAATTCTCCAGGTTCAAACAGGCGTCCCTTGAACCCGGGTTTTACAAAGCTTTTTGCCATCTTATTATCCCTTTCGAATCTCGCGCAGTAGACCTTCCATTCCCTGTTGCTTCTCTTTCCTTTGCCGTTTTCCACCTGCCTTGTGAGAAGTCCCGGTTTTTTTTCAAACCTGTAAATTACAAGCCTATTCTACTGTTGGAGCAGAAGGGTGGTTTCTGAGGCCTGCACTTCCATGTATGAATCGGGCATTTCAAGAGAGTTGTTTACATCAGAGGTGAAAAAGTTTTGGAACAGAAGCATCTCTCTCAGGTTTTCGGAATAAGTCCTGCTTCTTCTTATGAACTCCTCCTGCCTGTAATAGACTGCGAATACGAAGTTCAGAACCAGCGTAAACATTGCCAGGTAAATGAGTACTTCGGTTAATAGAATACCCTTTTTCATTGCCTTCTGAGGGTTACAAGCCTGACTTCCCTCTCCGGTTTTTTCCCTTCTTTCCATTTGAGTACTACCTCAACTTTTTTGAGTTTCCCCTCGTATGGGGTAACAAATATTTCACCTCTCCCTTTCCCTTCCATCCCCTTTTTCAGGAAGTCGTCGAATTCATAAGTGCCTTCCTTCATTTGCCCCGGGGCAGCGGCGCAAAGAATTTCCATCTGGCTTGAGCACAGGAAACTGGCTTTTTGAAAACCTGCGGCATTCTTCAATGCCGAGAGGTTTTTCAAAAGGACCGCTGTTATGCCGTGGATAACCAGAAGTCCTATGCCAATCGCAACAAGAAATTCAAGTATTGTAAATCCCTTTTTCCCCATTGTTTTAAACCTGTATGGCTTTTTCCAGTTCATCGGGGGAGGTTATCCCTCTCTTCACCTTTTCCGTCCCGTCGTCAAGAAGCGTTTTAACCCTGTTCAGGGTAAAGACCTCTTTTAACTGCGTAAGGGAAGGCTTCCCCATAAGTGCTTCTCTCAGGATGTCGTCTACAACTACCAGTTCGCCTATAACTGTGCGTCCGTCATACCCTGTGCGGGAACATGTTTCACATCCCTTTCCCCCGCAGTTTTCACAAGTCTTCCTCAGGAGCCTCTGGGCAAGCACTCCAGATACTGCCGATGCCATGAGAAAGGGCTCGATATCCATTTCAAGGAGTCTCACGAAAACGCTCGCTGCCGTTCCCGAATGTATCGTTGAAATCACCATGTGGCCGGTCAAGCCGGCTTCCATGACCATCTTTGCCGTTTCTGCATCCCTTATTTCCCCTACGATTATCACGTCGGGGTCCTGCCTGAGGAGAGACTTCAATGCCTTCGCATAGGTAAGGCCGGAAGAGGTCTTTACATGCGTCTGGCTGATATTGTCAAACCTGAATTCAACAGGGTCTTCAAGGGAAGATATGCTGCAGTTGGCGTCCTGCCTCAGTTTTTCCTGTATTGTCGAGTATATCGTTGTTGTCTTGCCGCTGTTGGCTGGTCCCGTGAGCAGTATGACGCCGTGTGTCTTTGAAACAAGTTTCCGGTAACCTTTTTCGATGTCAGGAGAAAACCCGAGGTTGTCCAGCTTAAAGGGAAACGCGTCCGAGTTGAGTATCCGTATTACTGCTTTTTCTCCGCAGGCTGTGGGGAAAATCGTGACTCGCAATTCTATGTTCCTGCCAGGCAGGACTATACTGCCGTCCTGAGGTATGTCTTTCTTGTAGACGATGAGGTTTGACATGACCTTTATCCTGATTATCAGCCCTTCCTTTATTTCCGGCGCAAGGTTCACTATATCGTGCAGGATTCCGTCAATCCTGTATTTGACCGCCACCCTGTTTCGCATGGGGAGTATGTGTATGTCGCTCGCTCTCTTTTGTATCGCTTCCGAAAAAAGAGTACTCACAATCCTTTCGATGTCTTTTTCTCCCGGTTCCAGAAAGGTTCTTTTTACCTGCTCCTGTCCATTTATGGCAGCCATCTGTTTTCCTTTTTCATAAAAGCAGAGAACCTGTGAGCTCTACAAGTTTTCCAAACAGGTGTGAGACCATTACGCCTGTCATTATCCCTGCCAGCACGATAAAGAAAGGCTGTATTACCGAGGAGATGATGCCTATTCTTGCCTGCAGGGTTGTTTCACGCATATCGATGACAGAGGCCATTACACTTTCCATGTGGCCGCTTTTTATGCCGTTTTTGATAAGCCATAATTCCGAGAATGTAAATATGCCCAGTTTCTCCATAACATCTTCGACAGGGGTTCCCGCGTCAAGCATATCCATGGCGGCGTTGACTTTACCCCTCTTTTCCCCGGTCAGAATTTCTCCTGCCCTTGCCAGTGATGTCTTAAGCGGTATGTTCAGCCTCAACAGGTTTTCAAGGAACCTCATAAAGGTTATATCGGCCATCTGGTCTCTGACCCGGGACAGAAGCGGCAGGGAAAATACTGTTTTTGAAAATCCAGCCCTGATGAAAAGTGCGGACGTGGCAAGAAAGATGGCCAGGAACATCAGGACAGGCAAAAAATGATAATTAAGGGGGGCAAATTTTATTCCGTAATCCTGGAAGATGGATATGAATACCGGTAGTATTTTTGCCCACAGGAAGAAAGCCATAAAGACATAAACGAAAAAAGCGGCAATTGTAAAGCTGCCCGGGTATAAAAGGGCGGCCTTAATCCTGTTGTAAAGGTTCTCCTCGGTTTCAAGAAAGCCTGCCGCCATCTCAAGTGCGCCTTGCAGGCCGGCTGATTCTTCTCCCGTACGTATTATACGGATGTATGTTTTGGGGAAAAGCCTGTTCTGGGAAGCCAGCCCATCGGCCAGAGACTTGCCTTCTTCGACAGCTTTTTTTAACCTGAAGACTGCTTCCTGCATCGTGTCGCGCGGCATGTCTTCAAGCAGGATTTCCAGGCCTGCTGCAAGGGGCATATTTTTTTTCACTATCAACTGCAGGTGTTTCGTGAAGAAAATTATATCGCTGGCAGTCGCTTTTCTCGTCCTTGCCGTGAAATCAGGAAATTGTTTTTTGCGGATGGATACTATTTCTCCGTTCACTTCTTTCGCTTTCGCTACTGCCCCGCCTGGCGAATCCGCTTCAACAATCCCTTTCAACTGCCTTTTCCCTTTCCGAAAACGATATATATATTTGGCCATCAATAAATTCCTATCCTGCCGAGAATTCCGCCGAGCCCGAACCATATAAGCGCCACGGCCATTATGCCTATAAGCAGGCCGAGCATGAGTATGATGACGGGTTCAATAAAGTGTATGAAGATGTTTATTTGCCTGTCAAACTCTTCCTCGTAGAAATCTGCCATGGAAGAGAGCATGTTTACCATCTCTCCCGTGTTTTCGCCTGTTTTAACCATCCAGATAAATGTGGCCGGAAAGACGGTGTATTTTTCAAATACCTCCGGCCATTTCCTGCCTTTGCCGGCCGCTTCCGCGATTTCTTCCGCAGCTTTTTTCATTGCATGGCTTCCCGAGGTTTCCCCGGCCAGCCTTATGGAGTTGTTAAAGGGAACCCCTGATGTAAGCAGTATAGAGAGATTCCTTGAAAATCTGGAGAGGCAGGCATACCCCAAAATTTTTCCGTAGACAGGCAGGCTCAGTTTCGTTTTTTCGCCGGGCCCTTTGTTCTTCCTCATGAAAGCGATTATCATTATTGCCATTATGATTATCGCCAGAAGAATTTTTATCCAGTGGGTTGCTGTAAATGATAGAAGAGAAAAAAGCGTGTCGCTTCCCTGTTTCGGAGGGAGAGATTCCGTGAAATCTTTCACCACAGACAGGAAGCGTGAAAAAATAAAGGCGGATATCATGATGGCAAAAGAGAGAAGAATTAAAGGGTAGACAATAATCTCTTTAAGTTTCTTGTGCAGCCTGTTTATCTTGCCGGAATAGACGGCCAGGTTATTAAGAATTTCTCCCATGTTCCCTGAAGCTTCCCCTGCCTTGAGCATGGATATGAAAAACTCCGGGAATACGTCGCGGTGAACTGCAAAGGCTTCGTTGACGGTTTTGCCAGATTCTATCCCTTCTGCGATGTTGTTTATCACCTGCCTCAATTTTCCGTTCTTTATGTCTTTTGCGATACTCCTTAAACCGGGTACGACGGGAAGGTCGGCTTTTACGAGGTTGGCTGTCTGGCTTATGAAAAAAACGTAATCGTCGTGGGATATTCTGTTTTTTTCCATCTTGTTACCTATTATAATTCCAGCTCTGGTTTTTATCAAATATTTTACGAGCGGGGTGTATGGGCAACACTTTATCTCCCTTCATCCGAGGAAAAAATGGAAAAAACCGCCGCAATTAATTCCTTTCCGCATTCCGTTTCGGGTTCGGAAATGGTTCTGGGGGAAGCTGCTTATTCACGGACGCTATTGCTGAGCTGCGAATCTTGCCATCTTCGGGTTTACCAGCTTCTTAAAATCTTTATATGCGACCTTGATAAGCTCGGTATGAGTGCCCGCATTAAACGCAATTTCCTCGTCCTCGGAAAGAGATTCGTCAACAAACACGTCTATTTCGTAAAGGTTTCCGAAAGGAGGCATCGCCCCGATGTCGCATTCGGGGAATGCGTCCTTAAACTCGTTTTCGCTGGTAATTACTGCCTGTCTTGCACCCGAAGCCTTCTGCAGGAGGTCAAAATCGACCTTTTTCGTGGCAGGCAGAACAGCCATGGCCAGTTTCCCGTCGAGTTTAACGATGACCGTCTTGGCTAATTCTTTTGCGTGAATATTGGCCGACGCTGCAACCTCCTGGGCCGTGTAGGCGAGCGAATGCTTTATGCTTACATACTTGATGCCTTTTCCATCCAGAAATTCTTTCAGCTTTTTTACCGGCATAATCCCTCCTCCCGTCTTTTTTGTAAAGACATTATCCTTTCAATTTGGAGAGAGTAGTACCCCATTCCTGTTAACTATATTATTCCGTTTACAGTAAATGGTCAAACGGACATCTTTACCTGCTTTTTCCCAAGACAGTGTTCTTGACTGCTTTTTACTGACAATCGTCTGAATTTCTCTTTGCATGTTTTTTAGAGAGTTTTTACTAAAAATATCCTTTCTCTTCAACCCAGTCACGCACAATAAAAAATTTTTCCAGTTTGGTAGCAAGACCATCTGCGACCAGCCATAGGAGAAAATGCGATGAACATATTTTCGGCGTAATCAATCTGGTAAGCGCCTTTTTAATTTCTTCAGGGGAAAGAGACTCGTTATGAAAAAGATTGGAGTCAGGACACCCTCCAAGAATAATCAGGTCTTCACCAAGTTCGTCAAGGCTGAGTTCAAAGGGAGTATCTCCTATAGGAGGAGGAGTAAGCCCGTTGATACCATCCAGACCACTTTCTTTTATTGACGGCAGCAGGTCTTTCAAAAGGCCGCACATATGAAGAATTGCTTTTTTCCCGTGTTTATGCATTATTCCGACAAAATCCTGCATATGCGGGAGACTGTATTTTTTATAGATTGCCGGACTCATCAAAGTGGTACTGGTATTTTCGAGAGCGATAACAGCCGGTCCCGGCGTATGCCTGGCAAAAAATTCATACTCCCGCTTCCTGCATTGATGCATAATGTCAAACAATTCTTCCATATCTTCCGGATAATCCTGCAGTAAATAATAAAAATTAACCACGCCCATATCAATCTGCAAAAGCTGCTGTAGAGGAGAAGGGTTAGCAACAGGGACATATATTCCGGAATTTCCGATTTTTTCTTCTGCCCGGGCATATGACTCTTTAAATCCCTCCGGTTCTACGTACCCGACGTTTTTCCATATGTTTTTTAAAATACGCAAATCATCAATGGTTTCAACAGGAAATTTCAACCGGTGCCCTTGCTTGTAAATATATGTTAGAACACCCCAGGGAGTTTGCTGTTTTTGAAGTATTGAACCGTCAGGCAAATTTTGTTCTTCTCTCTTGATTTCAGGCTGGTTAATGTGGTAAGGCACGGGGACTCGAATATTTGCAGGTAATGCAGCATTTCCGAACTGTAAAACATCACAACCTATGTAGCGGTAAAAATCAAGCACATCCATTTCTCTTATTTCTTTGGACATCACGGAACGGGTTTCATCACTTGCCAGCGTGGTCCATGCAATTCTATCCGTAGATAGACGGTTGCAGATATTAGTTATGCGTTCTCGCCCTGTCATCTGATATCCTTCATTTAACTTTCAAAAAGTTCATTTAAATCTGAGTTTCTGACATGTTTATTGTATTTTTTGCCGTATCTGTTGTCTTGCAGATATTCTCCGGCCAGTTTCGTTAATCCTAATTGTTCGTCCAGTTCTCTTACGGCTACCAATCCTCCGTCGGACGTTACCTGAGTCCATCTGAATTCTCTCTTCAGTTTTCGATTAAATTCTACCCTAAAACAGCCGTTTTCTCTTTCACCGATTGGTTTTCTTCTTGGTAAGTACGCTTCTTTATTATAGAGGAGAAACGGTCCGTTGTCCATATGAATTCCTGTCTTTATTTGGAGAATACGGGATTATGCCTGGTTCCCTGTACGTTGTAATTACAATTCTTTTTTTTGACATATTAAATGCGGCCGGGTTAAAATGGAACAGGCGGAATAATTCTTGCGGGAAAAGCTGCGAGCTGCGCACAACGCAAAAGACGAACCTGCGAGACCGCTGAACGCAGCCTGAAGGGCAAATCGGGAGGCTTTCTCATGCCAGCTGTTATACATGGGAGTCAACCGACGCCGACAATATTTCTAACGGCCCCGGACTTGAAAGAGATAAAAAGAAAGGACTTATTAAATCTTTTACCGGGAAGGCGAGCTCACGGGCATAGATAAATCTGCTTTTGTGGTATACCTCAGGGAAAGCGACCCTGAAAACCTTGGAGTAGGCGGCCGGCTGCTTACGGATAAGAAAGAATGTTGTTTGATGGCCGGCGCCCTTCTTGTGCGTAACTTTAACGCGTCTGGCGGGCATTTGC
>Ga0272443_10006633_pt1 | contig 11378 bp, 10 predicted proteins | sample SSMAcet12_FD_193581 | JGI IMG/M metagenome (GOLD analysis project Ga0272443, IMG submission 193581) | Marine sediment archaeal communities from Little Sippewissett salt marsh, Falmouth, MA, United States - SSM-Acet-12 | ecosystem: Environmental > Aquatic > Marine > Wetlands > Sediment ... | reverse complement strand
GGCTATGATGTCCGTGGTGTGTTCATGGGCGAGGGCTCCGCGCTCATGGACTATGGCGACGGGCTTTATTACGGGGATTTCGGAGTCGACCAGGTGATGAAGGATTACAACCCGAATGGAACAGCCGGCTATCCCGATCCATATGACGGGCCTGTCGGAGATCCGGACGGTTACACACGCTGGTTCAACAAACCGGAATTTATCGGGGCCGGTGTCCTTGGTTACACACATGGAAAAATGGCCACCCCAAACTACACCGATTCCCTTACATCGACGCTGAACCCGTATAAATACTTCGCGGACGGCCTCGAACCGGATGAAGACGTGTTCGACTGGCTCATGGCAAACGAGGACTCTCACGGAATCTTTACTGCGGGTTCGACCAACACGAGAAACTACTACCTGAGATTTCCGTTACCGGAACCCGGCGTAAGGTACGGTTACGCGATCCTGGCAACATGGGGCGAAGCCCCCGATGAAGATCCGCTCGTGGAAAATGCCATCGAGGCTGTCGCGCTATCTGTGGATGTGTATCCCGATCTCTGGTACGCGGATTCAGATAACTTCGGCGGGGATTTCGAAGCTGATATCAGTCTCTGGGACTGGGGTTACGGCCCGTCAACTATATACGTCGAGACCGTTCTTCACAGCGCTACCGAACAGTTCGATCCTGCCCTTACACTCGTCGGAGGCGGCGACAACTACTCAACCTACCATGTGGAATTCGAGGTCGACAGCATCCCGGATTCGGGTTACCAGGATTACTGGGTGATCGCGGAATACGACGCGCACACCTATACCCAGAAATATCCCGCACCGGCACCGGACGCCACACTCGCCGCATTTTTCAGAAATGACATTTACGTAAATTCCGGCTGGGTAAACCAGGACCCTGTATGCGATCTGCAGTTAATTTCACCCGCCATGCCCTACGAGGGATGGGCGCCGATGGTCGAGTTCGATGCGAGCGGTTCATACGATCCCGATGGATGGATCGTTTCATACGAGTGGGATTTCGATGGTGATGGCGTATTCGGCGATCCATACGATGCCGGGACCGATGAGAATCCAACCAAATATTTCGGTGAGGACTACACGGGCTATGTCTGCGTTCGTGTGACTGATGATATGGATTGGGAGACCGAATGCTGCGTCGAGGTCGATATCACCGCCTACCCGACACGCAACATTAACATCACGAACGGGACATACGCCGCGACCGACCTCGCCATCGATCCGAACGATGGTGACATCCTGGTCTACTACCCGATGTCGGGCCAGGTCCGGAGGTATTACCGTGATGAGTTTTACCAGAACTTCACGACATACACCGTGTTGTTCCACACCGCCGCGCAATGGATCGACTGCACGTTCACCGGGTATTTCGAACTCGCCTATTACCAGAGCAACTACATGAGAATGTACTACTACAACAACAACGGAACCCAGATATATTCCCATGGACACTACTGGACCACGCTCGACGGGCTTCTTGACGTGACCGGGTCTCCGGACGCGGGCTCATGGCCGGGTGCGCTCGGATGCTACATGATCTCCGACCAGTACTGGTCCTACGGTTACATCGTCGGAAACGTTCGGTACTCATCCGCCATGCCCGGATACCAGTTCACGACAGGCATGTTCCCCTCTGGTGGCGGAAGCTCCCCGACCACTCTGAACGGCCTGCTGGTAAGAGGTGGAGAAGCCGATATAAGCGGTAACAGCGTCTGGTGGGTCGAGGAAACCGAGTGTACCGCGATAAAAATGGCGATCAACAACTTCGGCTACCAGAACACGATGTTCGGCCAGTGGATGGGCCCGAACGATGCCGATAACCGTCTCTACTCGCCAAAGGACATCACAAGGGACGATGAGAATACCTTCTACATCCTCGATGAGCTGTCCACGGGTGACTACGTGATAAAGGGCTTCACGGTCAGCGGAACCTCAACCACCCACATCGATTCGTTCGGTACATCCGGTGATTTCGCCTATGAACCGATACGTATCGAAGGCTCGGACTATGACGGGCTTCTCGCGGTTCTGCAGATAGACGGATCGAGCACCTACATGACCGTGTTCCCCGAGTAACGGCCATTAATTATCTTAATCACGAATTCATGCCCCCGTTCGGGGGCTTTTTTTCATGCTTCCGCACTGATTTTCACTTGACATACAGGTTGCAGTAATGCTAAACGTATATTTAGTATGGCGACCTCTGTGCTCGATAAAATCTCGCACCTCTCCCTCGGAGCCGCATTCGACCTCACCTGCGCCGAGGACCAGTCGAATCCGCATGAATTCAACGCTATCACCAGCACATTAAAGCGCGGACGTCTTGAGGGTGAATCCGAGATGACGCTAAAAACCTCGGGCGGGATAAGGTTCCCGGGAGTGTCGCATGTTATAAGCTGCGGAAGACGTATGCCGGTACTAAGGGTCATGCAGACCTCGCACTGTCAGTTCAACTGTAAGTACTGTGCTTTCAGGAAAGGTATCGATTGCCGCAGGGAGGAAATCGATCCGGCGGAGCTTGCGTTCACGACAAACGAGATGATCCGTGCAGGGGTTGTGGAGGGCCTGTTCCTCACATCCGGGATCGGGGGAAGCATCCGTAACACGATGACCCGGATGATCGACACCGCGCGGATTCTGCGCGAGAAGCATCTCTATACCGGCTACATTCATATGAAAATCCTCCCCGGCGCAACGGATGATCTGATCGAGAACGCGGGATTCTACGCCGATCGTCTGAGTGTGAATATGGAGGCGCCGAGTGAATCGGCCTTGAAAGCAATTGCGCCCAACAAGGGGATCAAAGCGAACATTCTCTCGCAGATGCAGACTATCGAGACGCTCAGGCGCATCGGTAAAATTCCCGGGAGGGTAGGGCAGGTTACGCAGTTCGTCGTGGGCGGGTCGGACGATCCCGGCGCGAGCGACCGTGCACTTATCACAGCGTCGGAATACCTTTACAGAGAACTTAATTTCAGACGGATTTTTTATTCGGCCTTCAACCCCGTACCCGGGACTCCCCTTGAGGGCCGAACCCCCGAAAACCCGAAGCGATCGTTCCGTCTCTACCAGGCGGACAGGCTGATCGCTCTTTACGGATATAAACCTGACGACTTCAGTTTCAGCGAGGAGGGTCGGATGTATCTCGATACCGACCCGAAGGTAGCGTGGGCGAACGCGCATCCGGAGAAATTCCCGATCGACGTGTGCCGTGCCGATCCGACGGAATTACTGAGGATACCGGGGATCGGGCCTGTAACTGTCAAGCGGATTTTACAGGCAAGATTCGAGGGACGGATGAAGACGGTTGATGATTTGAGGGGGCTTGTCAGGCTGAACAGGATCGCGCTCGACTGGGTACTTGTAAACGGTCACGCACCGGAGATGAAAAAGAAGCGGGATAGACGAAATGAAACGCAGCTTGCTCTACCCCTTTAACGATCGGCATTTGGACTAAATAGGGTATAATTATAATAAATTGTGATTTAGGAAAAATTAAAACAATTTAATTGGTTTCAATCTCAAATCCTTTAAATATCTGGATTTAAGGGATTTTTTTATGTTTTTTAGGCCGAATTCGGATGCTAATGACTTGACAGTCCTGTGGCTTTTTGGTTACAATTGGCTTCCATATTGGGAAGACTGCCCCATATGGTTTACAACTAAATAAATCGGTAAGTTAATCTGTTTGAAAGGTGGATGTGCGGATGGTTCGTCTCCTGGGAAAATATACAACCAGCCTCGAATCGACGGGCAGATTCCGTCTGCCCCGGCAGATCTCTCCCGCCTTTCAGGACATCGCATATATCAGGCTCATGGTACATCGCCCGAACGAGGAATTTGTGCGGGACGATATTGCGGAAAAGTTACTCGACAACGAGTTCCCGTACCTCGAAATACATCCTGAGACGGGAATCGAGGCACTGATGGGACTCACCGGCGACGATTTCAATTTCCCGTCCGAGACGGCCGGGAGGCAGTCGGCACGTAAATTTTCGGAATCATTCGTAATGGTGCAAGTTCAGTCCGAGCGTATCACGCTTCCCCGGAGGGTGAGGGATCACGCGCGGCTGACCGCTGACACGGCGCTCGTATTTGTCGGAATCGACACGTACGTCGAGTTGTGGAGCGAGGAAGCATACAAGGATAAGGGTGGAATATAAATAGTATAAATACTATTTATATTTCAACACGCTAAACTTTTAAATTGTTAATGTAAAAACTTTTAACCGGATGAATATGTCCGGTCGGGGGTGATGTACACCAAAAATCGACTTCAGGACATCGCAGGGAACTAGGTTTGATGTTCGTTTGTACCGGAAGTCCGATTTAATAATAACTTTTTTCCGATGCGTAGAGGCGCTGTCGGGAGGAGAAGTAAAATGCTGAATTACAATGGAGCATTGTTACCGGGTGGTGGGACCCAGATCGGCAGAGGGAGGATCATCATGCTGCATCCGGAACAGAACCTGTCGGATGACGAGCTTGCACTCGCATTCGACAGGGAATCCGTACGTCAGATCGCTCCGAACGCCAACCAGAACTATATAGTCGGTGTTGGCGGTTCCGGGCACCTGATCACCTCGCTTCTCGAACGCAACAAGATTACAGGTCGCGTACTTTCGATGGCGGCCAACGAAGTCATCAGCGATAACCTTAGTAACCTTCTCGGAAATCACGAACGGCGAAGTATCCACGTTAACGACCATCTCGGGAATCTCCCTGAGATCTGCCACGAGCACGGTTTCTGCGATGTCTCGGGTATTGTCATCAACATGATGAACAACAAGGTCAGGTATGATTTCGAGGGATGGCTATTTGTGAACAGGGAGCTGAATCTTAAGGTCAGCGAGACGATGCCAGAGAATGCAATAGAGTTCCTCGAGACTCTCACCCGTGATGATCTTGAGCTGATCCTCAACGAGGCGTGTGAACCTTATGCGCCTGTGATCGCAGACGCTCTTGTTAAAAAGCGCCACTGCGAACCGATCACCGATGTCGAGAAACTCGCGCTCAGGATCACCGAATGCATGCCGGGTGAGGACTGGTTCCGTAAGGAAGAGGCTTTCTACCGTTTCATCCTTTCACTCAAGGATCACATTAACTCGGAGTCGTCATCCCTCTGCACCGCACTCGACTCATGTGCCGAGCTCCTGAACCTCGGCGGAACCCTCGTCGTTGTAACATGCACCGAACAGCAGCAGAAGGTTGTTAGAAACAAGATCGAGAACGTGCGTTCCTGCTGGCACAAACTCACGCGATTCCCGATCACACCGCTTAATAGTGAGAAAGAGAAATACCCCTGGACGCAGTGGGCACAGCTTAACGCATATCGCCTTATCAACAAGCCGGTCACAAAGAAGTCTGCGTGACTGAATATGGCGGAAATCTATATTGAAATAACGAGCGCTGCGACGCGTTACCCGTCCGCAATGCTCAGCAGAACCTTCCCGAACGCGAGCCGCGATTCAAGGTACTCGTGCGCGATCGGAAGGTCCTCGAAACCAAACACCCGATCGACAACCGGGTACACTATCCCGCGCGATACGAGGTCGAGCGAGCGCATGAACTCGTCACGCGAACCCATTGTGCTTCCAAGGATGCTAAGCCCCTTGAAAAATATCATCGCGTTGTTGTACTCGAATATCGGCCCGGTCGTGTTCCCGCACGTCACAAGCCTGCCGCCCTTCGCGAGGCATTTTATATTCCCCTGGTAAGTATCCTTCCCCACGTGATCGATAATCAGGTCCACTCCCCTTTTCCCCGTCAGACTCCTTATCTCCTTCGCGAAATCCTCCTCCCGGTAATTGATTATTCTCTCGATCCCGAATTTCTCCGCTGCCTTTATTTTCTCCACGCTGCCCGCGGTAGCGTACACATGCGCGCCGGCCATCTTCGCGAGCTGGATCGCCGCCATCGACACACCGCTTCCCGCCGCATGCACGAGAACATGCTCGCCCGGACGAACCCCGCCACGCGTGAACACCATACGGTACGCGGTCAGGAACGCGAGTCCGAACGCCGCCGCGACATCCCACGTCATGTCATCCGGAATTTTATACGCCTCCACCGCCGGAGCCACGAGATACTCGACCGCGCCGCCATCGAACGATTCCCCGCGTATTTTATAGTCACGACAAAGAGGATCGTCACCGATCACGCAGTGCCCGCATGAATTGCAAGAAACACCGGGGATCATCACAACACGATCGCCATCCGCGACGTTTGTGACTCCCTCCCCGCATTTATCCACCACGCCTGCGATGTCGCTCATCGGGATCATCGGAAGCGGGAACTTGTGCCCCGGCACCCCGCGTCTCACCCACAAATCGAGGTGATTGAGCGCGCCCCGCACGCATTTAATCCTCACCTCACCCGATCCCGGCTCGGGCATCGGACGATCCTCGATCTTCAGTACATCGAATCCCCCGTGTTCTGGAACTACCCATGCTTTCATATCGAACTCCCCATCTGATATTTCATCTGCACCGCGATTTTAACATACGCGCATCCTTGAGTCGTTCGGGGCATGATGATATCTTTAAAACATGAACGGATTTCTGGATGGGATATGGAAACCCGGCGCGGGCGGACGGTTCGCGAACCGCTACGATGCCGGTCGCGCCATCGCAAACGCAATCGGGCACAGGTTCGATGGAAAAACCGGAACCGGCGTTGTGGCCGGACTGCCTCGTGGCGGTATCGAGGTCGCTGCCGCGGTTTCGAACGACCTGAAGCTTCCGCTCGATTTCCGCGCGGTAAAGAAGGTTGGGCATCCGCTTCATCCGGAATTCGCGATCGGAGCGGTCGATATCTCCGGCACATGGGTTAAGAATCCGACGCTTGGACCATCGGAGCTTCCATCCGATGAGGATTTCGCAAAAATGGTCGATCGCGCGCTCGAACAGGCCCGCGCTATCGAGAGAGAACTTAGGGGCGATGGAAAATCGCTTATCGAATCGGCGGACTGGGTGCTTGTCGTCGATGACGGTGCCGCGACCGGGCTTACGCTTCTCGCGGTAGCGAAGGGATTAAAGAACGAGGGAAAGGAAGTGCACGTCGCGCTTCCGGTTTCGAGCACTCAGGCGCAGTATCTTGTGAACGATATCGCCGACAGCTTCCTCGCGGTTAAACTTCCCGAGCAATTCATGGCCGTGAGCCAGTTCTACGACGATTTCTCCCCGCTCTCAACCTCCGGCGCAAAAACATACCTTCGATAAAGATCCAATGTTCCATTGGTTACCGGTACTACTTGCCTCATAACAATCAAATAACCAACCTTTGCCAATAACTTAACAAAATCCGCATGGCGCCTTTACGGACCCTCGGTCCGGAAAGGTGTTTCGCCTAATTCTCCACGAAACCTGAAGTAATCAGAAACGCCGCGATCTCCATGGACGGACCACCCATGGAACAGCCCATGCATGAGCCATGCATGGTACTGTCCACTCACATGACACACATAACTCATCAAGCGTAAGATATGCGGAATTCAATGGTATTTATCACACGTAGGGGCGCTGCTTGCTGCGCCCCGATTACTGGAGAAAGCGCAAGAGGGCGCGGCAAGCCACGCCCCTACAGTTATTAACTGCATTATTTCAAGGGTACAGCGAGCAGCACCCGCATTCTCAGAATTGTAGTTCGAACTCCTTCGTGTGGCGCCCACAGGTGAAGAAAAGCGCAGCTTTGCGAAAGCTGTGGGTGATTTTCATAACGCTCCGCGTGTCCTGAGTCGCCGGGTGGGAACAACGGACCGGGGATGATGGCCGCTGTTGCCGGGGCGAATCCGAACTACGGGATCGGTGATCCGGGCGGCAGTTTCGTGGGGATCGGCGCGATGACGCGCGCGTGCAATGTGCCGAACGCGCTACAGCCCACGATTCCCGGCGGCGGACTTCTGGGTCCGGACGGCTACGTGCCGATATGGTCGAATCCCGGTTACGACATCACCCCGCCGGTCGTCTCCGGCGCACTGCCCGGCGGTTTTCCGCTTCCGTGGGATGGGTTCGATCCCACGATGCCGCTTCCTTCCCCTGTCCAGCCACCATCACCGGGTGAAATAATCAGCGACTGGTTTGGATCGAGAGCGGAAGCTCAGGAACGTGAAGGAAACATCCAGAACCTTTATCTGTGCAGCGTATCCGGAGGAGCCTCGACCGGAGTCTGGAGCAATAATGGAGCAGCCGAGGAAGAGCCGGATAGTTCAACCTCTAGCACCACCGGAACATCAGGAAGTGGAAGTGTAGGTAGCGGTGACGGAAGTTCAACTGGGGCATCATCGTCAGGCGGTTCCAGATGGCATTTGGGCCAGGGAAATCACGGTCACACAATCACATCACCGGAAGGTTATACATTAACAACTCTCAGGGGGGGAATGGAATACGGTTTTGAAGACTCAGGACAGGACAGAGGAACAGGCCTTCTGGCAGTTGATGATTATACAGGTTACGATGGCGATAATCCTATGATCGAAATTGGCCCGGACGCCAATAAGGGATATGAGGTTACTCACCAGCGCACCGGATTGTATGCACATACGGAAGTTGGCAGTGCAATCAGTTCTGATGTAGAATTAGAAGAGCACTTTGACAGGCAGATACGCAAGGCGAAAGAAGAAGCAACCATATGGATGGTGGCCTTCATTGGTGGATCATTCTTAACTATTGGCTTAGGTTCGGTTGGAGCATTTGCTGGTCTGGCAGATACAATAGAATACCATCTGTTTAGAAGAATTGCTGGCCATAAAACAGCAAAACATTTAGCAGGTGCAATGATCGAGAGGGACATAAGTCCAGCATCCATTGGCAGGGCGATAAGATCGGGAGATTGTTTATATGACACCCTCAGTGGGGCTAAAGTACTTTACAATAAAAAAATTGCAGTAATCACCAGTAACGGCAAAATAATTACTACATACCCACAGCATAAAATTAAGTCTAGATGGATTAATTGGATAAATCATTTATTGTCATGAAAGGAGTGATTATGAGTGTCTAATTTATCATCCTGCATTGAAAGATTAAAATTATTGGTTGTCGATATTGAAAACTGGGAAGATATGTACAGAAGATTTATGATTGAATTTAGCTCATTAAGAGCACATGAAAAAAGAGGTAAAATTTTTGTTGAGTTGGAAAAACTATTCCATGTCATGCATGAATACGATCCAGAAGATGCTATCGAGCGTCCCAATTGTGGTTTTTTAGGTAAGAATGATGTTATTGAAGCAATAAAAACAACCCTTTTAGCTATTAAGGGAAGTTGATTGGCTTATACTGAATGAAATAAAACCCAACATGTTTCTCGCTGTTATTAAAGTAATCTTAATGGCGATCGGTCGCCCGAAAACGCGCCGGGGTACGATCCGTTTACATTCACTGCTTACGCCGCGGGTTCGCTGACTGGCGTGACAGGCTACGGCTCGGGCGGCTATTCATCATCGAGCACCCCCGGAAACCAGGGAGGCAGCAATCCGAAGTACATTTTCGGCATGGGCATGAGTCCAACGACCGGTGAGATCGCCCCGGTCTGGATGACCGGTGATGAGATAGAGAACTGGGACTGGCAGGACAGTGAAGGCAGCGCCGAGGGCATAAAGGCATATGATGACAGCGAGGTAGACACAGACCTGACCTTTGGCTAGAAGTGTTTACTTGGATTGGGATCTGTCGTAAAAGGATTAGGCGCGATGGGATGGGGTGTCATTAATGCTATCGGGGCAGTCTTTGAAGCGGCCAGGCAGCCATTCATTAATGCGGGTAAGGCGATTTTCGGAGAGAAGTATGGCGGACTTATCGGCGGGGGCTTGTTCGAAATATTAATGTTTGTTGTGCCGGGAGATGAATTTGTCAGGGGAGCCGTTTATACTGATGATGTAGCCAGATTTGCAAAAAGCGCCTCTTATACTGATGACGCGGCAAGAATTCTCAAGAGAGTCAGCGGATCTGGTTTGGCAGATGATGCGGTAGATGCCGCGAGTTGGCTTGCCAGGCATGAAGAAGGCATATCTACTGTTGGCCGTGCGGGTCATACAATAGCCAGGCACGTTGGGAAATCATATAAGTACCTGCGGGGTAGAAATATAAAAAATGCAACCTCGTTTTTTAATTCTGCAGATGCTGAGAGATTAATTATAAAGGGTTTGAGAGAGTCAAAAAATATTTCAAAATATAGAAAATTTCTTGATGGTGCAACAGATTTTGTAGATTTAAGAGTTGAACTAGATGAAATAACAGGTTATGGCATCTATGATAGAAAGGACGCTTATTTATACAGGGGGATTAGAATTTTATTAAAAAGGCGAAATGGTAAGGTATTCATAGAGACTGCTCATCCATTAGAAAGAATTATAAATAGAAGGTGGTAAACTATATGAGTGACAATTCAAAGCAGAATAGAAAAGTTAATGAACTATTAGAATTTGCAAGATATGTATATTTTGTAGGTTCCGATGACTTCAATGATCTATTGGAGCATGCCGCTACAATGATTCTAGAACTCAGCAATAACCTTATATGGATGGAGCATTTTATTAGTGATACATTTTATTTCAAGCAGAACCCGTCGTTCCCTGATGGTTTTTTTGATGAATTTGATGATATAGAAATCCCAGACTTTAAGCGTTTTGTCAATAAACTTGTATATGTCGCCATCGATGTTATCGAAAAACATACTCCGGGATTTCATGAAAAATATCAGGATTTTATTAAGAATCCGGATTGTAGGTATTTGCTATATACTCCAGATGGGAATTTTGATTTGCGATATCGCGAGATATTTGACAGCAAAAATGGTGAATTTGTACATTTAAATGTGGAAAGTTATGTTAAGAAGGCCGTCATGAGTTTAATGTATGCTAACAGAGTTAAGAATATAAACAAGTTGCCTGCCGAATAAACATCGCTGGCAGGTCAGGCGGTAGTACCAATTCAAGCGGGGAATTGATTAACGTGCATGTCGCCCGATTCAATCAATATTAACAGCACACCAACACCTGAACAAAATCCGCATGGCGCCTTTACAGGCCACAGGCCTGGAAAGGTGTTTCATCTAATTCTACACGAAACCTGAAGTAATCAGAAACGATGCGATCTCCATGGACGAGCCGCCCATGGAACGGCCCATGCCCGAGCCGGGCATGGTACTGTCCACGCGCGAGCCGGGCATGGTACTGAAGAACCAAACTGGTTGAGTTCTGAAATCCAGAACTACTCAGTACACTTCGTCGGGGAAGACAACCTCGACCTCGGTTTCCTCGTTCGCGCGGACCTCGACGCTGCTCACTATCCTGATGATGTTGTCCACCTCGGCCTCGATACGGTACAGCCCGACCGGGATATCGGTGAAATACCAGTCCGGGG
>Ga0272443_10006632_pt1 | contig 11378 bp, 9 predicted proteins | sample SSMAcet12_FD_193581 | JGI IMG/M metagenome (GOLD analysis project Ga0272443, IMG submission 193581) | Marine sediment archaeal communities from Little Sippewissett salt marsh, Falmouth, MA, United States - SSM-Acet-12 | ecosystem: Environmental > Aquatic > Marine > Wetlands > Sediment ... | reverse complement strand
CTGCTGATATAAAACAATCCGGAAATCAGCTTATTCTGCGCAGTGAAGATATTGAAGCCGGTCAACTTCGGGAACAAAAGGTTGACATGGTTATTCTGTCAATTGGGCTGGAACCTGCTGACGGCTCATTGGAAATTGCTCAAAAATGTGGCATTAAGGTGGACACAGACGGATGGTTTAACGAAGCCAACTATGTAACCAGCCCGGTAAATACACATGCCAAAGGTATTTTAATTGCCGGGGTATGCCAGGGACCAAAGGATATACCCGATACTGTGGCTCAGGCCTCTGCTGCTGCTTCGGAAGTGCTGCAACATATTGTAAAAGGAAGAATCCGTAAGAATCTGAATAATTTCTCATTAAGCGAGATTGAAGAAAATGCAAAGAACTATTATAAATTATTGGAGGCTGAAAAATGAGTCAACGAGTAAATCCTGAATTAAAAAATGAGCTCCGCAAATTTGGAGCCAAAGACTGGAACGACTGTTACCAGTGTGGTAATTGTACCGCCACCTGTCAACTCACGGAAAGGGATATTCTTTTTCCGCGGAAAGCAATTCGTCAGGCTCAAATGGGCTTAAAAGAAAGCCTTGACAGTAATGGTGATCCCTGGTTATGCTACTATTGTGGTGACTGTTCTGAAACCTGTCCAAGAGATGCCAATCCCGGAGAAATAATGATGACTTTACGTCGCTACCTGACGTCTGTATATGACTGGACCGGATTTTCCGGATTTTTGTACAAATCCTTTACAGCGCATTTACTGGTTATGATTGGTCTTTTTGTTGCGGTAATCGTCTCATTCTTAATATTTGGAGGACCAATGCTAACTGAATTAACTCCCGAAGGAGGAGTTCAGCTAAATACATTTGCCCACCCTGAAATGATTGCTTCAATCGATCATATTCTATTGCTAACGCTCTCAGTATTCCTTATAACAAATATTTTGAACATGTACTATAAGGTTGTGCTGAAAGATAAGTCGGTAAACATCCCCATTTGGCTTTACTTAACTGAAATAGCTGAGGCAGGAGTACATTTCTTTACTCAACTAAGGTTTTCGAAGTGTAACAAAAGCTTTATGTACTGGTTTGGTCACTGGTTTTTAATGACCGGGTATGTAACCATGTTTGTTTTTATCATCTTCTTTCTTACCTGGTTTCAAACCGAAAATATTCATGCCTGGTATCATCCGCAGAGGTTGATCGGTTATTTCATAACTGCAGGATTCCTGTTTGGTACCATCTTTTTTATGGTTGGCAGGATTCGTAAGAAGAGAGAAATATTTAAATACTCTCATCACAGTGACTGGATATTTGTTGTACTTCTCTTTTTAGTAGCCACTACCGGAATTCTGATTCATATCTTTAGAATTAACGGAATGCCTTACGCCACGTACTATTCGTACATAGCTCATCTTGCTTTTGAGGTCCCGATGGTCGTCACATTTGTTGCTTTTTCCAAATGGTCACATTTAGCTTATCGTCCATTGGCTATCTATTTTACGAACATGAAAAAGAAAGCAAGGAACATGGAGTTGAAAACTAAAGTTTCGGTTGCCGTTTAATATAAACTTTTAAATCATGGAAGAATTAAGAATTGGAGTTTATGTATGTTGGTGCGGAACCAATATAGCCAAGATGGTTGATGTGAAGGAAGTTGTAGCCAGAATAAAGAAATTACCGGAAATTGTTGTAGCACGTGATTATAAATATATGTGTTCCGATCCGGGGCAGGATCTTATTATACAGGATATTAAAGATAATAAACTGAACCGGGTGGTGGTTGCTGCCTGTTCCCCGCGAATTCATGAATTAACATTCAGGAAAGCTTTGGCAGCAGCCGGTCTTAATCCAATGATGTTTCAGATGGCCAATATCCGGGAACAAGTCTCATGGGTACATACCGATCGTGAGAAAGCTACAAAAAAAGCTGTGTCACTTGTTCACGCAGCTGTTAACAGGGTTAAATGGCACGAATCCCTTGATAAAAGAACGGTTGAGGTTAATCCTGCCACCTTGATAATTGGAGGTGGCATTTCGGGAATTTCAGCTGCTCTGGAAATTGCTGATTCAGGCAAAAAAGTATTCCTCATCGAAAAATCGGAGAAACTGGGAGGTCATGCAACACAGATTGATCTTACATATCCTTATATGTATAGTGCGCCTCAATTGGTAAATCCTCTGATAAACCGTGTTGAGAATCATAATAATATTGAAGTACTTAAGAACACAGAGATAGATGAGATTTTTGGATATGTGGGTAACTTTGAGACCACAATAAAGAATGGTAGCGAACAAAAGTTACAATTTGGGAATATAATAATTGCCACCGGTTTAAAACCCTTTGATCCCCAAATAATCGACAACTATAAATACGGCAAAATTCCGGATGTCATAACTTCTGTTGAATTCGAAAAGATGCTTCAGTCTGGGCAGATTTTAACAAAGAATGGTAAAGAGCCAAAGAACATTGCAATTATTCATTGTGTGGGTAGCCGGAATTCTGAAAATCATGAATATTGTTCCAGAACCTGCTGTATGAGCGCCTTGAAATATGCCAACCAGATCAGGTCCGCACTACCTGATGCAAATATTTTTGACCTGTATTCTGATATGCGTGCTTTTGGAAAAGGATGTGAGGAATTGTACACAAAGACATCAAGAAAAAATGTGATGTTTTTGATGTTTGACCAGCAAAACGGAAAGCCGGTAATAAACAGTGCAAACGGAAAGTCTGACTTTTCCATGTTAATCGAAATGGATGAACAGCTTTCCGGAGAAAAAATTGAAGTACCAGCCGATCTGGTGATTTTGATGGTGGCCATGGAATCTCACACCGACACTAAAAAAATCTCTCACGCTGCCGGCGTAAGCATCTGTGGAAATGATTTCTTTATCGAAAAACACCCAAAACTTGATCCGGTTGCCACCACTTCCGATGGAGTTTATATTGTTGGTACATGTCAATCTCCAAAAGACATACCCGATTCTATTTCACAGGCAAAGGCTGCTGCTGCACGAATACTTGCTACAATTCATGTTGGAAAAGTCGATGTAGATGTGATCACGTCTGTTGTAAATGAAGATATCTGTTGTGGTTGTCAGACCTGTGTTGGAGTATGTCCGTATAAAGCCATTTCTTACAATAAAGAAAAAGGTGTTTCTGAAGTAAATGAAATTCTATGTAAAGGCTGTGGTACATGCGGTTCAGCTTGTCCAACAGGAGCGGTTCGGTCACGGCACTTTACTGATAAACAAATTCTCTCGCAAATTGAGGGATTACTTTCCGATACATTTGAATTACAAGAAATCTAAATTATGAATTTCGAACCAAGAATAGTTTCGTTTTTATGCAACTGGTGTTCATACACCGGTGCCGATCTAGCCGGAACCTCCAGAATGAAATATTCGCCAAACGTAAGAATAATCAGAATTATGTGTTCCGGACGAATAGAACCCACTTTTATTTTGGAAGCTTTTAAAGAAGGGGCCGACGGCGTACTTTTATGTGGTTGCCATCCGGGTGATTGTCACTACCAGTCAGGAAATTACAAATGTCTCAGAAGATATAATATGCTAAAAAAATATATCGTACAAATGGGGATTAAGCCAGAACGTTTAAAGCTTGAATGGATAAGTGCCAGTGAAGGAAAGCAATTTGCTGAACTTGCTGATTCATTTACCAAAACGGTCCGTGAATTAGGCCCCTGTACAATTAAACATGCTATTGAAACATACACTTAAAAAATTTAACTATGGCTGATATAGGGGAAAAACCAAAACTAAAACTCGCTGTTTATTGGGGCGCAGCCTGTGGAGGTTGTTGCGTTTCAGTGCTCGATGTTCATGAAAAATTATTTGATGTTGTGGCAAATGCCGACCTGGTTTTCTGGCCCATAGCACTTGATATTAAATATTCAGATGTAGAAGAAATGCCCGATAAGCACATTGATGTAACACTTTTTAACGGGGCTATCCGAAATAGTGAAAACGAACACATGGCAAAATTGCTCCGGCAAAAAACAAAAATTCTAGTGGCTTATGGTTCATGTGCTCAATTTGGCGGAATTCCGGGGTTGGCAAATCTTTCTACAAAAAATGAAATTTTTGAGAGGGTATACTCTGAATCTGAATCTACTTTCAATCCTGATAACATAAGACCACAAACAAAGCATGAAGTGGATGAAGGAATGTTAACACTGCCTGAGTTTTACAATGATGTGCGAACGCTGGGACAAACAGTTGATGTTGATTACTATCTTCCCGGATGTCCTCCTCAGACCGAACGGTTGCTCGATGTTTTTATGGCCATTATTAATGGAACAGAATTACCTCCCAAAGGATCAGTTGTTGGAGCTACCGAAAAGTCACAGTGCGATGAATGTACACGTAAAAAGACAGATAATAAAATGATAAAAGAATTTCACCGTCCATGGGAAATTGAAGATGATGGTGAAACATGTTTCCTGGAGCAAGGAGTTTTGTGCATGGGACCAGCTACCCGTTGTGGCTGTGGACACAGGTGTATAGAGGTTAACGCGCCTTGTCGCGGATGTTATGGCCCTGCACCTGATGTAATTGATCCCGGAGCTAAAATGATGTCGGCAGTAGCTACCATGATCGACGCTGATGAACCTGAAGAAATAGAAAAGATTTTAGAAAATGTAATCGATCCTGCCGGATATTTTTACAGGTTTAGTCTTCCTGCATCGATATTACGAAGAAAACTATTGAAAACAGGAAAAGAGGTACTGGAAGAAGCACATAAACATTAATGCTAAAGAAATGAAACGAACAAGAATTTTATATTATTCAAACTTACAAACAGGAATAATGAAAATTCTTCGGGAGTTACATCGAATGCAAATGAAATAAACCATATTAATGAGATGAAACAAATTACAATAGATCCAATTACCCGACTGGAAGGTCACGGCAAAATAGAAATCTTCCTCGACGACGAAGGGGATGTGGATAATGTTTATTTTCAGGTTCCTGAACTGAGAGGTTTTGAAAAGTTTTGCGAAGGAAGACCGGTTGAAGAGTTGTCACAGATTGTAACAAAGATTTGCGGTGTTTGTCCGGGGTGCCACCACATGGCATCAGGAAAAGCAATAGATGCAGTTTTTGGAGTTAAACCACCACCAACCGCAAAGAAATTGCGTGAATTGTTTTATATGGCGCACTTTGTACATAGCCATATTGCGCATTTTTATGCATTGGCAGCACCCGATTTCGTGGTTGGCCCGACAGCCGCAAAAGCAGAACGAAATATTCTGGGTGTAATCAATAAAGTGGGTGTGGATATTGGAACCGAGGTAATAAAACAGCGTAGGATTGCACAGGAAATTCAGGCTCTACTCGGCGGGCATCAAACACATGTGGTTATGAACATGCCCGGTGGAGTGAGAAAGGGATTAACGGAAGAGCAACGTGCCGATATTGAGGTGAAGGCAAGAGGATTTGTTGATTTTGCAAAATTTTCGCTTAATATTTTTGATGATGTGGTCCTGGAGAATAAAGAATACGTTGATTTAATTTTAAACGGACCATATTCACTCAAGCTTCATTCAATGGGCTTAGTGGATGAAAACAACAAAGTCAATTTTTATGATGGCAAAGTCCGTGTTGTGGATACGGAAGGCGTGGAACACTGCAAGTATTCTCCGGATGATTACCGTGAATTTGTGGAAGAGAGGGTTGAACCCTGGAGTTACCTGAAATTTCCATATTTAAAAAAAATAGGCTGGAAGGGATTTATAGACGGACAGGATTCCGGAGTATATCAGGCAACTCCCCTCGCCAGGTTAAACGCAGCAGATGGAATGGCAACACCCTTTGCCCAGAGTGAATATGAAAAAATGTTTGGTATTTTAGGAGGTAAACCTGTTCATGCCACGCTGGCAATGCACTGGGCACGTTTGGTTGAGTTACTTTATGCTGCCGAACGCTGCGTGGAACTCACTTTAGATCCGGATATCACAGGGAAAGAACTCCGGGCACCACTGCCGAATATACCTAATGAAGGTGTTGGTATTGTTGAAGCCCAGCGTGGTACCTTAACTCATCATTATGTAACAGATGATAAAGGGATTGTTTTAAAAGCTAATTTAATAGTCGGTACCACAAATAACAATGCTGCCATTTGCATGTCGTTAAAAAAAGCTGCACAGGGGTTAATTAAAAAAGGTGTTGAAGTTAGCGATGGAATTCTGAATATGATTGAAATGGCTTTCCGGGCATATGATCCGTGTTTTTCTTGCGCAACACATAGTCTTCCCGGTGAAATGCCTATGATTGTAAATATTCGCGAAAAAGATGGAGCATTAATTCGTTCAGTGAGCAGGAGATAAAATTTTTATTGAGTTGGTGAACCTAAGTCACCAGCTCAACATTTCGGTTTAAAACTTTCAGTTGGTGACTCAAAGTGCACCTGCTGAATCGCATCTTAGCTGAACTTTCACCGAATGACGTGGTGTCACCCCGTGAATAATTAGAAAACATTGTAAACTAAATTTCGTAAAATGAAATATGACCATCTACAAAAATAAAACACTGGTTTTAGGCATTGGTAATGAAATTCTGACTGATGATGGAATAGGGCCAAAGCTTTGTGATTTTCTAAAACAAGAATTTCACAATCAACCCATTCAGTTTGAAAAATTAAACGTTGGAGGGCTGGAGATACTGGAATTTATTCAGGGGTATGAAACGGTAATTTTTATCGATGCTATTAAAACAATAAATGGTCAGATTGGGGAGGTGTATCTTTATACTCCAGACGATTTTAAAGAAACTTTACACCTCTCCAATTTACATGATACTAACTTTATCACCGCCCTTGAGTTGGGAAGATCTCTTCATTTTAAAATTCCAAAGAACATGTACATAATCGCAGTTGAGATTAAAGAAGACATGATATTTTCGGAATGTTTTACTGAGGAATTAACTGTTCAATATAAAGAAATTAAACAAAAAGTTATTACATTGGCTTTTGACCTGATTCCGGATATGTTAAAAAATAAACAAAAACAAAAAACTGAAAGTGAGTATTTTTAATAAAAAAGGCATGATCGCTTTCCCCAACCCAAAACAGCAGAATAAAGTTTGTTCAAAAGAAAAATTGCTTGTTTTTACGGAGTGTTATTGTCCTAACGGGCATAACCTGGTTACCAGCAACGCAAAGTTTAATGAGTTTAAAGGAATACTCCTGAAAATATCAAAAGATAAAGAAGAAGGTTATGTTGCTTTAAGTACAGTTTATGGATGTAAATCAAGGGTGACAGTTGGAATTCAAGTAAAGGAAGGCGAACAATATAAATTAAGTTGTACAGAATGCGGAGTTGAACTGCCTGTTTTCTCAAAATGCCATTGCGGTGGAGACATTTTTGCCCTTTTCCTTGATAAAGATATTAAATTCGATTCCTTTATAGGTGCCTGCAACAGAATTGGCTGCACCAATGCTTATATTCAGATTGGTAAAGAACTAATTACTTCGGCCAGATTGGAGGCCACATAGTTTTGTTTTTCTATTTTTAGAGGCAAATCCGTTAAGAACCAACTTCAATGAAAAATCTAAATTTATGTTTTATCACCTTTTTGTTTTTGATTGTAACGTCCTGTTCTCAGAAAGAAAAAATTCCACAAAAACCAAATATTCTCTTTGCTTTTGCAGATGATTGGGGGAAATATGCCAGTTGTTATACCCAAGTCGAGGGTAGTGAAGCCTGGCAATCGATTATTCAAACACCCAATATCGACCGTATTGCCAATGAAGGCATTCTTTTTAACAATGCTTTTGTAAACGCTCCATCTTGCACACCCTGTCGAAGTTCACTTTTATCGGGTCAGTATTTTTATCGTACCGGGCAAGGGGCCATTTTACAAGGCGCAATATGGGATGAAAGCATACCAACTTACCCGCTTTTGCTGGAAGAAAATGGTTACCACATTGGTTACACCTATAAGGTTTGGAGTCCCGGTAGCCCAAGAGATGCGGGTTATGGAGGAGAACGAACACGATATCATCAGGCAGGAACAAAGTTCAATGGTTTTAGTCAGAACGTTACTAAAATGGTAACCCAGGGAAAAAGCATTGAGGAAGCCAAACAAGTTCTGCTGGATGAAGTACGGGGAAACTTCAAGGCATTTTTAGATTCAAATAAAAGCAGTAAACCCTTTTGTTATTGGTTTGGTCCTACCAACACGCATCGCAAGTGGATAATGGGCTCAGGAAAAGAACTTTGGGGAATTGAGCCTGACATATTAAAAGGAAATATGCCTGATTTTTTACCTGATGTGGATACTGTTCGGGAAGATTTTGCTGATTATCTCGGAGAAGCAATGGCTTTTGATGCCGGGCTTGGAGTTTTGCTTGAGATACTGGAAGAACAAGGAGAACTTGATAATACCCTGGTTGTGGTTAGCGGTGACCATGGAATACCTGGTTTTCCGATGGGAAAATGCAATCTCTATGATTTTGGAACCAATGTGGCTTTAATGGCCCGACTACCAGGATTGATAAAACCCAACAGAATTGTTGACGACTTTGTGAACCTGATGGATCTGGCTCCGACTTTTCTTGAGATCGGAGGAGCAGACATTCCTGAAGTGATGACAGGTAAAAGTCTGCTTGAAGTTTTTAACGGTGACGGAAGTGGACAAATTCAGGATTCAAGAAATTACGTAATTACCGGGCGTGAAAGACATGTAGGCAAGGCCCGGGAAGGCAATCTTCCTTATCCTCAACGGGCGCTTCGGAATAAAGATTTTCTTTACATTATTAACTTTGAAGAAAGCCGTTATCCTATGGGTGATCCAGGATTGGAAGATGAAAAAGAACTGACATTTGATGTTCTGGCTAACAATACTTTTGCTACTTATGCTGATTTGGATGCCAGTCCAACCAAAGCCTGGATAATTAAAAACCGGATCCCGGAAAATGAACAGTATTATCAATTTGCATTTGGTAAACGCCCCAAAGAGGAACTTTACAATATTAAAAACGATCCGTTTCAAATAAAAAACCTGGCCAATGAACCGGCTTTTGCAGAAATAAAAAAGCAAATGAATGAACAACTAATATCAGAATTAAAAGCTACCGGTGATCCTCGCGTAACAGGCGACGGGCAAACATTTGAGCACATGCCGTATATTACAACGGATTGGTAGAATTAGTTTTCTTCTGTCTTTCGTCGTTCTTCCAGTTCCTCCTGCATAATTAAACAGGTTTTATGATCGATGCTGTAGAAATATAATAAAATGGCACATGACATATACAAAATGCCGGGAAATACAGAAATCATTAGTTTAATACCGGTAATTGCTATTTCGGTTTGTTCAACATTTGGAGCGAATTTAAACGCTGCCAACAACCAACCTGCAAGTGCTCCGCCAATTCCCCAACCGGCTTTTTGGGCAAAAGTTGCCGCTGAAAATGTTAATCCCGTTGCACGTCGTCCACTTTTCCATTCTGAATAGTCTGCAGTATCTGCCAACATTGTCCATAATAGCGGAACAGCAGGAGCATAGGACATTTTAGCCAGAATATTAAATGCATAAATCAGGTAAATTTCGTCTTTCCCGGGAACATAGATCAAGCAAAAGAATAAACCAGAGAGTAATGAGCTTGCCAAAAATACACTTCGTTTGCCAAAACGTTTAGCTAAAGGTTTTGAAAACGGGATGGCAACTATTAATGCAACTGTTCCGATGACATTAAAAAGCTGCACTCCCTCTTCATTGCCAATATAATATTTAAAATAGTAAGCTATAGAAAGGTTTTGCATGGCAAACATGATGAAAGAGATTATACCAACAAAAAAAAGGATTAGCCATGGTTTATTCTTTAGCAGGTTTTTAAAATCCTCCTTTAAAGATTCCTTTTGTTTTCTGGGTGGTCGTACCCTTTCTCTGGTAGTTGAAAAGGTTATCATAAAGAGAATGAAGCTGATTACTGAAAACAAGATTAATGTGTATTGGTAACCTTTAGCCGAATCGCCCTTGCCAAAATAATTGGCCAGGTACAAAGCGGTTCCCGAAACTACAAATTGCCCCACAAATGCAAAAATAAAACGGTACGAATTTAAGCCCGCGCGTTCATAAGAATCGGACGTCATTACAGCACCCAGAGAAGAGTAAGGGAGATTTATTGCTGTAAAAACAGTCATCAGTAAAATGTAAGTAATGCCGGCATAAAGAACCTTTCCGGTTTCACCAAAGTTGGGTGTGGAAAAAGCCATTACTGCCAAAATGCTATAGGGTAAGGCCATCCACAAGATGTACGGACGAAATTTCCCCCAGCGGGTTTTGGTACGGTCGGCAATTATACCCATAACAGGATCACTGGCCATGTCCCAAAAACGGGCAATCAGCATAATAGTTCCTGCTGCAGCAGCTGAAATCCCAAAAGTATCGGTGTAAAAAATTAGAATCCAAAAACCCACCATATCCCAAACAAAGTGAGAGGCTGTATCTCCTAAACTGTATCCGATTTTTTCTTTTAGCGAAAGTTTAGTGCTTGTAGTCATCTATTTATCATTTAAATTTAGTCAAATGCCTGCCTGTTTACAAATATGGAATAAACTGCCAAATTCAGCAGGTTTTATTATCATTCCTTTTTAGAAAAATGTAACCGGGATGTTCGTTTCACTTCGTATTTTAAAATGTCCTATAACAACTTTCTTATAACTTTATAACTCTCCTCTGCGTCGAACCAATTCTTCTTTAATTTCTTTGGCTTTCTCTTCGGTAAGACTATATTTCCACATAATAACAATTGCCAAAAATGCAGTAATTGCAGGGATCGTAATATCTGCCACCCGCAGCTTTGTTAATGTATCAGCAGTTTGTACCGCTGCATTTTGGTCGAAACCAACTGATTTTAAAACCAGTCCTCCCAGGACCAATGCTATTGCCTGGCCTAATTTTACCATCCACCAATAAATTGCACCAAATGTACCTTCCTTACGCGGCATTCCATTATTTAGTTCATCCAGGTCGCATACATCAGCTGTCATACTCATCATTAAAGTAAACAAACCACCTATTCCGAATGCAATAAACGGTAGAGGGATAAACATTAACCATGGAGCACCCTGACCAGTATCAATGCTAAACCAGGACATGTTCAATTGTTCCAATATAGGATTTAAAAAATCAAAAACATTAGCAATTCCGTTGTTCATTGCCTGTGCAACTTTTGTTTCGTTAAATGCGGCGTTCAATTCGGTATTAAATCCCCACCACTTCAATAAATATCCTACCATTGAAATAAATGTTGAAATAATAAATGCTCTCCGTTTTCCTATCCTGTTGGCCATTGCAGAAATAATAGGAATTACTAAAAACGCTGTAATTATTGCCGATATCATTGAG
>Ga0272443_10006631_pt1 | contig 11379 bp, 7 predicted proteins | sample SSMAcet12_FD_193581 | JGI IMG/M metagenome (GOLD analysis project Ga0272443, IMG submission 193581) | Marine sediment archaeal communities from Little Sippewissett salt marsh, Falmouth, MA, United States - SSM-Acet-12 | ecosystem: Environmental > Aquatic > Marine > Wetlands > Sediment ... | reverse complement strand
CCGGTACCACAAATTCACCGAGCTCGCGGTTGAGACAGTGCCCAGATCGTTACACCATTCGTGCAGGTCGGAACTTACCCGACAAGGAATTTCGCTACCTTAGGACCGTTATAGTTACGGCCGCCGTTTACTGGGGCTTCAATTCAGAGCTTCTCCCTAAGGATAACCCCTCCTCTTAACCTTCCAGCACCGGGCAGGTGTCACTCTCTATACATCCTCTTTACGAGTTAGCAGGGAGCTGTGTTTTTGCTAAACAGTCGCCTGGGCCCTTTCACTGCGGCCTCGATTGCTCGAGGCACCCCTTCTCCCGAAGTTACGGGGTTAATTTGCCGAGTTCCTTAACCGCGATTCACTCGCGCGCCTTAGTATTCTCAACCCATCTACCTGTGTCGGTTTGCGGTACGGTCACCTAAGTAATACACACAGCTTTTCTTGGCAAGTCCTACGACATATCCGAGATAGCCATTAACTCGGAAATACCTCGGTCTTGCGTCCCTGTGATTAACACTTTCGGTGGTGCAGGAATATTATAAATTTGCCTGACTTCCCATCGACTACGCCTTTCGGCCTCGCCTTAGGGGCCGACTAACCCTGAGTTGACGAACAGAGCTCAAGGAAACCTTAGATTTTCGGCGCCAAAGATTCTCACTTTAGTTATCGTTACTTATGCCAACATGTTCTCTTCCATACGCTCCAGCATGCTTCGCAACACACCTTCGACGCGGATGGAATGCTCCTCTACCGCTCTTTCGAGCCCATGACTTCGGTGAAACGCTTAGTCCCGAGTATTATCGGCGCTTTGTCGCTCGACCAGTGAGCTATTACGCACTCTTTAAATGAGTGGCTGCTTCTAAGCCAACATCCTGGCTGTCTCAGCAACAAAACATCCTTTATCTGTTAGCGTTCACTTTGGGACCTTAGTCGTTGGTCTGGGTTGTTTCCCTTTTGGCAATGAAGCTTATCCCCCACCGCCTCACTCCCGTACATCATGTAGCTGGAATTTGAAGTTTATCAGAGTTTGGTACCGCTGTAACGGCCCTAGCCCTATCAGAGCCCTACCTCCAGTACACTAATACGAGGCTGTTCCTAAAAACATTTCGAGGAGTACGAGCTATCACCGAGTTTGATTGGCCTTTCACCCCTATCCACAGTTCATCCAAATGGTTTTCAACCCATACTGGTTCGGACCTCCACGTGGTGTTACCCACGCTTCATCCTGACCATGGATAGATCACACGGTTTCGCGTCTGCCGCTACATACTTGGTCGCCCTATTCAGACTCGCTTTCGCTACGGGTGCGTCTCATAAAGACTTACCCTTGCATGTAACGAGCAACTCGTTGGCTCATTAAGCAAAAGGCACGCGGTCACAATTATAAATTCGAAAACTTATAATCGCTCCCACCGTTTGTAAGCATATGGTTTCAGGTTCTTTTCACTCCCTTATTAAGGGTTCTTTTCACCTTTCCCTCACGGTACTTGTACACTATCGGTCACAGAGGAGTATTTAGCCTTACCCGGTGGTCCGGGCAGATTCCCACAGGATTTCTCGAGTCCCGCGGTACTCAGGGTACTTCTTATCTGTTTCACAATTTCGTTTACAGGACTATCACCTTCTATGGTCGGTCTTTCCAGAACCGTTCTACTATTGATCAACAAACGTATAGAAGCCCTACAACCCCGAAATGCATTGCATTTTGGTTTGGGCTGTTTCCATTTCGCTCGCCGCTACTTAGGAAATCGCATTCGCTTTCTTTTCCTCCAGGTACTGAGATGTTTCACTTCCCTGGGTTCGCTTCATTGATAACTGGGCATTACCCCAGCTGGGTTACCCCATTCGGAGACCCCCGGATCATAGCTTGCTTCCAGCTCGCCGAGGATTATCGCAGGTAGCCGCGTCCTTCTTCGCCTCTCTGTGCCAAGGCATCCGCCATATGCTCTTAGTAACTTACCGAAATATAGTTTTTTGGGTTGTAATACCTATACTTGCGAGTTCTTCATGACTCGGTATTACAATTGACTTATATTCGTGAATTTGTTATTTACGGACATTTTAGACAATGATTTCCAATATAAAGAAAATTACAGTTCAACGTAATTTATCTTTCACCTCAATTTTCAAAGTACAAATTTGTGGAACTAAGTGAGCTTGATCTTCTAACCTTCCCGATCTGCATCGGGACGCTCTCTCGTTGTCCTATGTAAAATACTTGTGGACCTAAGTGAGCTTGGTCTTCTAACCTTCCCGATCTGCATCGGGACGCTCTCTCGTTGTCCTATGTAAAATACTTGTGGACCTAAGGAGGCTCGAACTCCTAACCTCCGGCTTGCAAAGCCGGCGCTCTCCCAGTTGAGCTATAGGCCCTGTTTTTCAGTTTTGCTTTCGCCTGTTTATAGTGTGGGCCTGAGTTGATTTGAACAACCGACCTCACGCTTATCAGGCGTGCGCTCTAACCAACTGAGCTACAGGCCCATTCCAAGAAAATTATGAAATGTAGCTTGCCAAGCTACAGCTTCATATTTGGATCAACATTTTTATTGATCTTAGTCTGGATATTTATCTAAATAATCATTTATTTAAGACAAATAATTTTATACTTTCCAAAGAACATAAGAAAATGGATTCTCTGAAAACAAGGAGTACAAGCGAAATTTTAAGCCGTATTTTCTCCAGAAAGGAGGTGATCCAGCCGCACCTTCCGGTACGGCTACCTTGTTACGACTTAGCCCCAGTTACTGAATTCCCCTTCGACGCTATTTCTAACGGCTTCGGGGGTCTTCAACTTCCATGGCTTGACGGGCGGTGTGTACAAGGCCCGGGAACGTATTCACCGTAGCGTTCTGATCTACGATTACTAGCGATTCCAGCTTCATGTAGTCGAGTTGCAGACTACAATCCGAACTGAGATTGGCTTTTGGGATTTTCTCCACCTCGCGGTATCGCCCATTGTACCAACCATTGTATCACGTGTGTAGCCCCGGACATAAGGGCCATGATGACTTGACGTCATCCCCACCTTCCTCTCTACTTGCGTAGGCAGTCTCCTTAGAGTTCCCAGCATTACCTGATGGCAACTAAGGATAGGGGTTGCGCTCGTTGCGAGACTTAACCCAACACCTCACGGCACGAGCTGACGACAGCCATGCAGCACCTCTGTAGGTTACTGATTTAACAGTTGGTTCCATTTTCATGGTTCTACTTCCTACACTTCAAGCCCGGGTAAGGTTCTTCGCGTTGCATCGAATTAAACCACATGATCCACCGCTTGTGCGGGCCCCCGTCAATTCCTTTGAGTTTCAAACTTGCGATCGTACTCCCCAGGTGGTATGCTTAACGGGTTTCCTCCGGCACTGAGGGTCAAGCCCCCAACACCAAGCATACATCGTTTAGGGCGTGGACTACCAGGGTATCTAATCCTGTTTGCTCCCCACGCTTTCGTGCCTGAGCGTCAGTAACGAGCCAGATAGCCGCCTTCGCCACTGGTATTCCTCCTGATATCTACGCATTTCACCGCTACACCAGGAATTCTACTATCCTCTCTCGTACTCAAGACCTGCCGTATCAAGGGCTGTTCTTCGGTTAAGCCGAAGTATTTAACCCCTGACGCACAGGCCCGCCTGCACACCCTTTACACCCAGTAATTCCGGACAACGCTTGGACCCTACGTATTACCGCGGCTGCTGGCACGTAGTTAGCCGGTCCTTCCTCTGGAGGTACTGTCCCGGCGCCTTAAAGACGCTTTTCTTCCCTCCTGACAGTAGTTTACAGGGCAAAGCCCCGTCATCCTACACGCGGCGTCGCTGGTTCAGGGTTTCCCCCATTGACCAAGATTCCTCACTGCTGCCTCCCGTAGGAGTCTGGACCGTGTCTCAGTTCCAGTGTGGCTGACCATCCTCTCAGACCAGCTACTGATCGTCGCCTTGGTGGGCTTTTACTCCGCCAACAAGCTAATCAGACGCAGGCTCATCCCTTCCCAACCGAAATCTTTCACACCGAGGTGCATATCTGATATTAGCGTTAATTTCTCAACGTTATGTCAGTGAAAGGGGCAGATTACCTACGCGTTACTCACCCGTCCGCCAGTGCTCCGAAGAGCCCTTGACTTGCATGTGTTAGGCACGCCGCTAGCGTTCGTCCTGAGCCAGGATCAAACTCTCCGTTGTATATTTTTTATATTATTGTCGAGTGTGATCTTAAGCTTAAAACTTCGCTGCATTATTGCTATTGTTTATTTTGTACTCCCTGTTTTCAAAGAACGCATTTTCAAAGAGCTTCAAATTTAAAAACTTTTTTTGAACTGTGCAAGAACTTTTTTTATTTTTTTTAAAAAAAATTCGCTGTCCCGTTTTCTCTTTTTTTACTCTCTGTTTTTAAAGAACATCTAATTGTTTTTTTCTCGCTCTCAAATTGAGCGGACACAAACATAAAGACTTTTTCTGAAATAAAAAAGTTTTTTTTATAAAATTTAACTAAAAATTCAAAAAACTTTTACTTTGGACTTCTTTATTGCTTCGGAAGTCCCTGCTGCTCTATGTTTTGTTATTCATATTCTAAGTCAAATTATTCTTCAATAATTAACTTACATTTCGATTTTCAATACTACGAAAAAGATTCGACGTCGTAGTACGAATCTTATTGCAACAATTTTAATTTTATTTAAAAATAAATTCAATCTTTCGATCATATATCATTAATATTATAAATTCACTCTTAAATTATATTCATTATCATTATATTTACAAAAATTACTATAACATTTTTAATATTATTGGAGATCAGATTATGATTAAGAGAATACTTCTACCACTCGACAAATCAGAATTTACTGATGCAGCCACCAATTTTGCTATTAAAATAGCAAAAGTTCACAATGCTGAAATCACAGGGCTAGTAGTTATTGATATACCTGGCATTAAAAGCTCTATCGGTCCCTTGCCTCCAGGTGTATCTTTCTATGCTAAAGAGCTCGAGCAGACAAGAATAGAGCAAAATTACTTACATGTAGATAAGGTTTTAGATACATTCAGAGAGAATTGTACAAATGCTGGTGTTAATCACAGAACTGGTATGGACCAAGGTACTCCAAGTGAATCCATTACTTCAAAATCATTATACTATGATGTTCTAGTTATGGGTATTGAAACTCACTACGAATTTGACGCTGATGATAAAGCAGGAGACTCTTTCGGTGATATCTTAGGAGAAACAATAACCCCTGTCTATGCTATACCCAAGGGCTATTTCGCTCCTCATGACCCTGACACCAAAAGGACAATCCTTTTCCCATTCGACGGCAGTCTGCCAGCAGCTCGTGCTATGCAGCGATTTGCCCAGCTTGCGAATCCGATAAACACTGAAGTTCATCTTCTAATATCACATGACTCAAAGACAGAAGCTGAGAATATACTCGGACACGCTGAAAAATACCTACTTATCCATGGTGTTAACTCCGTTGAAAAGCATTTCACTAGCGAGAATATCATTCGTCACATTACCAAAAACCACATGGAATGGCCCAATAGCATAGTTCTCGGAGCACACTCAAAGAAAGGTATTTTCGATTTCATGTCAGGCAGCTTAACAAGATTTCTAATTCAGGAAGGTAAGAAACCATTATTTATTGGACAATAAGAATATCTGGAATTAAAGATGAAATTGAAGTATATAGCAATAATAGTTATGAGCTTTCTTATTGTATCTTGCTCATCGCCTACAGATACGGAGGATATTAGCTTGGAAACAAAGATCGGGCAAATGCTGCTTATTGGCTTTCGTGGCTTAGAAATTACAGAGGATAGCCCAATAGCACAGGACATCATCAACGGCAGAGTTGGCGGTGTAGTTCTTTTTGATTACGACGTGGCTTTGCAGTCTTCTGTTAGAAACATTCAATCTCCTGAGCAGTTAAAGAATCTAACGAACTCACTGCAATCACAATCGAGAACAGAATTATTCATCACCATTGATCAGGAAGGTGGAAGAGTATGCCGCTTAAAAGAGAAATATGGCTTTCCACCCACAGTTTCTCAGCAGTATCTCGGCGATGTGAATAACCCCGACACTACTGAATATTATGCAAGCCAAACTGCTCACACTCTGAAAGACAATGGCTTCAATGTAAACTTTGCCCCAGTTGTGGACTTGAACGTCAATCCAGATAATCCTGTGATAGGTGCTATTGGGAGGAGCTTTTCAGCTAACCCACCTGTTGTTACTGATAACGCAATGATAGTTATTGATGAACTTCACAAAGTTGGTATATACTCAACCTTGAAGCATTTCCCAGGGCATGGCAGCTCTACATCAGACTCGCATCAGGGCTTTGTTGATGTTACTAATACATGGTCTGCCATCGAGCTGATACCGTATGAGAATATCATAAATACCGGAGCAGCAGATTTTATAATGACTGCCCATATTTTCAACTCGAACTGGGATGCAAATTACCCAGCTACACTTTCTAAAAATGTTATTACAGGTATGCTGAGAGAGCAACTCGGTTATGATGGTGTTGTCATATCAGATGACATGAACATGAAAGCCATAACTGACTTTTTTGGTCTTGAACAAGCATTAAAGCTATCTATTAATGCTGGAGTGGATATAATTGTTTTTGGTAATAATCTGATATATGACGAAGGAATTGCCTCGAAAGCCATTGCTATTATTAAGGAGCTTGTTGATAATGGAGAGATCAGTAAAGACCGCATAAATGAAGCTTATGACAGAATTATGAAAATGAAAAGTAAGATTAAGAGTGTTAGTTTATAATGGATAGATTTTAAGACATCCCTTGCCCCTCACCCGACATGGCAGGACCTAAGGATTGGTAAGAGTAGTACGGGGAATGGAGTTAAAATTCCAAATTTGTATTTTATTGAAAATTTCCTTAAATTAAAAACCCGATGCTAATTTGCAAGGTTACACATCGGGTTTCGTAGGTCTGGGCTTTCAGAGTTTTTCTGTAAGCTCAGTTTTTATTTGATTACTGTGAAAGAGCCAGTGGAAAGAGTTCTTTTGTTAGAAAAACTTTTTGATTATCGCATATTACAACGATAATTTCTGTTTAGATTTTTAATAATTATAGAAATAATTCGTTTATAAAATAGATATATATTAATATTGGATTATTATTGTGCCAAAGCTATATGAATATATGGGTTTGATAAGAGTTTTTTATTCTAATGAACACGAACCAATTCATGTTCATTGCAAATATCAATCCCTTGAAAGCAAAGCCGAACTAATTTTTGAAAATGGTAAATTTAAAGAGATTATCATTAGAGAAGTTGCTGGAAAAGACCCTCTTGATATAAAAAGAATGAAGAAATTCAAGAAAATCGTCGAGATATACAGGGATGATATAGTTAGAAAATGGATTGATTTCTTTATTTATAATGTTCAAATAACACCAGAAAAGATTACAAAAAGGATTTAATAATGCCAATTAAAATAACAAAAGCAGAGTATCTTGGAAATTTCAAAATCAGATTATCCTTTAATGATGATTCAGTAAAGAATATTGATTTTAATGAGTTCTTAGTCAATGCTAAAAACCCAATGACACAGAAATATTTAGATGAAAAATTATTTTCAAGTTATACTGTCAAATATGGGGATCTGATATGGAATGATTATGAAATGTGTTTTCCTATATGGGATTTATATAATAACACCATATAGTTTCCTTAATACTAATCTTCTTTAATCTATTACGAAAAGTACTTATAACTTTATTTTTTACCGAAAGTTGGCTGCTAAAGTACCGCAAACTTCTGAACGGCCTTGATATTATCCGTTCTAATTATCAAAAAACATATCCCATGTGCAAGCAAAATATTCTCGCTGAAATAATTGCTTCCTTCTTAGTAATAATATACACTTAAATTCCTTACCCCATATTAAAAATATACTTTTACATTTAACTTATTGCAATATATAAAAATAAAAAAAAAGAAATATATAATTAAATTTTATTAATAATAGACGGTGTTTTTCTTTATTAGTATTATTTGAATATTTGCACTTAAGTATTTATAATTGGAAGGACAAATAATCATTGATTATACTTTCCTCTCTCTCCCTTAGAGTGGAAAATTATCCTATTTTTTACTTTCTATAAGTCGTAAATAATATATTTTGGAACACAAGGTAAAAATATTATTTTTGTTATGTGTCTGAAATACAAATTATTTAGAAAGTCAACCGATAACAAAAAAAGCACCACTTTCCTATGGGTGTTATAAACTAATTAACAAAAAACATGAACATTGACAAACAGAACATATCAATAGAAAATAATACAGCTTATCCCATAAACTGCGATATACGCTGGAAAGCAGATAGTAACCAAGCTCCGCTACTCATTATTGCCCACGGTTTCAAAGCATTCAAGGATTGGGGTTTCTTCCCTTATATCTCTACTGTATTTGCAGACCTTGGCTTTATCACTATTTGCTTCAATTTTTCTATGAACGGTGTTAGCAACAACAATGACACTTATGACAGACCAGACCTCTTTGAGAATAATACTGTATCTATTCAGATTAACGATTTAAAGAAAATTCTATCTTCACTAAACAATCAGAATTTTCTCCTTGATAAAGTGAAGCAGAAATGGAACGGTCAAATATTTCTTCTAGGTCATTCACTCGGTGCTGCTATCTCAATTCTTATAGCAACCGAAAACAGTAATATCAGGAAAATCGCTCTATGGGGACCAATCTCAAAAGTGGATAGATACTCTCCTCGCCAAAAAGAGAAATGGAAAAAAGATTATAAGATGACTTTTAAAGACAATAGAACAGGTATCGAGCTAAGCATAGGACTTGGTTTCCTTGAGGACATAGAAAGCAATATTGAAAAATATAATCTGCCAAATACCGTTAATACATTACAAATACCAATGCTTATTGTGCATGGTAAAGAAGACATGACAGTCAAGCCAGCAGAATCTGCTAAACTGGCTGAAATGTACAAAGGAGATAATTTGTTTTATCATATTATCGAAAATACTGGACATACTTTTGGTGTGGAGCATCCAATGAATATGACTACACCCGCTTTGGAAAAAGCTATTGAAATTACTAACTATTTTTTATTGAAATGAAACAACTGGCATATATAATCACACTATTCTCGCTCACAGCTTGCGAAATATTCACTATTGGAACGGAAGCCCCTGTAATCATTCCAGTAAATCAGAAATCAGCTATTGGCTCTACTTTCCTATTCAAAGCGGGGCTCGACAGCAATAATATATATGCAGTTACACAAGTATTAACTAATCCGAACGGTATGCCAATGCTTGCAGACGATAAGTATTCACAATTCGAAGACATTGAGAGATTCTCTCGCTTAATTGGAAACAAACCCATAACAAACGTTATTACTGACTCTCTTAAAGATAACAAGATCAAAGTTGATGTAGAATTTGATTACCTTAAATCTTTTAGTTTTACTACCGAAAGAAAGGATAATGCTTGGTATATTACTTCATTTACGGAGTACCCATCAATCATATTCAATGCCACACCAATAAAGACGAAATTTATCAAATGTAGATAACCGGTGTTCAATTAATCAGAATGATAAAATGAAATATTATTTACTAATCGCTGCGATGTTTTTCCTATATGCCTGCTCTGATAAGCCAGATGAACAGGAACTTCAAGAAAAACAGGAAGCTATCAATAATTTGAATTTAGAGATACCCGAAGTGGAAGCTATCTTCGAGAAATATGGCTATATTGGTTCTTTCATTATGCTCGATCTGAAAACAAATGAAAAGTTCTACTACAACAAGGAACGTTGCTCCGAAAGATTCTCCCCTGCCTCGACATTCAAGATACCTAACTCCCTAATTGCACTTGAGACAGGTGTTGCTTCCGGTAAAGATTTCACATTAAAATGGGACGGTAAGCAAAGATTCTTATCTGAGTGGAACAAAGACCATACTCTAAGCACTGCGATCAAATATTCCGTTGTGTGGTATTATCAAGAATTAGCCCGAAGAATTGGGCATGACAGAATGAAAGAATACATTAATAAAATTGATTATGGCAATAATAACATCAATGGTGCTATTGATAAATTCTGGCTAAACGACACATTAAAAATATCACAGGAAGAACAAATAGCTTTTCTCAAAAAACTAAACAGGAATGAACTTCCTTTCTCAGAGAAAGCAATGAACACCGTCAAAGAAATCATGTTAAGAAATGATAATGAGGACTACAAAATATTCGCTAAAACAGGTGGAGCTAAAGAAGTCGGCTGGTATGTCGGCTGGGTAGAAGCTAATAATAACACTTATATCTTTGCATTAAATATAGAACGCAAAGATCCGCTTGATAAATTCTTATCAGATAGAATAGTAATAAGCCATGAATTAATGAAGCACTATGGAATAATACCCTAAATATTCCGCAACTTTTTACATAGAAATTCCAGAAAAAGATCATTGTACAATCAATATATTTCTCCCACCCTTAAAATCAAGGGAGGGAGTTTGATATTGATAATAAATTATGAAATAAATACCCCACTTTTTTATATAAGGGATTATTATAGATCCTTCTTTGCTTTATATTAATCTAATATTGTTCTCTATTCTAAATAATCCATAGCACTTATTTCCCTGCCGACCTTGGTCCTGGATACAAGGGAGGTTTCGGAAAATCATCCTCGAAAATATTTATTTCGCCATCCTCGAAAAGTATATTTGGTGTTATAATACTGGTTCCAAGATACTGCTTGCCACCAGTAACAAAAGGTGATGACACTGCAGGAGCAAGATAATTCAAGGCATATTTATCGCTTCCTGTTAATATAATATCCTTGAATGATTGGGTGGTGAATCTATATGCCTGAGCACCCCTGATTAGCTCTTCCCTCCCATCTGGAAATACTTTGTATGCTTCAATAACTGGCAATTTGGTCTGTATCTGCACCATCGGAAAGCTGCCACCAGTAACCCTAAAAAGAGAAGTAAAAAGTATATTCTGATCTAATATCTTTCTAACAACAATACCAAAAGGAAGCTCTCTATCGTTGCATAGCTCAAGCAACCTTTTTTTTAGATCACTATCTGATTTAGTATGCTCTTCGTCTGAGCTTATATTGATAACGGAGAGCATAGCCGCTCCACCTCGATTATGCCCGTTCGACTCTCTGACACGTTTAGTAGGAGTTCTTGTTGATAATAGGTTTTTCAAATAACCATCTCGAACTAATTCCACTTTCTGAGCTAAAACTCCTTCATCGTCAATATTGAAATTGCCGATTAGAGGTGTTTTTTTGTATTTAGTTAATGATGGTTCTGCCCATACATCAAAAAATTCAGGGAGAACTCTACCACCAATTTTACTTTTAAATGCC
>Ga0272443_10006627_pt1 | contig 11383 bp, 4 predicted proteins | sample SSMAcet12_FD_193581 | JGI IMG/M metagenome (GOLD analysis project Ga0272443, IMG submission 193581) | Marine sediment archaeal communities from Little Sippewissett salt marsh, Falmouth, MA, United States - SSM-Acet-12 | ecosystem: Environmental > Aquatic > Marine > Wetlands > Sediment ... | reverse complement strand
GCGCGAGTTCACCGACGACGTCCAGTTCTCGGCGCAGGACTGCACCCGGAGCGAGTTCGACTTCCTCGTCCGCCTCTACGGGGCCGCCATCGAGGCCGGCGCCACCACGCTCAACGTGCCCGACACCGTGGGCTACGGCATGCCCGACGAGTACGGCTCCCTCCTCCGCGCGCTGATCGCGGCCCTGCCCGCCGCCGAGGGGTTGCACTTCTCCACCCACTGCCACGACGACCTCGGCCTGGCGGTCGCCAACTCGCTCGCCGCCGTCGGCGCCGGCGCCACGCAGATCGAGTGCACCCTGAACGGCATCGGCGAACGCGCCGGCAACGCGTCGCTCGAGGAGGTCGTCATGGCCCTCGAGACGCGCAAGGACTTCTGGGGGCACCACACGCGGATCGACACCCGCGAGCTCTACCGCGCGTCGCGCATGGTCAGCATGTTCACCGGCGTGTCCGTCTCACCGAACAAGGCGGTCGTGGGCGACAACGCCTTCGCGCACGAGTCCGGCATCCACCAGGACGGCGTGATCAAGGCGCTCGAGACGTACGAGATCATGTCGGCCGAGACCGTCGGCCGCGACGCCGGCGTGCTGGTCATGGGCAAGCACTCCGGCCGGCGGGCGTTCCGCAAGACGCTGGGCGACCTCGGCTACGAGGGCCTGGACGACGAGACCGTCAACGCCCTGTTCCGCCAGTTCAAGGACCTCTGCGACCGCAAGCGCAACGTCACCAGCGACGACATCCGGGCCCTGGTCGACAGCGAGACCGCCCGGGTGGCCGAGACGTACGTCCTCGAGGCGGTCCAGTTCCAGTCGGGGACCCGCATGACGCCGGTCGCGACCGTGAGGCTCGTCAGCGACGCGGGGACGATGGAGGAGGCCGCGACCGGCGACGGTCCCGTCGACGCCGTCTACCACGCGCTGGAGCGCATCGCCCAGGTGCCGCTGGTGCTGGAGAGTTACGAGATCCGCAGCGTCGGCAGCGGCAAGGACGCGCTCGGCGAGGTGACGGTGCGCATGGTCAGCGAGGGCCGAACCGTGCACGGCCGCGGCCTGTCCACCGACGTGGTGGAGGCCTCCGCCCGTGCCTACGTCGACGTGCTGAACAAGCTCGCGGCCGGCGTGGGCCGCGAGCGGAAACCCGTCGCCACACCGTGACCGTGGCCACGGGGGGCGTGGCCGGCGAGCGGGTGGAGATCTACGACACCACGCTGCGGGACGGGACCCAGGGCGAGGGCGTCAGCTTCACCAGCGACGACAAGGTCGCCGTCGCCCTGCGCCTCGATGCCTTCGGCATGGACGTCATCGAGGGAGGCTGGCCGGGATCCAACCCGAAGGACGTCGACTTCTTCGCGCGCATGCGCGACGTGCCGCTCGCCCGCGCGCGGTTGACGGCCTTCGGGTCGACGCGGCGGAAGGGGATCGCGCCGGAGGGCGACGCCAACCTCGCCGCCCTCCTGGCGGCCGCCACGCCCGTCGTCACCCTGTTCGGCAAGTCGTGGCCGCTGCACGTGCGCGAGGCCCTCGGCGCCAGCCTCGACGAGAACCTCGCGATGATCGCCGACTCGGTCGCCTTCGCGCGCGCGGAGGGCCGCGAGGTCGTCTACGACGCGGAGCACTACTTCGACGGCTGGCGCGCCGATCCGGCGTACGCCTTGGCGACACTGGAGGCCGCGGTCTCCGCGGGCGCGACCACGGTGGTCCTGTGCGACACGAACGGCGGGTCGCTCCCCGGCGTCGTCGCGGAGGGGACGCGCGCGGCATCGCGGGCGCTGGCCGCCGCGGCCGCCGGCGACGTGCGGCTGGGCATCCACCCGCACGACGACGCGGGCCTCGCCGTCGCCAACGCGCTGGCGAGCGTGCAGGCGGGCGCGCGCCAGGTCCAGGGGACGGTCAACGGTTACGGCGAGCGTTGCGGCAACGTCGACCTCGTCACCGTGCTGGCGAACCTCGTCCTCAAGCTCGGGGCGGACCAGCCGCAGCCGCTCGGCGAGCTGCTGGCCCTGTCGCGCTACGTCGACGACCGCGCCAACCTGGAGCCGAACGTGCGCCGGCCGTACGTCGGCGACGCGGCGTTCGCCCACAAGGGCGGCATCCACGTGTCCGCGGTGAACCGGCGCCCGGACACCTACGAGCACGTCCCGCCCGAGGCGGTCGGCAACCAGCGGCGGGTGCTCCTCTCCGACCTCTCCGGCCGCGCGAACGTGGTCGCCGTCGGCATGGGCGCCGGCGGCCAGGCGGTCGGCGCGGACACGGCGACCGCCGCAGACGCGGCGACCGCCGCAGACGCGGCGGGCCAACTCGTCGCGCGCATGAAGGAGCTCGAGCACCTGGGCTACGCGTTCGAGGGCGCCGAGGCGTCCTTCCGGCTCCTGGCGCGCCGCATGCGCGGCGAGCATCGGCCGTTCTTCCACCTCCACGGCTACTCCGTGTTCATCGACAAGCGCGTGGGCGACGAGGCACCGCGCTGCGAGGCCTCCGTTCGCCTGTCGGTCGGCGGCGAGGCGGCCCACACCGCGGCCGGTGGCGACGGCCCCGTCAACGCCCTCGACCGGGCGCTGCGCAAGGCCCTGCTGCCCTTCTACCCGACGCTGTCCGAACTCCGCCTGGTCGACTACAAGGTGCGCGTGCTGCACGGGCCATCGACCGGCACGGCGAGCGTCGTGCGGGTGCACGTCGAGACGACCGACGGGCGCACGTCCTGGGGCACGGTGGGCGCCCACAGCAACATCATCGACGCGTCGTACGAGGCGCTGCTCGACGCCATCGAGTCGAAGCTGCTGGCGGACGGGGTGTCGGCCTCCGCGGCGGGGGAGGCGCCCGCGGGCGCGTAGGCGCGTGACGGGATCGCCGATGGGTTGCATCGCCTTCGAAGCCCCTGCATGGTTTCGCGCCTTCGGGTCGCTGTCCGGAAGCCGCCGCCGCCTGGCATTCGTGGCCGCGGTGTCGCCGACGGCGACGCAGTTGCGTCCTGGAGCGGCCTAGGGACCGGCGCTCGCGTTGACACCCCCGCGCGGCGGTTGCTACACTTCGCGCCACGGCCGGGGCCTCCCGCTTCCCGGCGCATGAGGTTACCGTCGCGGGCGCACCCCACGCCACGGGCGTGGTTCCTCGCGGCGGGCGCACCCCCCACCCCGGGGCCCGCAGACCCCAGCCATCCCACGACGCTGCCGTGGGGGACCGAACGTGCGGTCCCACCCGCGAAAGGACCGCATGCCCGAGTTCTCCGACATCCGTCGATCGGCCTGGCCCGCAGAGCGCGACGCGTGCGGCGTCGGCTTCATCGCCGCCCTCGAGGGCGGCCCGCGCAGAGGGGTGCTCGACCACGCCCTCGCGGCGTTGCGCAACCTCGCCCACCGCGGTGCGGTGTCCGCCGACGGGCGCACCGGCGACGGCGCCGGGATCCTCACGCAGATCCCGCACGCGCTCTTCCGGCGCGAGCTCGCCGCCCAGGGCGTCTCCTTCGGCGACGACCGCGATCTCGGGGTCGGCTCCTTCTTCGTCGCCAACGACGCGCCGGTCGACGAGATCTACGCGGTGATCGATGCCGAGATCGCCGCCAGCGCGCTCACCGAGCTCGCCTGGCGCGATCCGCCGATCGACGACGGCGCCCTCGGCGAGCAGGCGCGGGCACGGCGGCCGATCATGCGCCAGGTGCTCGTCGCCCGGCCGGCCGGGCTCGACGACCTCGGCTACGAGCGGCTGCTGTACCTGACCCGCAAGCGCATCGAGCGGCGCCTGCGGGCGAGTGGACTCGGACGCGCGTACGTGCCGTCGTTCTCGAGCCGGACGATCGTCTACAAGGGGCTGATGGTGGGCGACGCGCTGGCGACGTTCTACCGCGACTTGGCGGATCCGGATTACGCGACGGCGATCGCCATCTTCCACGAGCGCTACTCGACGAACACCCTCCCGCGCTGGTCGCTGGCCCAGCCGTTCCGCTTCCTGGGCCACAACGGCGAGATCAACACGCTGCAGGGGAACGTCAACTTCATGCGTTCGCGGGAGCCCGTGCTGGAGAGCCGGGCGTTCGGGGAGGCGATCGGCGACCTGCTGCCGGTCATCGAGCCCGACGGCTCGGACTCGGCCGCGCTCGACAACGCCTTCGAGCTGCTCACGCTGGCGGGTCGCGATCCGCTGCACGCGCTGGCCATGCTCGTCCCCGAGGCGTTCGAGCACGACGACGCGATGGACGCCGATCTGCGCGGCTTCTACGAGTACCACGCCACCCTCATGGAGCCCTGGGACGGTCCGGCCGCCCTCGCGGTCTCCGACGGCCGCTTCGCCATCGCCTCGCTGGATCGCAACGGCCTGCGCCCGCAGCGCTACCTGATCACCGACGACGGCCTGGTGGTCGTCGGATCCGAGGCCGGCATGGTGCCGCTCGGCGACCGGTCGGTGGCCGAGCGCGGCCGCCTCGGGCCGGGTTCCGTCCTGGCCGTCGACGTCGAGCGCGGCGAGCTGCTGCGCAACGCCGACGTCAAGCGCCGCCTCGCCCGGCAGGCGCCCTACCGCGCCTGGGTCGACCGCCACCTGGTGGCCGCGCCCGCGCGAGCGACGGCCGCGCCCGCGGCCGCGGAACCACCACCGGAGGACGTCGGCTGGCGCGGCGAGGCCCTCGTCCGCGCGCAGAAGCTCTTCGGCTACGGCAGCGAGGACCTCGACCGCATCATCGGCCCCATGGCGACCGGTGCCGACGTCCCCGTCGGCTCGATGGGCGACGACACCCCGCTGGCCGTCCTGTCGACGCAGCCGCAGCCGCTCTACCGGTACGTCAAGCAGCGCTTCGCCCAGGTCACCAACCCGCCGATCGACCCGTTGCGCGAGCGAGCCGTCATGTCGCTGCACACCGTGCTCGGCCCCCGCGGACCGCTGCTCGACGAGACGCCGACGTCATCGGCGGTGCTCCGGTTCGAGAGCCCCGTGATCGACGAGGCGCAGTACCGCTGGCTGCTCGGCCGGGCCGCCTTCCGGCCCGCGGTGCTGTCGGCGAGGTGGCGGGTCGAGGACGGCCCCGAGGGGATGGAGACGGCGCTCGAGGCGCTGTGTGACGACGCCGTGACCGCCGTCGAGGAGGGGCACGGGGTCCTGGTGGTGTCCGACCGGGGTGCCGACGAGACGCACGCCCCCATCCCCATGCTGCTCGCCGTCTCGGCGGTCCACCAGCGCCTGCTGCGCGTGGGGCGCCGCACGCGGACCGCCCTCGTCGCCGACACGGGCGAGGCGCGCGAGGACCACCACATGGCCTGCCTCATCGGCTTCGGGGCCGCGTTGGTGCACCCGTACCTGGCGCTCGCGACCGTTCGGCAGCTGGCGGGCATGCCCGAGGACGCGCGCGGGGCGCCTTCGGCCCGCACGTCGGCCCCCGCGGGCGCGCCGGGCGCCGATGCCGACGCCGCCGCGGCCGTCGACCGCTACCTGGCGGCCGTCGAGAAGGGCCTGCTCAAGACGATGTCGAAGATGGGCATCTCGGCGGTGTCGAGCTACCGCGGGGCGCAGATCTTCGAGATGCTCGGGGTCGCCGGCGACGTCGTCGACCGCTACTTCACCGGCACGCCGTGGCGCATCGGCGGCGCCGGCCTCGACGCGTTCGCCCGCGACGCCCTGCGCTGCCACGCCGAGGCCTTCGGCGAGGATCCGGTGCTGCGCGACCGTGGCATCTACCGCTTCCGCAAGGCCGGCGAGTACCACGCGCTGCACCCGCTGGTCTTCAAGTCGCTGCACAAGGCCGTGCGGACCGCCGACGCCGAGGCCTTCGCCGAGTACGCGCGGCAGGTCGACGAACGCCCGCCCACGAGCCTGCGCGACCTGCTGGAACCCGTCGCGCTGGGGCCCTCGCTGCCGCTGGACGAGGTGGAGCCCGTCGACGCCATCCTCCGCCGCTTCTCGACCCAGGCCATGAGCCACGGCGCCGTGTCGCGCGAGGTCCACGAGACCCTGGCCGTGGCCATGAACCGCCTCGGGGCCAAGAGCAACTCCGGGGAGGGTGGCGAGGACGAGGCGCGCTTCGCGCCGTACGAGCGCGACATGACCGAGCTGGGGCACGGCGGCTGGTTCCCCCGTGCCGGTGATTTCGCGAACAGCTCGATCAAGCAGGTCGCGTCCGGCCGCTTCGGCGTGACGGCCGCCTACCTGGCCTCCGCCAGCGAGATCGAGATCAAGATGGCCCAGGGCTCCAAGCCCGGCGAGGGCGGTCAGATCCCGGGGCACAAGGTGGACGCGGAGATCGCGCGCATCCGCCGCAGCGTCCCCGGCGTCACGCTCATCTCACCGCCGCCGCACCACGACATCTACTCGATCGAGGACCTCTCGCAGCTGATCTACGACCTCAAGCGCGTCAACCCGCGGGCCCGTGTCGGCGTCAAGCTGGTGTCGACGACAGGCGTCGGGACGATCGCGGCCGGCGTGGCGAAGGGTTACGCCGACGGCATCCAGATCTCCGGCAGCGACGGCGGCACCGGCGCCTCCCCGCTGGCCTCGATCAAGCACGTGGGCCTGCCGTGGGAGCTCGGCCTGGCGGAGACGCAGCAGGTGCTGGTGGCCAGCGGCCTGCGCGGCCGCGTCACGCTGCGCGTCGACGGCGGGCTCAAGACCGGTCGCGATGTCGTCGTCGCCGCCCTGCTGGGGGCGGACGCCTACGGCTTCGGCACGGCGGCGCTGGTGGCCGCGGGTTGCGCCATGATCCGACAGTGCCACCTCAACACCTGCCCGGTGGGGGTCGCGACCCAGCGCCCGGACCTGCGCGCCAAGTACCCCGGCGAACCCGAGCACGTCGTGCGCTTCATGCTCTACCTCGCCCAGCAGGTCCGCATGCTCCTGGCGGACCTCGGTGCGCGCTCGCTCGACGAGATCGTCGGCCGCGTCGACCTGCTTCGCGCCCGCGAGGTCGCGACCCCGAAGGTGCCGCGGCTCGACCTGGGCGAGTTGCTCCGCCCGCCACGGCGCGACGCCACCGGCGCCGAACCCGTGCGCCGAGCGGATGCGACGGACGTGCGCAACGACCGGCCCGGCGACGAGCCGCTCGACGAGCAGCTCCTGCGCGACGTTGCCCCGGCGCTCGCTCGCGCCGAGGCGGTGTCCCGCGGCTACGCCGTCTCGAACCGCGACCGTTCGCTCGGCGCGCGCATCGCGGGCGAGGTCGCACGCCGTTTCGGTGACGCGGGGCTCCCCCCGGGCTCGATCCGCCTGCGTCTGCGCGGCGCGGCCGGCCAGAGCTTCGGCGCGTTCACCGTCGCCGGGATGGAGCTGACGCTGGTCGGCGAGGCGCAGGATTACGTCGGCAAGGGGATGAGCGGCGGCGAGCTGGTGCTGCGACCGGCGGCCGGCGATCGGCTCGCCAGCGAGCGCAGCGTCATTCTCGGGAACACGGCGCTGTACGGGGCGACCGGCGGCGCGCTCTTCGCCGCCGGTCAGGCGGGTGAGCGTTTCGCCGTGCGCAATTCGGGCGCGGTCGCGGTCGTCGAGGGGTGTGGCGACCACGGCGCCGAGTACATGACCGGGGGCGTGATCGTCGTCATCGGGCGGGTCGGCCGCAACTTCGGTGCGGGCATGTCGGGCGGGGTCGCGTTCCTCCTCGATCCCGACGGCTCGCTGGCGCGGCGCGTGAACCCGGGGAGCGTGGTCGTCGGTGACCTCGACGCCGACGACGCCGCCTGGGTCGAGCGTCTCCTGCGGCGTCACCTGGCCGTCACCGGCTCGCGTCACGCCGCCGCGCTGCTGGAGGCCGGTGGGCCGGCTCGCGCCGGGTTCGTTCGCGTTGGTCCCGTCCCGGATCCGGCGGTGGCGGTCGACGTGCGGCTGGCGGCGCTGCTGCAGGCCGACACGGCGCTGCGCGGGGGCGCGCCGCGGCCCGCGCCGCACGGGGTGGCCCCCGCGTTCACCCCAGGCAGGTGAGGGTGCCGTCGAGGGCGGCCACGATCACGGCGTCGCCGAGCGGCAGCGCGCTGGCCTGCACGGCCGAGGGCGCCACGCGATGGCGGCCGAGTTCGCGCCCGCTGCGTGCCTCGAAGGCCAGCAGCTCACCGCCCTCGGTCACGACGTACAGGGTGCCTCCCGCGAGCACGGGCGACGCCGTCACCGGATGGGCCAGCGGGCGCGACCAGACGTCGTCGCCGGAGCGCAGCGCCAGGGCGTGTAGCTGATCGCCCCAGGACGCGACGAACACGTGCCGGCCGCCGACCGCGGGTGCGCCCCAGCACTCGCCCTCGAGGTCGTAGGTCCAGGCCACCTCGTGCCGCAGGACGTCGAACGCATGGAGTTCGCCGGCGCGGGTGGGCACGAGCAGCAGGTGGTCGACCGCGACGGTGGGGGCGACCATCGCGCCCACGTCGACCTTGAAGCGGGCCCGCCCGTCCGCGAGGTCGAGCGCGTGCAGCCACCCGTCCTCGCTGCCGACGAAGGCGAGCGTGCCCAGGACGGTCGGCGGCGTCGTCGCGGGTGCCGTCAACTCGGCGCGCCAGCGCACCGCCCCGGGTGAGGGCCCCCAGCGCTCCAGGGAGCCGTCGCGTCGGGCGACGAGGACGTCCTCGGCGAGCGCCGTGAGGCCGACGGCCTCGACGTCACGGGCGGTCCAGGCGCGCGCCCCGCTCGGCCAGGCGATCGCGGCCAGCGAGCCGTCGCGCGTGGTGACCCAGACCCGGTCGCCGTGCACGAGCGGGGGAGAGGTCACCTCGTCGTCGAGCTCGAGGGTCGCCTGGAGCTCGCCGTCCGCCGGCCGGATGACGGCGAGGGCGTCGCTGCGCTGGCCGACGAGCAGGAAGCCATCGGCCGCCGCCATGCCGGCGGGCCACTGCGGGCCCTCGGTGAGGCGGACCTGCCACCTCGCCGCGAGCCGCCCCGGGTCGGCCACCGCGGTCGGGTAGCCCCCGCGGCGCCCGGCGCCGCCGTGCGGGCGGTGCGTCGCGCGCGCCAGGCCGTCTTCGCGCAGCGCCCGCAGGGCGTCGGCGACCGCGGCGGCGGAGGCGGGACGGTCCTCGGGCCGCTTGGCCAGCATGCGCTCGAGCAGGCTGGAGAGGCCACTGGGCACGCCCGGGTGGACCTCCGAGGCGGGCCTCGGGGTGTGGTAGACGTGCTGGTACATGATGGCCTGGTCGTTCTCGGCGTCGAAGGGCGCCTGCCCCGTCACGGTCCGGTAGAGGACGGCGCCGAAGGCGTAGAGGTCGGTGGCCGCACCGGTGGCGTCGCCGGTCGCCTGCTCCGGCGCCATGTACTGCGGGGTGCCCAGGGTCGACCCCGTGCGCGTCAGCTGCCGCGACGTCTCGGTCAGCTGCACCAGGCCGAAGTCCATGACCTTGGGGCGCCCGCCCTCGCCGAGGAGGATGTTGCGCGGCGTGAGGTCGCGGTGCACCATCCCGAGCCGGTGCACGTAGGCGAGCGCCTCCGCCACCAAGACGGCGCCGTCGAGCAGCGCCTTGAACGGTTCGACGTCGTCGCTGACGGGCCCGAGCTCGGTGAACGGACCGCCCTCGACCAGCTCCATGGCGAAGTAGACGTGCTCGCCCTCGCCCAGATCGTAGATCGACACGATCGCGGGGTGGTTGAGCCGGCTCAGGGCGCGGATCTCGCGCCGGAAGCGATCGGCGTCGGTCTCGGTCAGGTGGGGGCGCAGCACCTTGAGGGCGACGATGCGCTCCAGGCGGCGGTCCTGCGCGCGGAACACGTGGCCCATGCCACCCTGCCCGAGCGGGCCGAGCACGTCGTAACGGCCGTCGATGACGTCACCCGGACGGAACACGGGTCAGTGGTCGTCGAGGGCCTGGAGCAACTCCGGGTCGAGCTGGCCGTCCTCCACCGCACGGTTGAGCATCGCGATGCCCAGCCGCACGACCTCGGACTTGGACACCAGGCGCTCGGGGTTCGAGAGGTGGTAGGCCGTCTTGGTCAGCAGCGAGTCCTGTTCCTCGCTGATCACCACCTGCAGACGCTTGCTCTTCTCCCGCTTCGGCACGTCGACCTCCAGGTCGTTCGCGGTCCGCCGGGGACCGGGTTCCGTGTGCATCATAGCATCATCGGTAGCAGCCGCATCCGGTTGACCTAACTGATGATGGGGGCTACACTCAACTTACACATGGTGCCCAGGGGTGTCCCGACGGGGCCACGGCGCCGGGAGGAGGCGCACCGATGACGATGCGCAGCGCGTTGGAGATCGTGGGCGCCGGGCCGCTGGCCGGCGACGTCCAGGTCCATGCGGCCAAGAACTCCGCGCTCTACCTGATCCTCGCCAGCCTGCTCAGCGACGAACCCGTCGTCATCGAGGGGGTGCCGAAGCTGTCGGACGTGCTCGTCGGTCTCGAGATCCTCGAGCACACCGGCGTGCAGGTCGCCTGGGACGGGCCCGACGTCCACCTCCACGCCGAGGCCGTCCGCGACACCAGCGCGCCGTACCGCTTGGTCAGCAAGATGCGCGCGAGCTTCGTCGTCATGGGTGCCCTGCTGGGCCGTGCCGGTGAGGCGCGCATCTCGATGCCCGGCGGCTGCGCCTTCGGGCCGAGACCCGTCGACCGCCACATCAAGGCCTTCGCGGCCCTCGGCGTCGAGGTGGCGGACGACAACGGCGACTTCGTCGCCCGGCGCCGCGGTCCGCTGTCCGGGCGCGTCGTGTTCGAGGCACCCACCGTCGGCGGCACGCAGAACGTCCTCCTGGCCACGGCGTTGGGTGACGGCGTCGCCGAGATCGAGAACGCCGCCCTCGAGCCGGAGATCGCGGACCTCGCCGAGTTGCTCAACCGCATGGGCGCCCGCATCGAGGGTGCCGGGACCCCGTTCATCCGGGTCCACGGCGTCGACCGCCTGAGCGGTGCACGCTTCCGCCCGATCCCCGACCGGATCGAGGCCGGCACCTTCATGCTGGCCGCGGCGGCCACCCGGGGCGACGTCACGCTGCGCGGCATCCGCCCCGATCACCTCGTCGCCGTGCGTGAGAAGCTGACCGAGGCCGGCGTCCGGATCGTCGACGTGGCCCGCGACGCCTGGCGCGTCGACGCGACGGGCGAGCTCACCGCCGTGGACGTGACCGCGGTCGAGTACCCCGGCATCCCCACCGACCTGCAGGCGCCGTTCGGCGCGTTCCTGGCGACGGTCCCGGGCGTCTCGGTCGTCCGCGATCGCGTGTACCCGGACCGCTTCACGCACGTCGGCGAGCTCCAGCGCATGGGCGCCCGCATGGAGCTCACCGAGCGGACGCTGGTCGTCCGCGGCGGCCCCCTGACGGGGGCGGAGGTCCATGCGGCCGATCTGCGCGCGGGCGGCGCGCTGACCGTCGCCGGCCTGGCGGCGGAGGGGACCACCCGGGTCCTCGGCGTCGAGTCGATCGATCGGGGCTACGAGCGCTTCGCGGAGCGGTTGTCCTCGTTGGGGGCGTCGATCGAACGCGTCGCGGTGCCCTCG
>Ga0272443_10006626_pt1 | contig 11384 bp, 4 predicted proteins | sample SSMAcet12_FD_193581 | JGI IMG/M metagenome (GOLD analysis project Ga0272443, IMG submission 193581) | Marine sediment archaeal communities from Little Sippewissett salt marsh, Falmouth, MA, United States - SSM-Acet-12 | ecosystem: Environmental > Aquatic > Marine > Wetlands > Sediment ... | reverse complement strand
GACCGGCTCTTTGAAAGGCTATCTGGCGACCTGCGTGGCCAATCGGGTGCGGAACGCCAACCGCGACCGGCGGCGCCGCAGGCACGCGGGCTTGGACGAAGCCGGACAGGTCGTTGCGGAATCGACCCGTCCGGACCAGTGGGTCATCTGTAGCGAGGAGTTGGAGCAGGTTGCCGGCGCGCTGGCTCTGCTCTCGACCGAACAACGGGAGACAATCGCCCTGCGTCTTCAGGGAGCACTGAAGTTTCGCGAAATTGCCGAGTTTCAGGGCGTACCTATCAAGACCGCTCTAAGCCGATACCGGTGCGGCCTCGAGAGGTTGCGGTCACTGCTAAATGGTGAGGTCAAACAATGCGATCGCTGAGAGATATCAAGAAACGCGTGGCGCGGGCGAGTGTCCACACCGTCTCCGACGCGAACCGGAAGGTCCTGGGACACCTGCTCAGCCAACTGCCTGACAACAAGATGCGAACTGCGGCCCGTCACGACCGGTCGCAGGGAAGGAGAATAATCATGAAAAACCCCATTACGAAACTCGCCGTCGCGGCAGTATTCATCGGTGGCATCAGCCTGTTCATCGCTCTAGTAGTCAAGACGACGCCACCGGCCTATGCCCTGGATCAAACCGTCGAGGCCAATCGCCAACTACGTTCGCTCCACATGAAGTCATTTGCCTCCGACTCCAGCGAACCCAAGGAGTACTGGCTGCAATGTGACGCGTCGGGGCAAATCGAAAGCGCCCGCTGGCATATGCCCGCGTGGGATGCGCCCGAGGACGGCGCCAAGGAGGTCGTCTGGAAGGACGGGAAGATACAGCTCTGGTTCAGAGGCACGACGAAGAGGAACCCTTGCCTGGTCACATACACACAGCAGGACGCGCCCGTTTGGTTGCTCGATTTCGCCCGGATGAGCGATCCCAGACTCAGAATTGCTCAACTCGAGGAGGCCCAGGCCAGAGGCGAAGTGAAGTTGGAGATCCAGGAGCCGGCCGACCAGAACCAGCCGATTGTCGTGACGGCCACGCATCGGCCTCAGAATCAGTCGCCTGGAGGACGCACTGTCCTACACATCAACCAGACGACAAAGCTGGTTACGAGCGTGGAGCGTTTTGCTCTGGCAGACGGCCAATACGCACTCCGGTACCGGCAGGAGTATAGTGACTACAACGTGCCTATTGCCCCGGCGCTGTTCGACCTAAACGCCCTCGCCCCGGCGGACATCCGACGCGTTGACGGCGATGCGCGTAAGAACAGTGGATTGCCTCAAGGTACGCTCAGCGATGACGAGATCGCGGTCAAAGTGGTGCGTCAGTTCTTCGAGGCCTTGATTGCCCGGGATTACGAAACGGCGGGTCAACTCTACTGTGCGACACCGGCCGAGGAAATGAAGCAAGGCTTCTTCGGTGAGACCCGATTCCTCCGGATCATCGCGATCGACATACCCACACCGCACCCAATCCCCGAAATCGGAGGCCTGCGTGTGCCCTGCAAAATCGAGATCGAAAGGGACGGCGAGAAGTCGGTGTGGGAACCCTACGGCCCCTTCGTCCGAACGGTCCATCGCCAGAGTGAGAACCCACGCTGGGAAATCCACGGCGGGCTGTAGGATCGGACAGTCCCGCCTCCATGAATGCGTTCTATTCCAGGCCGGGCTTAACAGCTCGGCCTTCTTCATGTGTCACGGTAGAATCCAGATACCCGGCCGTAACTTCCGCGCGGCTCACCATTCCACGCCGTCGATACTTGCAGGCCTGTGGCGCAGGATCGACGCTGGTGAGACCGGGCCGAAAATGGTATAATTGCAGAATTGAAACAGGCTTATCGATATGGCCACGTCAGGGAGTGAGGAATGTGATGATGCCAGACCGAGCCGTTCGATCTCTATTCTTCTCAGCTTGGCCGGTCGTGCTGATCACGGCCGTAACGGCAGGTTGGGCCCAGATCCAGGTCCAGGGCGTCACCGACCGGGAGGTCTATGCTAATCGCGTTTCCTTTGTTGTGCCCTCCGAAGAAGGCTTTGAGATCACTGCCACACTGAATGAAGAAGCTATCGATCTCGACACTTCCATTACTGTAGACCAGGCTGACTATTACGAGTTGCGGGTGACTCGGCAGGATCTGATCTCCGGCACGCAGGAGATGGAACTGCTTCATTTCATCATCCGTGACAGCGCGCGGGGCAACTCGGAATGGGGTTTGACGCCCTGGGTCCCCTACCGATCCGTCGTCTCGGCCGCCGGCGAGTTCAGCGGGGCTGACCTGAAGATCGTGACACCCGCGGCGTTTCCGCTCGGTTTGGAGATCCCGGTCATCGCCCGGGTTGAGGACGAAGCGGGCCGGCGTTTGAATGTCAACGGCGCCATCACGGCCGATGAGTTCTCGGACAGCCCGTTGGAGGTATTGCGCGGAGTCGGTTCGGTCTTCCTGCCGGCTGCCACCGAACCCGGCGTCGTCTCCTGGACAGGCCAGATCCATGGTCTCCAAACTCGGCGCGAGATCGCCATGGAAGCGGCAACCGACTGGCAGGAAATCTCCGGGGCTCTGACGGCATCCACCGACTGGGGTGAGAACGCGCGAATTCGCATCCGAGGCGACACGGGCACTCCCTTGACCATCGGTCCGGACGCCAGACTGACGATCGGCGCCGGCAGTGTCATTGTCGTCGATCCGGACGTGACCATTGAAGTGGAAGGCACCGTTGTCGTCACAGGCACGGTGGAACGCCCTGTCGTGTTCACCAGCGAAGACCGGAGCGTTCCCTGGGGCGGCTTTCTCTTCGAAGCAGGCGCTGCACAAGGGACTTTCAGCGGAACGATCCTCACCGCCAGCGGCGCCGATCCCGACTGGCTGAACCGTCATCCAGGGTACGGCCACAGTCACCGGGCCGAACAGTGTCTGTTCTTTCTGTCCGAGGGGGCGAAACTGACCTTGACGGATTGCTTTCTCGTGGAAAACCAGGGGCAGGCCGGACATGGCGAACGCGCTTCTCTAACCATGACGCGCTGCCTCGTGCAGAAGTGTATTACTGCCGGCCAATACAACCGAGGGTCGGTCGTTCTGGACGACTGTGCCCTGATCGAGTTCCCCTCGGCGGCCGCTGATTTTGCCGACGAGGATAACGACGCTCTCTACCTGACCGGCGGCGCTCATGTACTGACCGACTGTTTACTTGGCTGGGCCCTGGACGATGGCGTCGACGCCGGCTCGGGCTCCGAAGGCTCGGTCCTCGTCGAGAACTGCTGGTTCGAATCGTGCTATCACGAGGCCATGGCATTCTCGGAAAAGCGCGATGCCGATGTCACCGATACGGTCGTGCTCAATTGCGGACAGGGAATCGAATGCGGCTTCGGCGCACCGGACGTCAACGCCGTGCGGTGCCTCTCCACGGCCAACCTCGTCGGCACCCGCTTCGGCGACAATTACGATTGGAGCTACAACGGCTTCCTGACGGTCACGGATTCCCTGCTGTTGTTCAACCACCGCGACGTCTGGGGCCAGGCCTGGGACGATTGGAGCATCCATATCGAGCAGATGGACATTCATGGCAATTTCCTGAGTCAGGCCAATCCCAGTTTTCCGGACAACAAACTGTGGCACCCAATGACGGATCCGAATCAACTGGCGCTGCTGGCGCCGTTCCTGCCTGCCGATACAACCACCGTGGGCATGGCCCTGACGATTGAGGACGATGTGCTCGACATTTCAGAACTGCAAGATCCTCTCGCTATCCGTCTGAGCACATTCACAACGAACACCGTCTCCATCGACTACGCCATCGAAGGAGACTCGGAACTCCTGAGCGACGGCACACTGTACTTCACACCGGGCGAGACGATTCGACTCATCGCTCTCGATACCCTTCCGCTGGAGGAGGTGGCCGAGATTCGCGTCATGCTCAGCCACCCCGTCAACGCCGAGTTGACCGGACGATCAGAAGTGACCTATCCCAATCCAGCCGCTCATATCAAACCTCTGATTGTCACAGGCGAGACGTGGCGCTATTTCAAAGGCACCGAAGAACCGCCAATCGATTGGAACGCCCTTTCCTTCGACGACGCAACCTGGCTGACGGGCCCGACACCTCTCGGCTATGAAGCCAGTTCCGGCTACGGAGGATGTATCGCGACCGATCTCAGTGATATGCAGGGCACTTATCTCAGTGTGTATGCCCGCCGGGAGTTCGTCGTTGACGACCCGTCTCAACTGGCCGACCTGACACTCACCGTGGATTTCGATGACGGGTACATCGCTTATCTCAATGGCATCCCGGTCGCCAGCGCCGGCGCTCCGAACCCAGCCCCCCACGACCAACCGGCGACGGAAAGCCATGAAGCCTGCTGTAGTACTTGCGATCCGGAACCGATCGATCTGACCGAATACCTCGGTTTCCTGCGGGACGGGCTCAACGTACTGGCCTTTCAGGTTCACAACCGATCACTTTCCAGCTCCGATTTCCTCTTCACGGCACAACTGACAGCCACGACGGCCCCTTAGACACGAGAATTCTGTTGCCAAGGCTCCAGATCGACCTTTACCATACCCTGACGATTGAGAATGCTTGATCCACTAAGGAGCCTCGATATGACGCGATATGGACCGTTCGTGTTGACTCTCATCTGCCTGACGCTGGCCTGTGGGTGCGCGACGTATGCGCCTCGTGACAGAGCCGTGGCGGCCGGTCCAATGATGCAATGGCACACGGTCACGTTGGTCTTCGACGGTCCGGAGACGAACGAGATCGCCGACCCCAATCCCTTTCTCGATTACCGTCTGAACGTCACATTCTCCAACGGCGCCCGGCGCTACGTCGTGCCCGGCTATTACGCGGCCGACGGCAACGCGGCTCAGAGCAGCGCGACAGTGGGTAGCAAGTGGCGCGTCCATTTCCTGCCCGATGAGCCCGGTCGATGGAACTATCTCGTCTCGTTCCGTCTGGGCCGGGACGTGGCCCTGAGCGCGGACCCAAACGCCGGTATGCCGGTTGCCTTCCACGGGCAGCGCGGCGTCTTCGAGGTAGCCCCGACTGACAAACACGCCCCGGACATGCGCGGCCGAGGCCTGCTGCGCTACGTCGGGCAGCGCTATCTGCAATTCGCCCACAATCGCGAGTTCTTCATCAAGGCGGGCGCCGACAGTCCCGAGAACTTCCTGGCCTACGCGGATTTCGACGGGACGTACGACATGGCCGAACTGACCCGCGAAGGAGAGGCCGTGGGCGGCAAGTTCATCCACCACTACGAGGGCCACATCCAGGATTGGCGTCCGGGCGACCCGACCTGGCAGGACGCTAGGGGAAAAGGCATCATCGGCGCTTTGAACTACCTGGCCTCAAAAGGCATGAACAGCGTTTATTTTCTCACCTACAATATCGACGGTGGTGATGGCAAAGACGTTTGGCCGTGGATCGATCCGGCCAGCAAGTTTCGCTTCGATTGCAGCAAGCTGGACCAATGGAACATCGTCTTCGCCCACATGGGCAAGCTCGGCCTGATGCTGCACGTCGTGACCCAGGAACAGGAGAACGATCAGGGACTTGATGGAGGCGATCTGGGCCCCGAACGCAAGCTGTACTATCGTGAACTGATCGCCCGCTTCGGGCACCACCCAGCGCTGGTCTGGAACCTGGGCGAGGAGAACACCAACACCGACGCCCAACGCAAGGCCTTCTGTAAATACATCCATGATCTGGACCCTTACGACCATCCGATTGTCTGCCATACGTTCCCGGGCCAGTACGATGCGGTTTACGAGCCGCTGTTGGGCTATGAGTATTTCGAGGGCCCGTCGCTTCAGACCAATGACACCCATCGTCAGACCATCAAATGGCTCGACCGTTCGCAGGAGGCCGGCCGACCGTGGTTCGTCTGTCTCGACGAAATCGGTCCGGCCCACACCGGGGTCAAACCGGACAACGACGACTACATGCATGACGACGTGCGCAAGAAGCACCTGTGGGGCAACCTCATGGCCGGCGGCGCCGGCGTCGAATGGTACTTTGGGTACCGTTTCGCCCACAACGACCTGAACTGCGAGACCTGGCGCAGCCGCGAACATATGTGGGATCTGACGCGATATGCCCTGGAATTCGTGCGAGACCACCTGCCCTTTGCCCGGATGAACCATCACGACGAGCTGACCTCGGCTGAGGGAGACTACTGCTTGGCCGACCCGGGTTCGGTCTATGCCGTCTATCTGCCCGAAGGTGGGTCAACCCAACTGGATCTCGGCAACTCGACAGAGGCTTTCACCATTCGCTGGTATAATCCACGGGAAGGAGGCCCCCTGCGAATTGGAACCGCGGCCCTGGTGACCGGGCCCGGGCAGGTCGATATCGGTCAGCCCCGCGTCGATACCGACAAAGACTGGGTGGCCCTGATCAAGCGTGCGGACCGCAGGACTGTGCCAAACGCCCGCTAGACCATTCGCCCCGCCCTACCCGCAGTTTTTCGCGATTCTGCGTCGGCTCAGGCCCCCTCGGGACTGACCGGCCGTGCGGGCCCTCTGACCATCATAGTTGTACCCAACCCGATCTCAGACACAGAAAACGTCCCAATCCGGCCCTCAGAGGCTATCGCAGGACGGCTTTGAAGGCCGTCCGCCCGGACCCGGGCGCGAATCATCGCGAAGAACACGATTGTGTCGCGGGACTGTATCTGCTATAAAGAGATTGGTGTGTGTGCGACCTCCGGTGGGGTCGCAACGCCAATTCTGGCAGCTTTTGCCGCAGGTCAGTGTCGGAGGCTCTGACGTCATGTGGTGTGTTGAAGGTAGCCTGAAGGGGGCGGTGACTGGACACTTCTTATCCCGTTGCAGATATTTTCTATCGACACGCAAGGCAGTTTGTCTCTTTTTCCAGAAAGGAGGTGGCCTGACGGAGTCTCTCTGAGGACGACCAGCGAGAGACTCGGACAGTAGGTGCCAACGGCACAGCATGCCCGGCGCTCGAAAGAGATGGTGTGAGCCCACGGACCGATGGCGTTTGGACACCAAATAGAGGCAGGATTGCGACATTCTTTTTCTTCTAGGAGGATCACGATGTACAAGACATTAACCTGTTTGATAACCGCCGTCGTCCTGCTGGCCCTGGCCGGCAGCGCTTCGGCCGAACTCGTGGGACACTGGAGGCTCGATGAGACAGGCGGTACCACCGCCCTCGACGCCAGTGGAAACGGCAATGACGGTGCCATCCAAGGCGATCCGGTGTGGGTGGCCGGTGCCATCGGTGGCGCGATGGAATGTGACGGCGATGATTACGTCGATTGTGACAACATCCTGGAGCTAACGGACGGCCTGACCATCATGGCTTGGGTCAATCCGACCGACCTCAGCGGCGACCACGGTTTTGCGGCCCGCAGCGCCGCCTATGCGATCAAGTCCAGCAGCGATCATCTGCGGTTCACAACCCCCGGAATCCTGGACTACGATGGCAACGCCACGATCCTGGAGAACGGGGCCTGGCAGCACGTGGCCGCCACCTTCGTGCCCAACCAGGACGAAGGCCTGATCTTCTACCTCAACGGCGTCGAGAGCGAGCGGCTGGACACCACCGGGCTCAACGCCGGTACCGGGCCATTCCTGATCGCCAACAACCAATGGAGCCAGTTTCTTATCGGTGCCATCGACGACGTGCGCGTTTACGATCATATCCTGACGACGGAGGAGATCGCCGATGCCATGCTGGGTGGAGACCCCGAACTGGCCAGCGGACCCAACCCGGAAGATGAAGCGACGGACATCCCGCGCGACGTCGTCCTGGCCTGGGAGCCGGGCGAGTTTGCGGTGACCCATGATGTCTATCTGGGCACGGTCTTTGACGACGTCAACGACGCCAGCCGCAGCAACGCCATGGGCTTGCTGGTCAGCCAGGGACAAAACGCGACCGCGTATGCCCCTGAGACCGTTCTCGAATTCGGCCAAACCTACTACTGGCGCGTCGATGAGGTCAACGGGGCCCCGGACAACACCGTTTTCAAGGGGCAGGTGTGGAGCTTCACGGTAGAACCCTTCGCCTATGCAATCACCAACATCACCGCCACCAGCAACGGCACGTCCGAGGCCGGCGCCGGACCGGAGAACACGATCAATGGATCCGGACTCAATGCCGACGACGAGCATTCCACTGAAAGCGGAGACATGTGGCTGGCTCGATCCGGCGATGATTCGCTCTGGATCCAGTTCGAATTCGACAGCGTCTACAGACTACATGAGATGCTGGTCTGGAACTACAATGTGCAATTCGAACTGCTGCTCGGCTTCGGCATCAAGAACGTCACCGTCGAATATTCCGAAGACGGCGTGACTTGGATGTCCCTGGGCAACGTTGAGTTGGCCCAAGCGACGGCCCGGCCCGACTACACGGCCAATACCATGGTCGATCTGGGCGGTGTAGGCGCCAAGTACGTCCGCCTGGCTGTCAACGACAGTTTCGGCACCATAGGCCAGCAGGGCCTCTCGGAGGTCCGCTTCACCTACGTTCCGGTCCAAGCCCGTGAACCGCAACCGGCTGACGGCGCCGTCGACGTCAGCGCTCAAAGTATGCTCGCCTGGCGCGCCGGTCGCGAAGCGACCTCACACGAGGTGTCTCTGGGCACCGACCCGAACGCGCTCGCCCTGGCGGCCACGGTTGCCGCACCCGAGTACGATCCCGGCGCCCTGGATTTGGCGACGACCTACTATTGGCAGATCACAGAGGTCAACGAAGCTGAGGCCGTTAGCGCCTGGGCCGGCCGCATCTGGAGCTTCGCGACCGAGGAGTACGCCGTGGTCGATGACTTCGAGAGCTACAACGACGAAGACAACGTGATCTACGAGACGTGGATTGACGGATGGGTCAACGAGACCGGATCGACGGTCGGCTATCTCACCGAACCGTTCGCCGAGACGACGGTCGTCCGCAGTGGCAGCCAGGCCATGCCCCTGTTCTATGACAACCTCGGCGTCGCCACGGCCGAAGTCGAACTGGAACTGGCCCAGGATTGGACCGCCAGCAACATCCAAAGCCTGTCGCTGTATTTCCGTGGCGCCGAGGATAACACCGCCGGCCAGCTCTATGTCGAGATCAACGGCACCCGCGTGGATTATGACGGTCCGGCCGAGGATCTGACGATCGCAGTGTGGCAACCCTGGAACATCGACCTGTCGAGTATCGGGGCAAACCTGTCGAATGTCACATCCTTGACGATCGGCATCGAAGGCTCCGGCGCTTCGGGCGTCCTTTACATCGATGACATCCGGCTGTACCCCAGGAAACCGGAGTACGTCACCCCCGCCGAACCGGACGCGGCCAACTTGATGGCCTACTACGCGCTCGACGGCAACGTCAACGACGGTTCGGGCAACGGCTACAACGGGGTCGAAGTGGGCAGCCCAACCTACGGGGCAGGCCAGGAAGGTCAGGCGATTCAGCTCGATGGCGTCGAGGACTACGTCGAGATCGCCGATGTTGGGATCAGTGGCGCTGCGGCGCGAACGATTGCCGGCTGGGCCAAGGCCGATCAAACGGATCTCTTCGCCTGGACCGACGTCTTCGGGTTCACCGGCCCCAGCACCAACGGCGGTCACTTCGATATTCAAGCCGTCGGCGGTGGGACCTATACGACGCTGGGCTACTACGGCCTGCATTGCTACGGCTGGGAACGCGACCTGATCCCAATCGATCTGGAATGGCACCACCTGGCCGCCACCTATGACGGCACGGCGGCAAGCTGGTACGCCGACGGCCGACGCATCGGTACCGCCGACATAGCCGTCGACACACCCGAAACCGTCAATATCGGCAAACGCCAGGACAACACCAACCTCTTCCCCGGCATGGTCGACGAACTGCGCATCTACAACGTTGCCCTCTCCGAGGAAGAAATCGCCTGGCTGGCCGGCAGAACCGCATCGCTGCACAAGGGGTTCTAAGGCGGTTGGATCGACCCTGGCATGGCGTCGTGCAACGTCGTGCCGAGAGAGATGTTAGTGGACGTGGCTCCGGTGTTTCGGCACCGGAGCCACGCTTCGTTACAGGCCCGCGGTGTTCATGACCGGCCCCTGACCGCTATCGCGAGCCGCCCCCCCCGAGCCGTGAGCATCGCGGTCGAACCTGACCGCATCCTGAACGTAAGAAACACCTCGACACGGCCCATCGACCGTGTCGGAGGCTGGTCTTGATGGATGCCGGTCCAAACCCGAACGCGGGGGATCTGCGAAACGCGGTTGTGTGGCCAGCCCGCATTTGCTATAAAAGAAGGTACGGTGTGCGTATGCTATCTTCGGTGGGATGCAACGCACGGTCTGGCAACCTTGCCGCAGGTCAGTGTCGGAGGCTCTGACGTCATGTGGTGCGTTGAACGAATCGCTGAGGGGGTGGAGACCGGACAGTTCTTATCCCGTTGCGGATATCTTCTATCGACATGCAAGGCGGTCTTTCTGCGAAGCACGAAGGAGGTGAGCGTACGGGGTCAGTCTTGGCATGGCAGGCTGAAGGGCCTCGCACCAACGACGAGGGCTCAATTCGATCCTTCTCACTGGAATAACGGAAAGGCTCGTAGAGGAATACTGGTTGGCCATTAATTAACACAACAACGACACTCTTATTTTAGGAGGACTGTCATGGGTAGACGCCTGTTCTATTCGATTCTCTGCGTTCTGGCACTTGTCGCCGGCGGCACGGTTCAAGGGGGAATTCAGAAATGGGAGAGCGTAGTGCGCGACGCCAATCCTATTCACTGGTACCGATTCGATGAAGCGCCGGGAACAACGGTGGCCGACGACGAAGGCAGCGTCGATCTCGACGGGGAGTATCGTTCCTTGGTTGAGCTAGGCCAGGAAGGCCTCCTGGGCGCCGGACAGGCCGTGCGATTCGAACGCGGGGGACAGGACGATGTCATGGCCACCCTGGGCGGCGATGTCACAAGTCAGGAATGGACGGCTGAGTTCATCGTGATGAAAATGAGCAACACGGTGGCACAAGCCCTTGCCGATAGCGGGAGCAACTCTCTACGCGTGGTTGGTTGGGGCGTCAACGAAGAACTCAGTTTCACCGAGTACGGAGTCATCGACGCTCAATTCACCGCTGTCGCAGGCGCCGATCTGGTAGCCCCCGTGGAGCAGTGGATCCATGTCGTTTATCGTAAGAGTAACAATGAAATCCAGGTATTTCTCGACGGCGTATTGATCGGGGCTACCTCGACCTTGATTGATTGTCCGATCGATAGCTTTGGTGGTCGTGCAGCCAGCGCATCGGACGGCATGGATGGCTTTATGGATGAGGTCGCCATTTACGATTATGCACTGACGGACGACGACATTCGCGCCCACGCGGCAGCGCCGTTTCTCCCGGACGTCGGTGCCATCGTGCTACAACCCGCCGACGGGGCTACTGACGTGCTCCGCGACGCC
>Ga0272443_10006625_pt1 | contig 11384 bp, 10 predicted proteins | sample SSMAcet12_FD_193581 | JGI IMG/M metagenome (GOLD analysis project Ga0272443, IMG submission 193581) | Marine sediment archaeal communities from Little Sippewissett salt marsh, Falmouth, MA, United States - SSM-Acet-12 | ecosystem: Environmental > Aquatic > Marine > Wetlands > Sediment ... | reverse complement strand
CCCCAAATTCGTATTCTTTCTTACCCTTTTCAATCACTTCAGGTTCAACATCTTCCTCAAGTAATTCAGCCAATTCAGCTTCTTCTTCCTCTTCCGGTTCCTCTTCGATGGTCACATAAGTAACACCAGCAATGAGTTCCTCAGGATCGGTAAGAACATCAAAACTTGCAGGTAAGTCAAGGTCTTTGACGTAAATGGCACTGTCTATGTCCACCAACACGGTCGCGTCGACCTCGATACGTTCGGGAAGGTCTTGTGGGAGACATTCTATTTCTAGCTCTGAGATACCTGTCACAACTACAGCAGCCATGTTGATCTCTGCTGGTGCCTGTCCGATGAGCTCGATTGGCACAGCTGTTTGAAGTTTCTCTGTCAAGGAGACAGCCATAAAATCGACGTGGAGCAGTGTGCCGTAAATGACATCCCTCTGGGCCTCACGTAAAATAACCGGGTAGGTTTCGCCTTCTAGGTTCAAATTGGCCAAGCTAGATCCTGTTAATTTATTGATCTTTTTGGATGTCTCGCGCAAATCCAATTGGATCTTAATGGGTTCGATTTGTTCCTTACCAATACGACCATAAATGACCCCAGGGAGTAATCCTTCACGCCTCAGGGATTTCACTTGTTTGCCTTTTACGGTTCGTTTTTGGGCTTCTAATACAGTTTTTTCAGTCATTATTCCATCCTTCGAGCGCCTCTCACCCAATATGATGGGTTACCCTCGCTCACTAAAAATTTTTCGTTTCTGCTGGCGTGAACCAGCAACGCTAAATTGTATCCGCTCAGAGGTCGATCGTCAAGGCAAACTAGCTCCACTTAGATGGCACAGGGTGTTTGCATACCCTTGATTAGATAATGGTTTTTTGTTAAAAATTGACAAGAATATGAGTTTACTTGAAAGAAATCCTAATTAATGCGGGATGAGGTTGAAAATCAAGGTATAAAGAAGCGCTATGCCGAGCAAAAAAATGATGGCGCCAACGACGACACCAAGGATAAATGTAAGACGTTCATTCCTATCCATATTGTCCCATTGCTGCTTAAGATCCGGTGCATAAGATTTGTCAAATTTATTCTTGAGAAAGAAAAAACCTAACAGACTCCTCTTGTTTTCCTGATCCGGCTTGTGTTCTAGTCGCTTATCATCCTTCATAAAGACTCCGATAATAACATTTTTCTTGACCAGATTATAACTTGTAAGATGATCCTTGTTTTCTAAAGTTGCATTTCCATAGTGCAAGTCATTTTAGGAGGTGACGCTTTTTATGAGAACCCCATTAAAATAGGCCAGTGTTATAATAAAATGGTACCCTAACAAGAGATTAAGAGGTTGTATGCAAAAATTCATAACGATGAAAGAAATTACCCAAGCTGTTGATGCCATTCGAGCTCGAATTGAGATTAAACCCGAGGTTGGTATGATTTTAGGCACGGGTTTAGGGGAATTAGCGGATAGTGTGATGGATGCTGTCATCATCCCAAATAGTGAGATACCCCAGTGGCCCCTTTCGACGGTGCAAGGCCACAGTGGTCGTCTTGTGATTGGAAACCTGGAGGGGGTCAATGTATTGGTTTTGCAGGGTCGTACGCATTACTATGAGGGATACAGCATGGGGAAAATCACCTTACCGGTCAGAGTCATGCAGCAATTGGGGTGTGATAAATTGGTTGTGACCAACGCTGCCGGAGCGATCAATCCTGGTTTTGAGCCGGGTGATTTGATGCTGATCAACGATCACATCAATCTGATTGGTATGGGTGGTGCTAATCCACTGCGTGGGCCAAACCTCGAGGAATTTGGCGTTCGGTTCCCTGACATGAGCCAACCTTATGACCGGGAATTATTGAAAATGGCCAGGAAATCCTGTCAGGATGTAGGTATGGCTTATCAAGAAGGTGTGTATGTTTCCCTTGCTGGTCCTTCCTTTGAAAGCCCAGCAGAATTACGGTTTCTGAAGACGATCGGCGCAGATGCTGTGGGTATGTCCACCGTTCCAGAAGTAATTATCGCCAGACATGGTGGGATGCGCGTTTTGGGTATATCAGGCATTAGCAACAAGGCAAATTTGGATGGGACGACCATCACCACCCATGAGGAAGTTCTGGAGGCAGGGCGGGTTCTCGTTCCAAAATTGACGAAGCTTATCCGTGGTTTTCTAACCAACCTTAAGGCATAATGGTTGATTTTTTCATAAATAATCTGGGAACTTAAATTGTGGACGCGTTCCTAAATAGTATTTTACGTGGATTGATCACCTATCAAGCTGGTATTTTCGTCATCCTTGGTTTGGGATTTTTAATTTACCTACGGCAGTTTCTTATGGGATTAAGTGCTTGGCGACAATCTGTGTTTGGACTTGAGCGCAATCTCGCACAGCGCCAACTCTTTACCGCTTTGACGGGTCTGGTGCTTTTGTTTCTGTTAATTGTGGGTGAATTTTTATTGGTTGTGGTGATACAACCACAAATGCCATCCACAGTAATTGAAGAAACGCCGATGATCAATCCCCTCGCCACACAGACAGCCACACTTACATCCGCTGAATTAGAGGGTGAAACGCCAGTCCCAACACCGACCATCGGACAGGACTCATTGGTGTCGGATTGTGTTGAAGGTGTATTGGAAATAACATCGCCTTCTGAGGGTGAGGCGGTCAGTGGTACCGTGGAAATTATTGGTTCAGTCAACGTAGAGGACTTTGGCTCTTACAAATATGAGTATTCCTCGACAGGCGCGATCGATTGGGTCACAATTGCTGCTGGCAACCAACTTCGTCTCGAAGAAAATTTAGGCTATTGGTATACGAGTGAGCTACCACCTGGCCGTTATTTGTTACAATTAGTGCCTTTGAATAATATGGGTGAAGAGATGACACCCTGCATTATCACTGTGGAAGTCGTATCGGAGGAGTAAGCACTTTTATGCCTGAAATTGAAATTCGTTCAGCAAATCTTAATGAAATCAATAGTTTGACAACCCTTGAACATGGGTATTACACGGATTATGCCTGGCAAATGAACTTGCAACGCAGCTTTGAAAAAGCCCATGTTGATTTTCAACGCGTGCGTTTACCAAGACGGATTTTTGTTCCGTATCCACGCAACCGTGAAGAAATATTTTCAGATCTTGAACAGGTTGAGCAATTTCTTGTCGCAAAGCTCAATGACCAACCTGTTGGTTATATTAAGGTTAAGGGCGAAAAAGAAGCTAAAGTCGCGCATGTTATGGATCTGGTTGTGTCTGCAGCCAATCGGCGACAGGGGATTGCCAGTGGTTTACTTTTAGCCGTCATGGATATTCTTCTCAAGCATGATTATCGCAATCTTCTTTTGGAGATGCAGTCAAAAAATGACCCAGCTATCAGCATGGCGACCAAACTTGGGTTTAATTTTTGTGGTTATCGAGATCATTATTTCGCAAACCAGGAATTAGCTTTGTTCTACAGCCGATTTATTCGTTAGAAACCAGGTTACAAATAACGATGTTTTTAGAACTCACCTGGGCAGGCGTTTTTCATACCATCAGCCAAATACTGACGGCTGGTGTCGCCATCACTGCCTTTTCATTATTCATTTTTGCCCTAGCATATAATTTACGCGAAGGGGTTGTTAGGGCATTTATCCTGGTCTTATTATGTGTGCTGCTTGTGTATACGGGCGAATCCATAGCAAGTGCCAGTGATCAACCAAGGTTCATTCAGGTGATGTTGCGTTTGAAGTGGGCTGGTATTACTCTCATACCTGCAACATATTTGCATTTTGCTAATTCTTTACTTACCCTCACAGGGCGTCCAAGCCGAGGACGCCGCCGGTGGGCAGTACGATTAACCTATGTTTTATCAATCATTTCTTTGGTTCTGATCCCATTAAATATCATCGTAGGACCTTATGTGGAGTCTAACCTTCCTGCGCCGCAACTTTCAAGAACCCAATATACGAGCCTTGTGGCAGTTTACTATATCGGTGTGATGATCGTTTCTGGGACGATTATTTTCCGAGCTTTTCAACGTACAGTAACCAAGACCAGTCGGCGGCGGATGATTTACCTGATGGCTGGTGCAACGGCTTCAGCAATAGGCGTTTTTTCTTTCCTATTAGCGGGTTCAGGGATGTTTGCCAAATATCCACTGCTCTATTGGGCGTTGATCAGTATCAGCAGTTTAGGCGTAGCTGGCTTTCTGGTGATTATGGCTTACGTTGTAGCGTTTTTTGGCGTGACCTGGCCGGATCGTGTGGTCAAAAGCCGGCTGTTTAAGTGGTTCATGCGGGGACCTTTTACCGCCTCAATTGTGCTGGGAGGGATGACCATTATTCGTCGGATTGGGTTGAATTGGGGCAACCCTTATAATGCCTTTGTGCCTATTTTTATGGTTGTAATGACTCTCTTATTGGAGTATCTGATTACCTTACTCGCGCCTATATGGGAGCGATTGATTTTTTATGGAAGCGATCGTCAGGATGTCACAAGAATCAAAACCCTTGAGGATCACTTGTTAACCCGATCAGATTTGTCGCAATTCCTGGAAATTGTCACAGGGACAATTTGTGATTTATTACAGGTTGAAGGCGCCTTTATCGCCATGATGAATGGGTCAGGTCTTGAGATGTTAACCACGGCCGGGGATGATAGCGCTTTTCGGGAAATTGAGAGCTCTGATGAATTATTGGAAATCTCATTGAGTGAAGATTTGGATGATCAGGACGACTTCTTATTATGGCATGATCATTTGTTGATCCCCCTGGTTTATCAAGACCCTCAAAACGGAAAATTATTGCTTGGTTTATGTGGCTTCCCATGGCAAGCCGAGGCGGTGATGGATGAAGAGCATATCAGCGCGCTTAGGCTATTGACCTACCGTGTGGGTATTGCGTTAAGGAATTGGCGATTGCAGCAACAAGTCTTTAAATCCATGGAAACCCTCCAACCACAGGTGGCCCTCATTCAGCAATTACGCGCTGCTTCCAGTTATAATAAAACCAGCGTTCTTCTTGATGAAGCTGATCTTCCTGAAGAGGATTTTGTTGTATGGGTGAAAGACGCCTTATCTCATTATTGGGGGGGGCCAAAACTTTCAGAGAGTCCTTTGTTAAATTTAAATATCGTTCAATCTGCATTGAATGAATATGATGGCAACCCCACCAACGCTTTGCGTGGGATTTTGAAATCAGCTTTAGAACAAATGAAGCCAGAAGGAGATCGTCGCTTTACTGGTGAATGGTTATTGTATAATATATTGGAACTGAAATTTTTTGAGGGGAAGAAGGTGCGTGAAGTTGCATCTCGCCTGGCAATGTCAGAAGCGGATCTATATCGGAAGCAGAAAATTGCGTTGGAGGCTATCTCGAAAGCGATTCTCAATATGGAGTTAGCTGAGCGCGAAGAAGAACAAGTATGACTTATTTCTCACAGGTTATTATTGTGATGAGGTTTTAGTGAGGTATTAATTGAGCATGATTGATTTTACTCAAAATATTAATGGTGAAATATTTGAACCAAATGAGGCCTGGTGGATGGCGATCTTGGCAGAGGAACCTTATCCTGAAGATAAACCTTTACCAGAAGAGCATGAATTTACGGAGATGCCTCTCGAAGATGAATTATATGGGCAGAAAACAAACATCAATTGGCGAAGAATTAAGCAAACATTTGCCCGTGATGATATTGTTACCATGAGAGTAACTGGATATAACCGTGGTGGCCTTTTGATTGAGAATGAGGATATTGCTGGTTTTGTGCCAGCCTCGCATCTACTTGACCTTCCTGCAAACATTAATCCTCAAGAACGCGAGGAACATTTCGTTCAATATGTAGATCGCGAAATTTCTGTGAAAGTGATTGAATGCGATCCATCCAAAGACAGGGTTGTATTTTCAGAGCGAGCTGCCCTGGCAAAAGCTGGTCAACGCAAGTACTTATTACATGAAATCAAGGAGGGTGACATCATTTGTGGTACAGTGACAAATCTGACATCCTTTGGAGCCTTTGTGGATATGGGAGGCCTTGAAGGGCTGATCCATCTTTCCGAACTTTCTTGGGGCAGGGTTCAGCATCCTTCTGATGTTTTGCATATCGATGAGGAAATCGATGCTGAAGTGCTGGAGGTCTCAGAAGAAGAGGGGAAAATCGCGCTGAGTCTAAAGCGATTGCAAGAGAATCCATGGGAAAAATTGACAGATAAATTAAATCCGGGCGTTTTGATTGAAGCGGTTATTTCCTGTATTGAAAATTATGGGGCCTTTGTGCGGCTTGAAGAGGGTATCGAGGGCCTGATTCATGTATCCTCTATGGATTTTCCGGAAGGATGTTCCTGCATCGAGGAGTTCCTCTGCAAAGGTCAAAAAGTTAAGGCAAGTGTCATCAATTTTGATCCTAAAAAACGACGATTAGGGTTGAAACTGGAGTGTCCTTTACCCTAAAAATGACACCTTCATCAAAATCCCCCAGTCCAAAAAGTGGTAAGTCTGATCAACCAAGCTTAATTTCTGGTAGAAGCTCAGGTTTGAAGGGCGGATTGAGTAAATATAGCAAATATCTGCCGTATGGTTTAGACTTCCTGGGCATTTTGATCATCAGCTTGGCTGTAATTTTATTGCTGGGTTTCTTTGAAATCACAACTGGAATCCTCGTAACCCCTCTGAGCAATTTCCTGACCCGCTGGTTTGGGTTGGGAAGGTTTCTACTGCTCATCTTTCTGTTTGTAATTGGGTGGAAACTCATTCGTTGGCGAGAAAAACCCCCAGAAGAAATTCGATTAGGCCGCATCCTTGCTTTTGAATTTTCCTTCTTTTTCTTGTTAGCAATATTTTCATTTTTTAACGATGATGTTAATATTAATGCTGGTGTAGGTGAAAATTACGGTGGTATTATCGGATGGGGCCTAGCTGAAATTTTCAATGTGATGATGGGGTCTACAGCGGCAAAACTTATCATTATTTTTTTGTTTATCGTTTCAATTTTCCTTGCCCTGCAAGTATTTCAAAAATTGGATCGATTTGTCCAACTTCAATTGCAAAAACGGGCTTACCAAATGGCGGAGGATAACCAGGTGGGTTCTCTCACCAAGCCTGCTGTGGTCACTTCTCCTGAAAAAGAACCCCAAAAAGAACAGCGAAAGGCACAACCAACATCCTGGCTCCCACCCGAATTTAGAAAAAGTTTTGAACCCCATGAAATCACGGACGAGAAGCCGGATCAACCGCTAAAACGAGCTGAAGACCTTCCACCGATGTCTTTGTTGGATGTAGGGGAAACCTATAAGCCGGATAAGAGAACCATCAATTTGACCGCTGGGCTGATAGAGAAGACCCTCGATGAATTTGGCATTCCTGCCAAAGTTGTTGGCTTCAGAACCGGGCCAACGGTGACCCAATTTGCGGTTGAGCCTGGGTATATCGATAAATCGGATGAGGAACGACAAAAAATCAGGGTTTCACAAATAATGTCCTTGCAGCGCGATCTGACTTTGGCTCTATCTGCTGATCGACTACGCATTGAAGCTCCCGTCCCCGGAAAATCTTATGTAGGGATCGAAATACCCAACCCCAATAGTGCTGATGTTCAATTGCGACCGTTAATTGAATCAGAGGCATTTTTCCGGGTTAATTCACCCTTAGCGCTTACCTTGGGTAGGGATGTTTCTGGCAGACCCGTGGTAGCAGATTTGGCAACGATGCCACATCTTTTAATTGCTGGAACAACGGGCTCTGGAAAGAGCGTTTGTATCACAGCCCTGACAACTTGCCTGGTGATGAATAATAAACCCGAGGATCTCAAACTGGCTATGATTGATCCTAAGCGTGTGGAATTGATGCGTTTCAACGGCCTGCCGCATTTGATGGGTAATGTGGAAACAGAGATTGAACGCATCTTAGGCGTATTGCGTTGGGCAACTACAGAGATGGACTTTCGGTATAAATTACTGGAAAAGGCTCGCGCGCGTAACATTGATTCTTACAATCGAAAGATGGAACGGCGCAATAAACCCAAACTACCCAAGGTCGTGATTCTAATTGATGAGTTGGCAGACTTGATGATTTCCGCACCCGATCAAACCGAACATGCTGTGATCCGCTTAGCGCAGAAAGCCCGTGCGATTGGAATCCACCTGATTTTGGCGACCCAGCGGCCAAGCACTGATGTGGTCACCGGTTTGATCAAGGCAAACTTCCCAACCCGAATTTCCTTCACAGTTGCTAGCTCAATCGATTCACGCGTGATCCTTGACACCAATGGGGCTGAAACCTTATTAGGTCGGGGTGATATGTTGTTTCTTCATCCGGAAGTCGGTTTGCCGATGCGTGCGCAAGGGGTGATCGTTTCTGACAAAGAGTTAAATCGTGTGATCAAATGGTGGCAGAAAAAAGCAGAAGCGGAAGGAAAAGAACCCCGTCCGCGATATGATGATTCTGAAGAACCGCCTTGGGAAGAGCGCATTGGCATAGAAGAAGACGATGATGAAGATGAAGCCTTAATCCAAGAAGCGATTACCCTGATTAAATCTGAGGGACACGCTAGCGCATCCTATTTCCAACGACAATTACATATTGGCTATCCAAGGGCGGCTCGGCTGGTGGATCAACTGGAAGTGATGGGCATCATTGGACCTTCCCAAGGAGGGGGGCGTGAGCGAGAGATCCTGATTGATATGGATGAAGATTACTAGCCTGTGAAGCGTGTCAAATTATTCAGAAAACGATACGGTGTGATAAACTAACCCTTATGAATCATAACAAAAGTGAAGAACCAAAAACATTTACAGATTTTCTACGTCGTATTTTTAAAAATTTTTTAGATCGAATTGCAGGATTTTTCAATAAAATTGGGGTTAAGCCAAATTACATCACCCTTGCAGGCTTAGTGGGTAATTTAATAGCGGGTGTATTCATTGCCAGGGGCATGTTGCTATGGGGTGGGTTGATTGCTTTGATTGCTGGTCCGTTTGATGCCCTGGATGGTGCAATTGCCAGGTTGCGTGGTGAAGATGGTTCTTACGGGGCATTTATAGATTCTGTGACAGATCGATACTCGGAAATTGCTTTGTACGGCGGCTTGCTGGTTTATTTTAACCAAACTGGCAACTGGGGCGATGCATTGCTTGTGTTTTTCTCAGCAATCGGATCCATCTTGGTATCCTATACCAGGGCACGCGCTGAAGCTCTGGGATATTCAGCGAAGATTGGCTTGCTGACCCGGGTGGAGCGTTATTTAATCCTGATTCCGGGTATTATTATTGGATATCCGCGGATTGCTTTATGGATATTAGCGATTCTGACTAATTTCACGGCACTACAACGGATTTTTTATGTTCGTAAGCAATCCCGAAGAGACAAGGAATTATAGTTAGAAAAGGAAAATCTGAATGGCTACTGGTATCAAAATAGGACCCCTGACACTGAATTTTTACGGCTTGATCATCATGATAGGTGTTGTTGCTGCGGCTGTATTGGCATATTTTGAAGCAAAAAGACAAAAACGCGATACAGAGGTGATCATTGACAGCCTAACCTGGATTGTTCTTGGGGGTGTGCTTGGCGCCAGGATTTGGCACATCCTCACCCCGCCGGCATCGATGGTCGCACAGGGAATTACCACCCAATATTATCTGACACATCCCTTTGCGGCGATAGCTATTTGGCGAGGCGGACTCGGGATCCCGGGTGCGGTGGCAGGGGGGGCTTTGGCTTTTTACCTCTATGCCCGAAAACGAAATATTAGCTTTGGCACTTGGGCAGATATCTTTGCGCCGGGATTGGCTCTGGGTCAAGCTATTGGTCGATGGGGTAATTTCATCAATCAGGAGGTCTATGGTGCGCCAACGGATCTCCCATGGGCAATCACCATCGACCCACAGCATCGCTTGCCAGAATTCATGGAATATGCGACTTATCATCCCTTGTTCCTGTATGAATCTCTGTTCAACCTGGCAAACATGGGTTTTCTTTTGTGGCTCAACCGGAAATTTCGTGAAAAATTATATCCTGGGGATGTGTTTTTATCCTATCTAATCACCTATCCAATCTTTCGCTTCTTCATGGAATACCTCAGATTGGATAACAGCTTTGTGGGGGGGATCAACGCCAATCAGACCTTGATGATCGTGATTGCAGTCCTATCTGCTGGATTCATCATTTGGCGACATCGAAAACCCCGTCCAGTGGAAGGTGAAGTTTCCACTAAAGATGAAACTAAAGTCAAGTAAGGAAATCACCAATATAGCGTTGAAATTCCACATTTTTGAGAGTATCACGTGACTGAAATTATTTTCTTAGGGACATCCAAAGCTGTACCCAACCTAGAGCATCAAAATTCCCATTTTGTTGTTAAATCTAATGAAGGTGTGATATTGGTGGATTGTGGTGTAAACCCTCTTGTGCGGTTGAAACTAATGGGAATAGATCCTCACGATGTTACTGACCTGTTTGTGACGCATTTTCATCCTGATCATGTATCCGATTTGCCACTTTTCTTAATGAATCTGTGGCTGGAAGGTCGTGAGAAAACTCTGGAGATTTATGGCTTACAGGAGGTTATTAATAAAGTCGAAGCACTCTTGGAAATTTATGATTGGGAAAGTTGGGAAGGTTTTTATCCTGTCAACTTCCATGGTTTGCCACAAGAAGAAATGATGCCCTGTATTGAGTCAGAATCTATACAGGTTTGGGCATCTGTCAGTTGTCATTCTGTTCCTTCCATTGGCATCAGAATGGTTTTCCCTGAAGGATCGCTATGTTATTCATCGGATACATCACCATGTGAAGCCATTGTACGATTAGCAAAAAATGTTGATTTACTTATTCATGAAGCAACGGATGAGAACGGACATGGTCATTCCACGCCTGAACAAGCGGGGCAGGTAGCAACGGATGCGGGCGTTCAATCTCTTACCTTGATACATTACGATCCTTATGCGGATCTTGAAAGTCTGAAAAAACGAGCAGAGAAGACCTTTGACGGTAATATTGTCGTAGCGCTTGATCTGATGACTGTGACTTTTACCTAATTACCCCTAATATTTCCTCTTACTTACCAACCAATCAAGAAATCTTCCCATTCCTGATTTTCATTCAGGTGTTTGCCAAATAAGTATGTGGCAGTGTTGGGCGGATGTTTGGGTTTCTTAAAGGGGTACATACCTGATTGGTCGGGGGTCATGCCGCCTTTGAGGTGGTTGCATCGTGGGCAAGCGGCAACGACGTTGTCCCAATCGGTCTTTCCACCTAATCGACGTGGGATGACGTGATCGATGGTCAAATTGCTCGTTTGATGACCACAATACTGACAGGTGTAATTATCTCGACGAAAGATTTCTTTGCGTGTGAGCTTAACGATTGGACGGGGACGCTTGACCATGTGATTGAGTCGGATGATGGATGGGAGTGGGAAT
>Ga0272443_10006623_pt1 | contig 11390 bp, 9 predicted proteins | sample SSMAcet12_FD_193581 | JGI IMG/M metagenome (GOLD analysis project Ga0272443, IMG submission 193581) | Marine sediment archaeal communities from Little Sippewissett salt marsh, Falmouth, MA, United States - SSM-Acet-12 | ecosystem: Environmental > Aquatic > Marine > Wetlands > Sediment ... | reverse complement strand
TCAGCAGTTCTATCCGCATGGGATTGCGGTCCCGCTGTCCGAAGTCGAGGATGTCCGCCTCGGCGGCATCATCGACAACACGATAGTCGAACTCAGGGAAAGCCTCCTTGAGCTTGTCGCACCAGGCGGTCCCGGACCAGATGTATCCGGAACTCAGGTTGTACACATCGTATCCAAACGATTCCGCCGAGAGCATGACCAGCAGGGATTTGGCGATGTCACGGCTGTAGACCCAGTCCTTGCTGTCCGGCTTGAGGATTTTAGGCTTCTGTCCGAGATACGCTGCCCGGGTTGCCAGAAAGGGTCCGCTGAGGGTGTCCCGCACTCCGGTGTACCGCTCCCAGGCGCCGAAGACACCTCCTACCCGTCCTATAACGATATCCATGTCGAAGATCTTTTTATACCGGAGGGCGGCCCGCTCCGCGGCGAATTTGTTGATCCCGTACAGTGCGTTCGGACGCGGATAGTTCAGGTCTTCATCCAGCCACTCGGATTCGAAGGACGCGTCGCCGTAGGTCGCTCCGGAACTTGTGTACACCAGCCGCTTCACCTTGTTCCGCTTCGCGGCTTCCAGAGCTTCTATCGTTCCCATGTAGTTTACCTGGGCGATGAGACGGCTCTGCTCCCGCTCCCGATCTTCACCGGGAGTGATCACCGCAGCATGTACGATCGCATCGATACCGTGCTGCTGAATAACCCGGTCGAAACTTTCGCCTTCGAGAACATCACCCTTGAAGTAGGCATAGGAACCTTTCCGGCCGGCAAGTGATTTTTCCATCTCCGGATGCAGCGGCCTCCTGGCCATCAGTACTACATCCATCCCCTCATCGGTGAGTTCCTCCGCCAGGCTCATCCCTATGAATCCGGTCCCTCCTGTGATCAATACGCGCATAGCATCCTTCTCCGGGAAAAATTGTATCGTGAATCACAGGCTACCCCCGAATGGCCGTGATGTCAAGTGAAATAGTCATATTTTAGAACAGCGTTTTGTATTATGAAACGCAGGCCGGCTCTTGAACGTAAAATCCTACCGGGAATATCCGGAAGGCAGCAGCCGGGCGATATGACCAATCTGCCCCGGACTCAGGCTAAGCACGCAGCCGATTACGCTGACCGACGTGGCCGCCCCGAGGGCGAGAAACAGGAGCTGTGAGTAGAAACCGGCAGGACCGACCGCTGAGATGAGCAGCATCGGCCTCCCCCCGAACAGGAGAATCAAAAGGACGTTGAGAGCCGCAGCAGCAGCCCATATCCGGAATCTCGATGAAAGCCGGGAGGATTCTAAAGTGCCTGCGGCTTCCCGAGCATACACCACCTGCATAACCCTGTCGGCAAGATCTGTGCCGGCCGTCAGCTTTCGTATCTCCTGCTCGCTATCTCCCGGGTACGGTATTCGCTCCAGGAGCTCGTCCAACACCTCTCGGTCCTCACTTTTGCGCTTCATTCTTCACTTCCTTCGAACCGCTGCAGGGACTTCTTCAGGACTTTCCTACAGCGGTGCATGTGGGATTTCAGCGTCCCCTCCGGCATGCCCGTAATATCGGACATCCTGGAAAAGGTAAATCCCTCGTAATATTTCATCCGGATGAGCAGGAGGTAGAGACCGGGAAGTCTGCTCAGTTCAGCTTGTACCCGGTCGATGGTATCCATCCGCACCACTTCATCCTCCGGCCTGTCCAGGCCTGCCGTCTCTATTTCAGCGAAAAAGGATTCCCTTATACGCAGATGCGAGCGCCTGGAATTGATCGCATACCGGTACGCAAGCTTGTAAAGCCAGCCCGCGAACGAATGCCCTGCTGCTTCAAGAGTGCCGCTGGTCTTCGAGGATTCGAGTATACCCGCGGCGCCGGAGAAACTGTCCAGTTTTTCATACGCCCGGAGAAATACCTCCTGCACGTAATCTTCCACATCTTCGGTACGGGAGAAAAATCTCCGTCCCAGGTACAGGATCCGTCCCTGATGCCTCTCGATGAGGAGACGGAAAAGCTCCGTCTCCCCGGAACACACACGCCGAACCAGTACGGCGTCGTCAGCAGAAACCGGGCCCGACGCCCCTTGAGGCACTTGCCGTTTCCTCACCTCGTCTATTCTCCCTGCTGTCTATCGGCGCCTCCTACAATCCGGTAGTAGATGAGTATACCCAGCCCGGTAGCAGTCGGAAGTATGCCGCCAAGCAGTGCATCGCTGAATCCCCCTTTGAGCAGGAAAAATACCAGGAGTCCGATTCCAACGCAGAGAGCAACTATGCCGATCAGCAGCAGCCGTTCGTTGAAATGGCTGGGCGGGGCTTTATGACCCTTCTCGATGAGCATCCTGGCCTTGCGGTATTCCCACAGCAAATAGAAAAAATAGAGAACTCCAACGATCACCACCGAAACCATCGGCAGCAGTGCTATCAACACCTGGGCGGACTGACTCATATCTCCTCCTCTCTTTATGACACCGTATTTTCTATAAAGGTTGCGCTATTTTCACCTTTTTTTCAATCAAACTGCAACTTCTCTTCCTTATTTGGTGTCGTATAGAGAAAAGAAAGGTGGAATCGATATGTATAAGAATGTCTTGCTCATCGAACCGAAGTCCCCGGATGTCAATATCTACTCCAAGTTCAAGATGCCCCGGATGGGACTGGCGATCCTGGGCACCCAGGCGCATGAGGCTGGTTATCACGTCCGCATCGTATATCAGGAGACTACCAAAGTCACTTCAGAACACTTTCTGTGGGCGGACGTGATAGGTTTCTCACTCACAACCTCGACATCACCGGAAGGATACCGCCTTGCGGAGGTTGCCCGAAGTCTCGATCAGTACCGTAACCGGTCGACAGTAATCGTTTTCGGCGGCGTTCATCCGACTTTTCTCCCGGAAGAGGCCCTTCTGCATGGAGATTACGTGTTCCGGGGTGAAGCGGAGCCGGGTTTCGTTCCGTTTCTCGACAGCCTCAATAATGGAGGGGATCTCGACCGGATTCCCGGACTGAGCAGATGGGTGAATCAGACAGTCCGTCACAATCCCCCTGCCGATGAGAAGGTGGAAATGGATTCGCTTCCGACCCCCGATTGGAGCCTCTTCGAGGGACTTCATACCGACATTACCGGGGTTATGACTTCACGCGGATGCCCTTATGACTGCAGCTTCTGTTCCGTCACCGCTATGTTCGGCCGGACATACAGAATGCGTTCAATCGATAATATCATTGACGACCTGGCCTCTCTTACGTCGCGGCATGTATTTTTCTACGACGACCACTTCCTTGCCAATCCCCGCCGTACGGAGGCGCTGCTCAGAAGAATAATTGCCGAACAGGACCGCAGGATCAGCATCAGGGAGTTTTCCGCCCAGGTGCGGGTTGAGATCGCCAAGTATCCGCACATTCTCGACCTGATGAAGGAAGCCGGGTTCACCACCCTCTACATCGGATTCGAATCGGTCAACAACGAAACGCTGAAGCTCTACAACAAGAAACAGAACCTGAAGGAGATCGTGCAATCCATCCGTGAGATCCGCAAGCGGGGAATATGGATCCACGGCATGTTCGTTCTCGGCTCGGACGCCGATACCGCCCGGACCTTCCCCGAAACGGTTCGCTTCGCCCGCCGGAATAAAATCGACTCGGTGCAGTTCCTCATTCTTACCCCGTTCCCCGGCACGCAGCAGTTCGAGACCTTCGAAGCTGAACAGAGGATGCTATCCTACGAGTGGAGCCGCTTCGACGGATTCCAGGCAGTGTATCTTCCCAGACAGATCACTCCCTATCAGCTCCAGAAGTGGAATCTCCGGGCGATGCTGCGATTCTATACCTGGCCGCGGGTAATCTCCAGTATAGTGCGTCTGAAGCTATTCGAAGCTGTGATCAGGCTGTACGGCCGGGTATCGCTGCTCACCTGGTACCGGCACAACCGGGGACTATTGAAAAAGCTCAAGCAGGACGACCGGCATTTCTTCGTGCCTGTGCGGACGGGCGCAGCAGCAGCGGATCAGACTGTTCATGATGAACTGGCTACCATTTAGAGAAAAGCCTGTTTCTTCACAGCCGGCGTATTCACACACCGCAAAGTAGTATAAGATCAAGGATGTCGGCCGCGGGCCGACAAGATATAACCAAAGGGGTCTTTCATGAATGAGCTTACATACGAAAGTTTTCTTGCCCTATTGAAATCGATAAAGATAGAACTTCCCAGGTTTGAACTCCCGAAATTGAAGATTCGTGATCTAATCGCACGGGTTCCGATTGTACAGGGAGGCATGGGTGTCGGCATTTCCCTGTCGGGACTGGCCTCCGCCGTTGCTTCCCGCGGAGGCATCGGTGTTATCGCCGCGAACGGAATCGGGATGATCGAGACCGATTACTTCAAGGACGGACGCGCCGCCAACATCCGCGCCCTCAGAAGCGAAATCCGCAAAGCCCGCGCACAGGGCAAGGGGATTATAGGAGTGAATATCATGGTCGCCCTGAACGACTTCGAAGAGCTGCTTGGCGCCGCCATAGAGGAGCGGGTCGATCTCATCATCATGGGCGCGGGTCTCCCGATAAAAAACATCCCGGTAGCGGAAATCCGTAAGAACAATATAAAGGTAGCCCCGATCGTGAGCACCGCCCGGGCGGCGGACCTGATCTTCAAGATGTGGAACCGTATCTACAAGGACATTCCGGATGCGGTCATCGTCGAGGGACCTGAAGCCGGCGGCCATCTGGGGGTCAAAGAGGACGAGATAGATGATCCCTCCCTCTCCATAGAAAAGGTCGTACCGGAAGTCCGCAGCCTGATCGATGGTTATGCGAGCGAATTTCATCGCGATATCCCGGTCATCGCCGCCGGAGGAATTTACACCGGCGAGGACATATACCGGATCATGAAACTCGGCGCCCAGGGGGTCCAGATGGGAACCCGCTTCGTCGCAACGGATGAATGCGACGCCGATATCAAATTCAAGCAGGCATATGTGAACTCCCGCAAAGAGGACATCGGTATAATCAAAAGTCCCGTGGGTCTGCCCGGAAGGGCCATCCTCAACGATTTTCTCAGGAACGCCGCAATAGAGAAGCGCAGCTTCAACTGTCCGTGGCAATGTCTCGCCGGATGCCAGGCCGAAAAAGCGAACTACTGTATCTCCCTGGCCCTCAACAACGCCCGCCGGGGCAATCTTGCCCGGGGTTTCGTCTTCGTCGGCTCCAATGCCTACCGGGTTGAAAAAATCGTTCCCGTCCGGGAACTCATGCAGGAACTCGAATCAGGATACATGCGGGCACGATTCGCCGATATGAAGGAGTCCCTGAAGGATTTCATGGAAAAGATCCGTGATCTGCGAAAAGAATACCAGGCGGTCGAAGTCAGAAAGGAAAGAGTAAAACAGGCCTATGAAAAAGCACTGGCATCGAGAATCGGCAGTGCAGGCAAGGAGAGTATCTCGCGCCTGAAGGAAGAGTACCGCAAAACGGCCGCTCTCCTGACCGACCTGCACCTGAAATTAACCGAGAGAATCTTCGAAGCATACGAGGTTCTGATTCAGGGGTAATTCAATCCGGAGCGGTCCGCTGCATGCAGCCTGAGGGATGTTTCTGCCGTCCTTTTATCTCTTTGATTTGAACATTGCGTCTCCAGCCGGTTTCGCTTAGAATTCAGGCAATGATTCCTCCCGTCGTCGTTCTCAGTCTGTTCAAATACGAAGGGTTCAAGCCTAAATTCTGGGCCTTTACCATGATGCAGTTCGCCCACCGGTATTTGAAGGATGTCGGGGGGCTGCGGTTCTACCGGGTCCTGGGAACCGGGGCCGGGAACGGATTCAGCTGGTATTCGGATTTCTCGACCTATGCCCTCCTGACAGTATGGGACAATGAAGCTGCAGTCGACGCATTTATAGCCGAATCCGAACTGTACGACCAGTACCGGGATAATTCTGCGGAGCAATTCAGCGTCTACATGCTCCCCACCAGATCGCATGGAATGTGGTCGGGACAGAATCCCTTCCTTCCCGTTGAGCCCGCCGAATCGCAGGGGGACAATAAGGGAGGCATCACCGCGGTCATCACCAGGGCGACTATAGCGAACAGGCAGCTGCTGAGATTCTGGAAATACGTGCCGAGGACCAGCGGGTCCCTCGAACGTTACGACGGATTGATCTTTGCCAAGGGAATCGGCGAGTGGCCGATCAAGCAGATGGCCACATTCAGTCTGTGGGAAGATCTGAAATCGATGCAGGCCTTCGCCTACAGAAACGAAGACCACCGGATAGCTATTCAGAAAACCAGAGAATTAAACTGGTACAATGAAGAGCTGTTTGCGCGTTTCAGACCTTTCAAAACAACGGGAACCTGGGACGGAAAACAGCTGCTGCCCTTTTAATCCGATTCTGCCGGGCGTGCAATGACCGTCATCAATCCCGCCGGAAACCACCGCTTGAACAAAAACAACGGGAACGTAACAAGCATACCTGCCATAAATCCGAGAAATTTATCCTCCATCGACCGGCTCCAGTCGATGCCCTTCTTCTCCTGCCGGCCCATCCAGAACAATGGATACGGATCGAGGGTTCCAAAGGGATAAAGCTGCTCAATCCTCCAGCCGCTGTTATTCAAGAGGCGGCGGAGGGTTACCGGACTGTACACCGCCGTATGACGCGGGGTGTGATATCCCTCCCAGTTCGGTCCCTGCAGGACCCGCGTCCAGGAATCGTAGTTCGGCACTTCGATAACCAGACGTCCGCCGGGAGTAAGGAGTGTCCTCATTTTTTCCAATGTCGCCCGGGGGTCGTAATCGTGTTCGAGGTAGTGCCACATGGTAATGAGATCGAAGGATTTCTCACTTGTGAAATCTGTGAACTCCGCCACTTCGAGTTCCAGATTGCGGTACCGGTCCGCTTCGTTCCGCCAGCCCTCATCGCTGAAGTCGATTCCCTTAGCTCCGCACCCGGTTTTTTCATTGAGAAGCTTCAAAAAGCTCGGCTTCCCGCAGCCCACATCCAGTACCCGGCTATCACGCCCGATGACGACGGCCTTCCGGGCGATTTTTGTCCGTCTCCGGTCCGTTTTCGCCAGATTCATCGCTACCAGGGGGACATACCGGCCCCATGCAGAGGGACCGCGGAAGGGCAGATAGTATTCCCGGTAATACACACCCAGATCTTCGGGCTTCACCCGCGGATTCAGCTGAATCAATCCGCAGTCAGCGCAGCGGACAAAGCTGAAGCGCTCATCCGCCCCGTGCATCTGGGCCTTCATCTCAGCAAAGGGCTGAAGATTCTCTGAACTGCACGACATGCAGGCCGTGATTACTTCCATCTGCTTTTTCCACACAATCATAGTCTAATCAATTCAAACGAATAATGCACCGAAGAGAAGTATTGCGGCCTGTCTTCAGCAATTTTTTTTCCAACGAGCTGTTGACACCTTTTCCCAAAGCATGTATTCTGCTTTTATGAGTATTGTTACTTTAGATAGAAACACAGCACATCGTTCGAATAACTGGCACTGGCGCGAATAGCGCCGGGACCGCACACGTACGGGTTTCGGTGAGATGGTGAATGAACCACACCGGGGCCCTGTACGGAATGAGTGAACCGTATAAGCCTGATGGGTTTATACGGTTTTTTTTTTGCACAGAGCACGGGAAAAGGAGAGCGGCATGAGTACGAAGGTAAAAAAGGGGATTCGGAAGAAGCAGTACCGCGGCGACGGAATCATCAAGACCATCCCCGGCGAGCGCTTTACACCCTATTCAGTGGCCAAGAAGCTGAATGCCAGGGTGCTGCTGGAGTCCTCATCGTTCAAGAAGGGCAAGGAGCGGTACTCCATCCTGATGGTGAAGGAGGCTTTCACCGTCTTTGAAGAAGATCGGAAGACCTACCTCAAGATCGAGGGCAAACAGTACCGGCTCAGGAACTATCAGGGTGATATACTCGACGCCCTGCGCTATTTCGCTCGGCAGCACAGCCCGCTGCACCAGGACCTTCCTTTTCCAGCCGGAGGGGTCGGCTTCCTGAGCTACGAGTATGCCGACCGTTTCGATACTATCACGATTCGGGACAGACGCGGTCTTGCGGAGGTCCCCGATGCATGCTTCATCTTCGGCCACCTTTTTCTCATATTCGATCATTATACGGACCTGATCTACCTGATCGGATTGAACTACCGGGAACACGAGATCGACCTGGAGGCCGCCGCCGCAGAAACGGAACGCCGTCTCTACGATCTCGACTTCAACTATCTCGCGCCGCCTCCTGCTCCCTATCGGGCCGAACTCATGGAGAGAGAAGGGGAAAAAGAGGAGTATCTGGCCGGAGTGGAAAAAGTCAGGGATGAGATTGTACGGGGCAACCTGCTGCAGGGGGTCCTCTCACGCCGGCTGCGCATCCGGACTACCATTCCAGCCATAGAAGCCTACAAGAACCTCCGTTCCGCAAATCCCTCCCCCTACCTCTTCTATCTGGACTTCGGCCGGTACCAGATCTTCGGCTCCTCCCCTGAGGTACACGTCAAAGTGAAAGAGGGGACCGCCGAAGTGCATCCCATTGCCGGTACCCGCCGCAGGGGATCCGGTCCCGAAGAGGACCTGAAGCTCGCTGAGGAACTCAAGGCGGATGAGAAGGAACAGGCCGAACACCTCATGCTGGTGGACCTGGCCCGCAACGATCTCGGCCGTTTCTGCAGGAAGGGAACCGTACAGGTCAGCAGATACATGGAGGTGGAGCACTACTCCCACGTTATGCACCTGGTGTCCAGGGTGCAGGGCGAACTGGAAGAGGGGAAAAGCGGGATTGACGCCATCCGGGCGACCTTCCCGGCAGGGACCGTGAGCGGCGCGCCGAAGATACGTGCGATTCAGGTCATCGATTCTCTGGAGAACGAACCCCGGGGTTTCTACGCAGGGCTGGTCGGCTACATCGAACCGGACGGCAGCGTCGACACCTGCATCACCATCCGCAGCGCCCTGAAGATCGACGACACGCTCATACTGCAGGCCGGGGCCGGGATCGTCTACGATTCGGTAGCCGAACGGGAATACGAAGAGACCAATGAAAAACTGCGCGCCCTGGCGGGCGCGGTCGGACTGGAGGTATAATCATGTACGTACTCATCGACAACTACGATTCATTTACCTACAACATCTACCAGGAGCTCTGCGGACTGACGGCGGAGGAGATTCGGGTTCTGCGGAACGACGCCGTCACTCTCGATGAAATCGCGGGCATGCAGCCCCGGGGCATCATTCTCTCCCCCGGACCCGGGAGACCCGAAGAGGCCGGTATCATTGTAGAGCTGATCCGCCGTTTCGCCGGAGAAATACCCGTACTCGGCGTCTGTCTGGGCCATCAGGCTGTCGCCGCCGCCTTCGGGGGCACGATCGTCCGGGCCCGCAGGATCGTTCACGGGAAAAAGGAACCCATCAGTCTCGACGGGAAGGGACTCTTCCGCGGCATTCCCCGGGAGGCCGTATTCACCCGTTATCACTCCCTCATCGTCGATGAAGGGTCGCTGCCGCCGGAGCTCGAGGTTACTGCCCGGAGCAGCGACGGGGAGATCATGGGACTGCGGCACCGGTCCCTGCAGATCGAGGGGGTGCAGTTCCACCCCGAGTCGGTCTCCAGCGAATACGGGCGCAAGGTCCTGGCCAACTTCATCACCTACAAGCGTCAGCCGACGGACATCCACACCCTGCTTGAGAAGGTACTTGCCGGTCAGGACCTCTCCATCGGCGAAGCCCACGATTTCATGGACGAATTGACCGAAGGGAACCTCTCCGAACCGCACATTGCGGCATTTCTTATCGGTCTCAGCATGAAGGGGATCGTGCCGGAGGAGATTGTCGGATGCGCCTCCACCCTCCGGGAAAAACAGCGGTCCATAGCGCTCACAGTTCCCTCCATGGACACCTGCGGCACCGGCGGCGACGGACTGCACACCTTCAACATCTCCTCCCTGACCGCTCTGACCGCCGCCGCCTGCGGCGTCACCGTCGCCAAGCACGGCAACCGTGCCGTCAGCTCCCGCAGCGGCAGTGCGGATTTCTACTCCCAGCTCGGCATCGCCATCGACCTGGAACCCGCGCAGACCGCCGAACTCATCGAACGTACAGGCTTCGGCTTCCTCTTCGCTCCTCTTTTTCACGGCGCCATGCGCCACGCCGCTCCGGTGCGGCGGCAGCTGGGGGTCAAGACGATCATGAATCTTCTCGGTCCCCTGGTGAATCCCGCCCGGGCCGAGTATCAGCTGCTGGGAGTCTACGATCAGCAGTACTGCCTGACCATGGCGAAATCCGCCAAAATGCTCGGCTGCCGGCGGGTCATGGTCGTGCATGGGCAGGACGGTCAGGACGAGATATCGGTCACCTCCCCGACCAGGATTGTGATGATCGATGAGAACGATACACTCCAGGACTTCGAATTCAACCCGCGGAGCCTGGGAATACCAGAATTCGGGATCGAAGACCTAGCCGGCGGATCTCCGGAAGAGAATGCCCGTACCGCCGAAGCACTGTTGTCCGGCGGCGGCCCTCCTGCACTGAGGGAGGCGGTGGCGGTCAACAGCGGGGCGGCGCTCTACCTGTACGGCCTCTGCGGCAGTATAGAAGATGGATACCAGATCGCCTCGGAAGCGCTCCTTTCCGGTAAAGTACTGGCCAAACTGCAGGAGATTAGAAATGCAGGCGGCGAAATTTCCCGCGCGAAAGCCGCAACTTCAGCCGTACAGCCAAGTGCCAGGCCGGTGCGTGCCAGACCGGTGAGCACACATCCGGTGGGGGCTAAACCTGTGGGGGCCGCATGAATATCCTGGAAAAAATTGTGCAGCAGCGGAGGGGACGTCTCCGCACATCCGGTCACGGCATGGGAGAGGATGTTCCGGTGAGGCGGCAGGTTCCCCTGGTTCCTTTTCCGCGGGACCCCTTCCTCATCTGCGAAATGAAACGCCGATCCCCATCGGCCGGGGAAATTCTCGCCCTGCCGGAACCGCACATTCAGGTTGAGAAGTACGTCAGCGGCGGCGTCACCGCGGTTTCGGTGCTGACGGAGGGCGATTTTTTCGGAGGATCCCTGAAGGATTTGATCTCGCTGAAAAAATCGTATCCGGATGTATGCTTTCTGCGCAAGGATTTCCTGCTGGACCCGGAGGACATCGAGGTCTCATGGCGGGCGGGCGCCGACGCGGTGCTGTTGATCGCAGCCATTCTCGACGACGCCCAGCTGGAGATGCTCTGCCGGATTGCCGACAGCTACGGCCTGGAAGTACTGCTCGAGGTGCATACACCGGAAGAGATAGACCGGGTCAGATCTCTGCAGCCCGCCACCCTCGGGATCAACGCCCGCAACCTCGAGGACTTCTCGGTGGACCTTCTTACTCCGGTCACCCTCTCCCATCTCGTCGACTGGAATCCCAGGATGATCTTCGAGTCGGG
>Ga0272443_10006621_pt1 | contig 11394 bp, 6 predicted proteins | sample SSMAcet12_FD_193581 | JGI IMG/M metagenome (GOLD analysis project Ga0272443, IMG submission 193581) | Marine sediment archaeal communities from Little Sippewissett salt marsh, Falmouth, MA, United States - SSM-Acet-12 | ecosystem: Environmental > Aquatic > Marine > Wetlands > Sediment ... | reverse complement strand
CCAGGTGATGATCCTGCGTGGCTTCGGCAGTCCGGCGATCATAGAACCTCCGTAGACCCGTGACATTGCGTCCCCCGCTTTCGCATGGGTTTGCCGTTTCGATTCCACTGGGAGTATAGCACAAGGGACAGAAGCGCGATCATGCTCGTAGATCAAGATGGATCGACGAGACTCTGCGGCCTCTCTAAGCCCCCTGTCGAGCAAATCGTGTTGGGCTGAAATATGGAGCGTCGGTGCAATGACTGTGCCTTCTCAAGGGGTGCTGGGGCCGATCCACATAACCGGAAGTCGACATGCTCCCCATGCGAACCGTCAGTGCAACCAGCTATCCCGGTAAGGCATTCCATCAGCGCGGACCTGGATTCCACAGAGAAGGCACCAGGTTACTGCACCTCTGCGCAGCGACAGAAGCCTGTGAAGTGAGACGGCTTGCCCCAAGTCCTTGAAGCCCCAGTGAACACCCGAATTGATCATGTTGCCATAGTCACTCAAGGGCTGTAGGATCTCACCTGATACACCATGTGTCTGCTTCAATTCTTCTACAATACAGGACGTGAAACACGAAGAAGAGCAGAGGTGGCCCCGGATCGCGTCCGCGTACTGGAGGAACTGGAGAGGCAAAGGAAGGGCGGTGAGCTGTGATAGACGTCGAGTCGGTGCCCGTCAATGTTCTCATACCTGCCCACAATGTCTGTGTCGTGACTATGCAACCGTATATTCGCCTTCACACCCCTCCTATGGAACCATTCCAGTGGGCGGATAACGCGGTGGATGCACAGATGGATGCTGTCCGGCGCACTCTTGATGTGGCCGAACATGGCGTCAATGGTTGCCCGGCGGTGTTCACGTTGTTCCCCGAATACACGATCCCCGGTGTTGCCGGGGCATCTGTTATTGATGAACGGATTTCCAGAGAGGCTTGGCCCAGCAATAGTATTGTCATGGCAGGGATTGATGGGCTCGACAAGCTGCAGTACAGGCAACTGTGCGACACCCTAGAAGCACAGGTAGCTGCCGCCGATCAACCAGACTCAGTGCCAAATGACAAATGGGTGAACTGCTGTGTCGTGTGGGCGAAGAGCCAAGAGGGCGGAGTACAGAGCTGGATACAGGCCAAGATTCGACCTGCGTGGCCTGAGCAGAATGTCGAATGCCTCGACATGTTTGCTGGAACCGGCATTTACGTATTCGAGGCGAAGTACACACATCAGGAGTTCCCTTGTCGATTCGCTGTGATGAATTGCTTCGACTGGATTGCATCGGACCTTGGGGTGAGTGTCCGTGAGGAGTTGCTAGGGATATTGAACGAGAGTAGGACGCAACTGGCTTTGGACTGGATGTTCGTTATTCAACACAACGACGGGATAAACGACGCTGCGTTTCTGACGGCTACAAAGGAATTCCTGATCGATAGTACTCGATACCCCTTTGTCCAGCGAGACAGGGCTATCGTACTCCATGTCAATACGGCAGTCGCGCCTCAGCCAACCAGGTCCGGAAGACGTGGATTCTCTGCGTGTGTCTTTTCGCCGATTGCCGCCGAACTCCTTGCGTTTGACTGCTTCCGTCCAACCGTCTGCATGCAACCACAACGGCTACGAGGAAGCGACATTCTCAGGCGCTGCAATGACGTAGTCTTCAGGGAAATGGGCGAGTGCATTCATGCTTTCACGGTGCGGATTCCTCGGTTTGCCACAGGAGATTCGAGCGACAAGACCTGCCCCATTCTTAGGGCTTGCGTACACGCCACGAGAGACACGACTGACCCCCGGTTGTGTGGAGGACCAGTTGCCGCCTCCGTCAAATGGACGAACGATGCCCTGGATAGGTTGCCACGACTTGCCGACACTCCTCAGTTTGCAGGCAGCCCCCTCAAACAACGTGGGAGGGAAGTCGGTAACATGGTTATCGAGCGACTACGTACGTCCGACGGGCAAAGGGCCATCGATTGTGCAGACTGGGCTACGTGCGCCGTCTCAGGCGACGTTGAGTGGCGGGAGCGCGACCGCCGTAGGCATGCCGATCTCTGGGAAGGGCCGGAAGAAATCGCCCTCGAACACACGCTCCACTCCCTGACGTGCATCGGCATGGCCTACTCTCTGGACGTGGCCGGCGAGACTTCCCACGGATTAATCGAGACAGATGCCGGCTTTGTCCAGATCATCGCCATCCGCGGCAACACTCATACTGACTGCGGCCGACACTTCCGCAATACCGTCGCTTCGAGACAGATCACAGACCCGGTGCTTGTGCTTACACGCGACAACGACAACAACGAGATAATGAAGAGGGAGATATCGACGATCACAGACCCAGATGGCGATGCTGGCATTAGGTTCCTTGACTACAGAACACTCGCTGGGAGCTGCCGAATAGCGGAGCACGAAGACGGCCTTAGAGGAGCTCTCGATGCATTCCTTCCAGAACCTTCAAGAATCATATAGACGTCTAGGCGCAATCCTCCGCGAACTGCTCAACGTCGAGAAGGCTGAACTGAGGATTCTAGATGGCATTGACTATCCGCTACTCATACTTGAAATGGGCTCCGATATCGCCGGATTCGCAGTTCTAGAAGCTGAGCCTGAGCGGGCATACGCGAGAGCATATACTGCCTTTAAAGACACGTATCGGAAGAATCACAACTCCTGGAGAGATCGCAACCTGTCGTTTGTCCTCTGTAGGCCGGAAGATCGTCGATCTGACGATGCGTTTTTCAGCAAGACAGAAACGGACGTCTATTTTTGCAGGAAGTACGTGATTACCTTGCGCTGCAGAGACGCTGAGCAGATAACAGAACTGCAGCGTCTCCCGTTTGTGCCGCTTCGCGATGATAAGTCGAGTGGGGTGATTCGTCCGCCTTCTGCACGAGCGCTTCTCCAACGAGCCAACCTGAGCGCGGAATTGGCTCGCCGGATCGTCGAGGATTATGCATCATCTGCTGATCGGATTCTCAAGGAAGAACTTCTCCCTGAACTCAATTTCGATAGCCAGGCTACACCTGAGATTCTTACACAATCGCAAGCGGTTGAGAACACACGTGTCACAGACATTTCTATCGAAGCATTCCGGGCCTACCGGAAACGACAGGAGTTCGATCTTGATGCCGATCTCGTTGTCCTATACGGACCTAACGGTCTCGGTAAGACTTCATTCTTTGATGCGATCGACTACGTTTGCACCGGAAGAATGGGCCGTTTCTGCAGTCACCATAACATCAAGCCGGATCGCTTCTTTGGTTTTGCGCGTCACCTAGATTCATCTCCAGAGGATGGCTCAGTGTCTTTGGGAATCAAGAGGGGTGACTCAACTTCGAGCATCACACGCGATCTAGTTGACTGGAATACGGTCTTGTTGGATGGCAAGCGGGTGAATCGGCGTGGCGACGTTCTTCAATTTTTGACTTCAGCGATGTGGGGAGAGAAAAGACCCCTTACTGCAAACCTGGAATGCCTATTCCGAGCCACGCACCTGTTTAGTCAGAGCACTCCCGAGCTTCTCATTGCGTTCGAGGAGAGGTCGGAGCTCCCCGCCGGTCTTGTCTCCAGGATGCTAGCGCTCGATGACTACGCTACTGGACAGAAGAAGACCCAGGCAGTACTCGACCTAGCGAAAAAGAAGCTTGCCGATGTTGCTCAGGACACCGCGAAGCTCGAGGAGCACATCAACGATATCCGGTCTCGCATTCGCAAGCTCCCAGAGTCGCCGACAGGTGCCGAAGCTCCAGCCAGCTTCCGCCGAGATGCGAAGAAACTGGCAAGCGAACTGGAAGAGCACCTTGACTTCGCTGTGAGCGATGACAACTCCGACCCAACAGCGGAGCTGGCTCGAAAGTGGCGTGCGGTGGTAGAGGCGTCGATACAGGAAGTGCGTGAGATGCTCCACCGAACGAGGGAAGTCGAGTCAGGTCATCCACAGTTCGAGAAGAATAGCAAGGCTCTCGAAGATGAGAAGACCAAGGGTCCTCAGATGGAGGCGGCACTGGAGAAGAGGTCCGCTGAGCAAGAGAAGAAACGAAGGCAAAAATTGCAGCTCATGAGTGGTGTCGAGAAGGAACGCTCCGAGCTGACGCTGGCCACGGCGCGGATGCACGCCCTCAATGACTTTGCGGAGCTTCGCGAAGTGTACCAGGAAGCGATCAATTCACTTCGGTTGCGACGACAGGAACTGAAGCTCGCGATTGGCAAGGCTCAGACGACTAGTGACGAACTTCGCGCCCTTGCTCCCACCGCAGAATCCTTGCGAGCGCAGATTGTTGAACAGCAAAAGGTCAATAAGACGGCTTCGGCGATGATGAACAAGCTAGCCGCGATCCAGGAAGAATTCACAGCCTGGGAGAGAAGCACGCAACAGGTAGCGAATCTGCAGCGCCGAACTGGCGAACTCGAAACCAGCGCCTCAGTGATCAATGAAAAGCGCGTTGTCCTCAAAGCAGGGATAGGTGAACAGGAAAAGAAACTTGCCGCCCTCGATAAGGAATACGAACTGGCATCGGCCGATCAGACCAAGCTAACCCTATTGCTCGAGGAGATTGAGACTCATGTCTCTAGTGCAACCTGCCCGGTTTGCGGAACCGATCATGCTTCGCGCGTTGAGCTGATAAAGCGAATCCATGCCAGAAAGAAGGCCCAACCGTCCCATGTGGAGAAGCTTAGGAGCCAACGAGGCAAGCTGCGGGACGCTCTTGCGGAAGCTCGGTCAGTGCTCACGGAGCACTCCAGAGAGCGGGAGTCCAAACTCACCGAGCTTTCCGAAACCACTGAAGCGCTCAAACATATGTGCGCATCGATCTCTGCGTATGAGCACCAGGTGAGCGAGGTTGGGTTGATCGCTGGCGAGGACCTTCAGAACATTCTGATAAATCAGCTAGCACAGACAGCCGAAACTCAGACTACCGCCGAGCAAACCCAGAAGAGGCTCGAATCTGAACTGGGCAAGGTTGTCGAGCGAATGACTGTTTTGGAGCAAGAAGAGAAGACGCAGGCGGCAATTTGCGAACGCTCTGAATCTTCGATCTCATCGCTCGAAAGGCGGATTGCCGCACTGCAGACCAAGGCAAACGAGATTGGCGTACCCCTGGAGATCGAGGCTCAAGAACTGGCAGGCATGCTGGAGGCCGCCACGTCTCATGCGATGGTGGTCAGACAGCGTGTCGAGAAAGCCGAGAAGACGATTCAAGAGATTGCTCGGATCATCAACAAAGAAACTGCATCCGTCGAAGAACTCGATGAAGGTGTCGAGGCTCACCGGATGGAAGTCGAGCGGATAGAGAGCGAGATCGAACTCTATCGAGAAAGAGCATCAATCGCACTTGGCAAAAGGACTGACATCAGCCTTGAGGCAATCTCCCAACGTAGGAAGCACTTGGAGAAGCACATGGAGCTGCTTCAGGCAATTGTGGGGCGCTGCATTGCACTCGAACGCACATTGGATGCAGCACAGCGGTCCGCGATGCTTTCCGACCTCGAACTCCAAGTAGCCGTGTTGATCAAGCAAAAGCAATCCCTGTTCGACACATCCGAACGATTATCGAGGGCCAGAGATGTGTTCGCGGGAGTGAAGCGAATTCTTGATAGACAGATCTCGCAGGCTGTGGCGAACTATGTTGAAGGCTTGGGATTTCTGACAACGGTGATTCAGAAGCGCCTTCGCGCTGCCTATGGCTTTGGAGATATCTCTCTTCGTGCTAAGGGCAACGAGATCCAAGTGAGTGTGGGGTGGAACGATCAGGACCTCAAGCCGGGGGATTTCTTCAGCGATTCGCAGAATCAAATACTGATGCTCAGTTTATTCCTTTCTGGACGGCTAACGCAGACGTGGTCTGGATTCGCGCCAATCCTGATGGATGATCCCGTGACTCACTTCGACGATCTGAACGCATTTGGCTTCGTGGAGCTGATTAGAGGGCTTGCGTCTTCCTATCCTGGCCGGCGGCAGTTCTTCATTTCTACGTGCGATGACAGGCTGTTTGGGCTCATGAGAAGCAAGTTCAGAGATCTCCCGGGGGGTGTTCGCTTCTACGAGTTCGAGGGCATTGGCCGTGATGGCCCTGTGGTCAAGCGCATTGATGTGCATGAAGACGGCGAGACAGAGGAGGATTCCGGCCGGGGCACGCTCGCTGAAGGCGAAGACAAGGGCAACCGCGAGGCGAACTCACGCACTTCTGGCGTAAGCTTCTCTGGTCCCGGTGACGTGACCATACACGGCGATGTGGTGGGTGGCGATCAAACGAAGACGCATTAGCCGGTAGCCGGTAGAAGCGCTCAGGGCAATGGCGCGTGCTTGGGAGAAGGTGAGATGAGTAACAAGGCTGACATTCCCGAGAAGGATGAGAGAGATGCTGGGCTGTCCGACGATGGAGCATCTTGCGCTGCCCCGTCATCCTCTTATGGCATGGAGGACGACCAGCTTGACTCGCCATTAGGCATCAGACAACTACTTGAGCGATTGTCGGAGAGCCAGTCGGCTGCTCTTGTGTATTTCGATCATCGTAGCGAAGTGATCTTCAATCGCGAAGCGCACATCACGGGAGATATCGTCGGGCGAGATCAGCAGAAGCAAGGCGCGATAGCGAGCGTTCTCTCCAGCAGTACGGCCGTGGCTGGATACGTTCCCGGGAAGGATCGTGAGAAGGCTAGCTCCGTGTACTCGCCGCCCTCCGGCCATGATCGTGCCCGAGCAGCTCTGGCTGAGAAACATGTACTCATTCTGTTGGGGCTTGCTCGACGAGGGAAGTGGACAGCAGCCCTTGAGCTCCTGCGTGAGGTTCAGCCTGGCCGCGTCATTGAGATCAAGCCAGATGCAGCCGTAGACGATCTTCTGAGCGTCGGATTTGAGCGGGGAAAGGCCTACGTCATTGACACACTGTCATCCGATACGTGTCAGAACTTGACAGTTGCCAGCCTTGGTCGGCTCAGTGAGCTCCTTCGCAAGGCAAACAGCTACCTAGTCATCACGATTGACAAGAGCGTCTCCCTCTCGGAGTCAGTCTTGGGAGCCTACCTTGCGAACTGGGATGAGCTTCCAAACCCGAGGCGGGTGCTGGAAGCTCACATCAAGTGGATGCTTGACGAAGCACACCGAACCCCCGCACTCAAGCTCGCCGACTCCGCCCAAGTGCTCAAGCTTCTGGAAGGGCAGCTAGTGCCGGGGGAAGTGGATTGCCTCGCCGATCTGCTTGTTCGCGTATCAAGAGGTAGCTTCAATCTAGCGGAAGGTCTGTCCCAGTTCGAGACTAGTGCTCTGCAATCGTTGAAGGAGTGGTACCGGAGTCACGACAGCCTTGATCAACATGCCTTCATGATCTCCATCGCAGTTCTGAACGGATCTGCGTACGAAGTCATTGCCGGGGCGAGCAAACGCTTGGCCTCCCTCATTCGCGAGTCTCTTGGCGGTGCAACACTTCAAGCTGACGCGCCTTTCCTCAAACCCCGGAGCTCTCGGCTTGAAGAAACTTGCGCCAGAATCGTTGACGGGTACGCGAAAACCGAGTTTGGCCGCTGCCCTGTCGAGCTCGTGATGCTCAACAACCCCGCATACCAGTCGTGCGTGCTACAGCATGTCTGGAGTGAACTCGACTGGCTACGCGTTCCACTCGCGCTGTGGCTCCAGAACCTTGATCAATTCGGCGGTATGGATGATCGGGCCAAGGCTGCTGCGGCTGTCGGCGAGCTCTGCAAGCTCGACTTTGCAGGTACTGTGGCCGGCATCATCAGACCTTGGGCCAACGATCCAGATCCGGAAGTGCGCGCAGCAGCAGCATTCGCCCTGAGCATCCCCGCTTGGAACGCAGGTCGCGCTCCCCATGTGCTCAAGCTACTGCATCACTGGAGTACTCTGAAGAACAACTGGAGACTGAACTGGACGGCAGCAGCAGCCTATGGAGGGTTGGCGGGGCAGCGCTTCCCGAACGTGGCACTGCGAGAACTCCTTGCCATGGCGAGCGGCGGAGACAGTCGCATTCGGTCGATTGCGGGGAGCAGCCTTCTCAGGCTCTTGGTGTTGCTCGAAGGCGAGCCTGGTGCTTGTCTGGGGCTGCTCGTCGCACTCGCCGACGCAACAGCCGAAGACCGCCCGACCAAGGCAGCCAGGAATGCGCTGCACCTCTTCCTGGAGCTGCTGCAGGCCGAGACAAGTTCGGCAGATCCCGCAGAGAAGACATGGCCGATGCTTCTGCGCGCTTCCCGCCGGGAAGTCGCCTGTCGAGATCTTGTTGTGTCGCTTTGGCGGCGAGCACTGAACGAGAAGACGACCCGGAGAGCTGCGCTTGAGATCCTTCGAACTCACGTGAACCGTTCAGAGGAAGTGCCAGAGCTGTACAAAGCAGTCGAGGCAATCATCTTTGATGTGGCACGAAACGGCATCAGTCGCGAGACAAGACGGCTGCTTTACCACTTGAACAGCTGGGCAAGAGCGTCCAGTCCAGCGCTAACTGCTGCAGGGCGGCTGTTGCTAGTCCTTGACTGTGATTCATCGAATGAAGGGAGGTCAGCCAATGGCAACAACTGACAATCTGATCAAGAGCGAGAACAAGTCTCGTTTGCGGGTACTGCGTCCACACCCGGCACCGAGACCGGGAGTGGCGCTTGTCGTCGATCGGGAGGGCCACCATCCACTCACAATCTGGCCCAGCGATCGCATGACCATGGGCGAGGTCACCTGGGGCCGGAAAGCGACTATCTATGAGGTGGACGTATCTGAGAGATCGTTTGACTTCGAGTGCAAGCTTCCGTGTCGAAGCGATGCGTTTGAGTTCCACGCGACAGCTCGCGTTACTTATTCCGTTGATGATCCTGCAATCATTGTGGCAAACAAGAAGATTGCGGATGGGCATGCCCTGGTGGAACGACTTCTCCTGCACGTCATGCGCGCGAAGAGCAGGGAATTCGAAGTTGAGGAGAGCGCCGAAGCAGAGGCAGCGATCTCCGAACTCGGCTTGGCAGCAACCCACAATCCTCCAACAGGGCTGAAGGTCGTCCGCTTCGCAGTAGAACTGGAGTTAGAAGAGGATGCACGCACATTCATTCGGAAGCTGAAGGTTCTGGAGCGCAACAAGAAGTACGAGTTCGGGCAGTCGGAACTTGAGAAGCAACGCTTGGCCCTGAGTCATGAACTCGAAGGAATGAAGCTCAAGTTCTACGGACCTCTTGTCCGCGGCGGACATTGGGAGTTGCTTGGTCTCCATCTTGCCAACAACCCTGAAGAGGTCGCCAATGTCGCGAAGATCCTCCGCGAACAGGATGCCGCAACACGGGACAAACAGCTGGAATTCCTCAAAACACTGATCGATGGAGGTACCGTCGAGGGCTTCCACACGGATGAGGCCACTCAGCGCCTCCTGCGGAGCCTCCTGGAGTCCCTCAATTCCGGGCAACAGCGACGAGCGCTAGACGCTGGCAGTCGACCAGAGGCACTCCGGGACAAGCAAGACGGCTCGGCCGCTACGAGTGACGTAGATGATGTGTAGCGGAAGACACACGTGGAAGTGGAAGGAATAATGCTGACTGGGCTCCAGGATCTCGCTGAGACTTGCTGGAGGCTGATTCTCAGCACAGCAATGCCGTGGCGTGTTGTGTTGATACTCTCTGTTGGCGGCCTCGCCGTATACGGAGCTGCTTCCTTCATGCTGCGCTTGCTCCTTCTACCTGAGTTCCTGCTCACCACCCGTCTGAGGCGTTGGGGATTGCGCCCAATTCCCGGCACACACGCGTTCGGGAGAGTGATCTGCTGGGCAATGTGGCTCCTCCCATTGCTCTTGTGCACGACCCTACTTGTAGCTGGCTTGAGTGTGATTGGGTGGTACGTGTTGCCGGGTCTTTCGGGCACGGTTGCGGAGGTCGTCAACCATTTCTTCGAATGGTGGTCTTCACTTGGCACCGGTTGAGGAAATCTGCCGTTGTACTCGCACGGAGATAGGCATGCCCCCGATAGAGGTAGAAAGGCTACTCAGCCTCGAGTAGGTCAGGAGTTGCGCAGCAACTCCTTCAGCGCTGACGGGGGTGATGTGTTGGCTGCTTGGGAGAACCAGGCAACCTAGCAATTACCACGCCGCTCTGCCATTGTTTGATCAGCTTGTTCTGAAGTGCCATCTCGTCGTTTGTACGGTTCACAGTGCGGAGCTGAATCAGCACCCTTCCATCACACCGCCTACTGCTTCGAGAGTTTCGGGAAGATCTACGGACCTGTACTCCGAGCACGTGCTGTAGCCACCGGGCGGTGATGCGCTGTCGCCGCCGCAGTTCTCGTGGATTGGCGAAGTACGTTCGACATGTAATTCTATACGCTCCCTCCGGGCACGGACACATCATACCTACCCGGTCCAGGTCAAGAGGACACGATCAGCAGCCAGGTCTTCGATATCGAGAAGCTAGCCGATGGGGTCTTCGCGGCGATCACACACAACAATCGCGATGGATCCGGTGACAACCGCCTGATCTTGCTGGTCGTGATGGTCTTCTCCTACGAGTAGCAGCCAGCAGGCTATCGACCTCAGAGTAATTGCTTTGCCAGCTCATCAATGATAGATTCGTAGCATCCATGATGAGCATGAGAGGCAGGGAAACATGCTGACGACGTGGTCATGTTTTCGCGAAGGGATCGATGCGTTTGTCCGGCGTTTCTCGCTGTTGATGGCCGCGTGGTTGGTGATTCTCGCCGCCCAACAGGTCATCGACTTGCTGATTCCGGATGCGTATTCGTTGCTGGAGATTCCGGCCACCCTCATCTTGCTTGCCCCCCTGTATGCCGGGCAGTTCTTGCTTGCTCTCAAGGCCGTGCAAGACGAGCCCGTATCGTTTCGTGAGTTCTTCAGTGGCTTCAGCCAGTGGGGCACGCTGGTTGGGGTGTCGGTCCTTGTATCCCTGCTGGTCGCGCTCGGCTTCTTCCTGCTGATCATTCCGGGCATCGTGTGGTCGTTGACCTATGCCTTTGCCCCGATCATCGTCCTCAATCCGCCGAACGGCGAAGCTCCCCACGGACGCGTCGGCATCCTCGACGCCATGCGGCGCAGCAGGGAGCTGACAAAGGGCTACCGCGGGATCCTGTTCGGCATCAGTCTGATCCTTGTTCTCCCCACGATCGCCATCGCGGTCCTGATGATTACCGTTCCCGAATTCCCGGCGTGGGCAATCGAACTGCTCACCTTGCTCGGGGGCACGTTGTTCATCGGCCCGGTCAGCGCAACCAGCTACATGGTCGCCTACGACAACGCCACACGCCCCAGCGAGGCAGCCTAAGCAGCCTTCGCCGCATCAACGGGACGATCCGGAGACGCTTCGCTGAACAATGTCCATCGGACCCATATGGGACGTTGGTCGTAGCTGCGCAAGTGCGGCGATGAAGCCGGACGCATGTTTCACACGCGCAGTTCTTACGTCTATGCTGCGGGACACGTACTCC
>Ga0272443_10006620_pt1 | contig 11396 bp, 15 predicted proteins | sample SSMAcet12_FD_193581 | JGI IMG/M metagenome (GOLD analysis project Ga0272443, IMG submission 193581) | Marine sediment archaeal communities from Little Sippewissett salt marsh, Falmouth, MA, United States - SSM-Acet-12 | ecosystem: Environmental > Aquatic > Marine > Wetlands > Sediment ... | reverse complement strand
CAATCTGCTCCAGGAATTGAATGAGGACAATTAATTACACCAATCGGTTTAAGCGAGACTATCGAAGAGAGAAATCAGGAAAACATGGCAAGAAGCTGGACGCTCTTCTCGAGAATATCCTCAACCTGCTGGTGGTGGATCAACCTCTGCCGCCTAATGCAGTTGATCATGCATTGATCGGAATGCTAAACGATTGTCGTGATTGCCACCTGAAACCTGACCTGATCTTGATCTACCGCAAAACCGACGATAATACCCTTGAACTGGTTCGACTTGGCTCTCATAGTGAGCTGGGACTATGAGGAAAAAAAAGAAGCATTCTTGAGAGGAAGGGACTTATTTCCGTCCGGCTTTCTTTATCTCTTCCGGATTCCAGACAACCGATGTCCCGCTCTCCATTCCCGCGCGAATATCCTGCCGTAACATATCCATCTTTGCCTGACGAATTGAATCCTGCTCGGCCATAAGACGTAGCGCCTCGCGAATAACCTCGCTGGCAGACGTATAGAGCCCCGACTTGACTTTGTCTCGCACCATTTTTTCAAGCGATGGGGTCAAACAAACACCACCCCCATTCGCCTGCAACCAGTCGGAAATCTCAAGAACCTCTGTTTTCAAAGCCTTGCCGGAGTCATGAAAATGACACGGGTTTATAAGACAGACTGAAAAGAAAAACAGTGGCTTTCCGGGCCCTGTTCGACTGACTCAAAAAATGATCGCTTGTCGAAACAGGGTTTACAGAAAATAACGCCATCCAACATCTGCGACCACTGATAGTTTTTTCACAAATCGCAAAACCGAATTAAATATTTGCAAGTATTACCAGAATATATTACAATATAATCAAGCAATATATCCTTAAATTAGTGATACGCAACAATACTTTTAACCTTATTAATCTCAAAACATATGGAGCAGTCTATCATGGAAACATCGTGCATTGTAGTCCTTACTGCCCGCGGAACAGACCGCATTCTCTCTGAGGGCGGCAGCCAAGCATGGCGATTAAATCAAAAAAATGCATCACGTTATCCTTATTGCGTATGCGTTCAAAACAGAAATAACGGCCACTGGGGAGGGGCAGACAAAGAGCATCATCACGCCTTCATTGTTGGCCGCATCAAAGAGGTCGTCCCATCTCAAGAAACATCGGGCAGATATAAGGTGGTATTCTCTGAATACGCAGAAATTAATTATCCAAATGCTTGGGAGGGATATAGAAACCCGGTACGCTATGGCACTCTTGACGAGTTTGGCGTAACCGATCCGACAGCCTTGACATGGAATCCCATGCCTCCTTGCACAGCAAAACCCTTTGCACAAAAAACGGAGGACGAAGAAGATGATAGCTTTGCCCCGCTCACCATTTCAGAGGCTAAGGCCGGTTTAGCGCTCGGCTTGGGCGTTCCGGAAACAGCGATTGAAATCACAGTCAAGTTTTAAGCGGCGGAATCCACCCCACAAACTTACCGACATATAAAATATTATTGTCATGACAGAAGCAGATGCAAAATCCCGGGCCATTAAAGAAACAGACTATTGTTATGTACTTGCTCAAGCCAAAACGGGTTATAGGCAAGACAACTACATCTGTTTAGAGCGTATCTTCACGAAAGGAGGTTGTGAAGAAATACGCCTCGCATGGTGGAATAACGGTAGGCAAACGAATCGTCCTGCCGACATTGAAGCTGTATATTGGGTAGCCCTTTTCACAGATGCTGTTAATAAAGGAGTATTTACGGCCGAGGAACAACTAGGCATGATAAAGGCTCTTATTTAAAGTGCTTTGCTCAGCTTGTTTTCCCTTTTGTGGCCACAGGCTTCTGCGCCTCAAACACCTGCATCAGGTATGTGATCTGGGTTTGAGAAAAAGGGAAAGAGGAAAGAGGGGACGCTCACAAATACGTAAACTAACTTGATAGAAGTTTGCGGGGAGCATCCAAAATCACAATATCAACTAACAGGAAAGGAATGTTTTTCGGGAAGGCATTGAAAGAAAGGAGTCGGTGTGGGTGGAGAAATAGATGAAAGATAAAAGCGCTGGAAATCAGCCGGAATAGCTAAACGTTAAGGATATCATCACGTTCCAGTCGACTACGTCGCCTGGAATCGCGGCGCTCACTTCGTTCGCGATTAGTATACGTACTTACGAACGTCCCCTTTATACAGTCCTGCACTGCACAAATATCAAAGTCAAAACGATAAGAGAATTCCGATTGTGTCAGCCCCAGAGACAGGCTCTTTGACTTGAATTATGGAACTTAGTACTATATATTAATCGTTAAATAACATGTAGCCATAACCAGATGCGCATCTTCAAAAACAGATGGTTTGCCAAGTTCGCTAAGGACGAAAAGATTCACGACGAGAAGTTATGCCACGCTGTGAGCGATGCTGAAAAGGGTTTGATTGATGCCGATTACGGCGGCGGGGTGATTAAGCAGAGAGTTGCCCGTCCGAACGAAGGGAAATCCGGGGGGTACAGAACCATTATCTTGTACCGTCAGGAAGACAAAGCTTTCTTCGTGTATGGGTTTGCCAAACATTCCCGAAAGAACATCAGCAAAGCAGAGGAACAGGAATTCAAACAATTGGCGAAACTCATGTTTTCCCGATCTGATGGAGATATCGATATATTAATAAAAAAAGGGGCATTGAAGCCCGTTGACTGTCATGAAAAAAGCCAGAACCTATAAAAGCGGTGCGTTTGCCGCGATCCATGAGACCGCGAGCGATCTGTTCGAAGTCGGCATGATCGACAAACAGACCATGCGCCAGTTCGACGAATCCTGCCTGACACCGGTTCATGTTTTCACAGCCGAAGAAATCAGGGCCTTGCGGGAACGGGAAGAGGTAAGCCAGAAGGTTTTTGCCCTGTACCTGAACGTGACGAAAGAATCAGTCAGCCAGTGGGAACGCGGACAGAAAAAACCCGCCGGACCAACCCTTAAATTGCTCTCCCTTGTGAAGCGCAAGGGACTTGGTGCCATTGCCTGATATAGAACCGCTTCTGTCCTGAACTTTGAATGACTTTGCGCAAGTGTTCGTTTCATGTCAATATCTTCATTGTCAACCAACCCTTTCCCATAGTATGGCATGACTCTTCACAACCATCAATGCAAACGACCCTTTCCAACCTCACTCGTAAAGCGCATCAACACCAATCCTCGCTCTCTTAATCATTTGTAAACTCTGTAGACGAAAAACTGGATTTTCTGATCACGGTAGCTGTGGAAGAGGAAGAAAAAGAAACCGATTGTATATGGCTGTGGATCGGCTTGTATGAAGAATACGAGCGACTGATTCAAATCCAGATCTGATAATCAGCAAGGAAACAAAAGTGAACAGATCAAGTGATATATTGCAATAACACTCATCGCAAAGCCGCCACTAATGGAAAAGATCGATTTTAAGAAACAGCTGAAACACCTCTATCGACCATCCTCAAAAAATATTGCAGTTGTAGACGTCCCCCTGATGAACTTCCTCATGATCGATGGAAAGGGTAATCCCAATACTTCGCAATCATTTGCCGATGCCATGGAAGTCCTTTTTTCAGTTTCCTATACGCTGAAATTCATGGTTAAAAAAGGGGAAATGGCTATCGACTATGGCGTGATGCCTGCAGAGGCTTTGTGGTGGGCAGACGATATGAACGCATTCGAGACTGAAAACAAGGATGAATGGAAATGGACGTTGATGATCATGCAGCCTGAGTTCATCAATCCTGAAATGGTTGACTCCGCCAAAAAGGAAGTCGCCCGAAAGAAAAACCCCGCCGCTCTGCCTTTACTTCGATTTGAAGCGTTCAAAGAGGGCAAGGCTGCGCAGTTGATGCATATCGGCCCGTTTTCCGAAGAAGGGCCGACAATAGAAAAAGTGCATGCGTTTATCGATAAGAGCGGCTGTCAAAAAGTGGGCAAACACCATGAAATCTATCTGAGCGATATACGCCGTGCTGCTCCTGAGAACTGGAAAACCATTGTGCGCCAGCCTATGAGTTGACAATAATATTCAATCTACTGTTCTGCGGGGCTGTTTTCGACTAAGGAAATACAGGAGTCTGATCCCATACACGTCCATCAAGCAGGCGCCCTGATTTCTTCTTGTTCGTTCCTCCCCATTGTTTAAAGAAGAATGGAACCTTTTCAGCAAGGCATTGCTCGCGAATTTCCTGCACCCACTCAGGATTTATGGTGCGGGCTTTGCGACCGCTTTCTCCACCAACAATCACCCAATCGATACAATCAAGATTCAAGGATGACAAAGATCCAAGAAGTGGTTCACATGAAAGAAACTTGACCTTTGCTCTTGTCTGCCGTAATAAATCAATGCGGTCCATATTTCGAGCATTTTCAACCGATACGCCCATCCATACGTTATGCGGCCAAAAAAGCCGGTCTTCACTATCATAATACCTGAGCACATCGGCTCGTTTGGTAAGCACCTGGAAGACGTGCTGGGGATTTTGCCGCATAACTTCAAAAACATCACGAATGTACTCAACCGGAATATCCTTATGGAAAAGATCGCTCATGGAATTCACGAACACCACTCTCGGTTTTTTCCACCTGAACGGTTCCTGAAGCACTTCCGGATGGAGGGTAAGCCCGAAGCCGTTACGGTACTTGTCGTTTCCCATTCCCTGAAGCCGCCGTGCAAACGACTCCGCATAGCAGTACCGACACCCCTCGGATACCTTTTCGCAACCCGTCACCGGGTTCCAGGTCATTTCGGTCCATTCAATATGTGATTGAGACATGATCAGATTTTTTTAATACTATCACCAGCAATCTTATAACCGGTTTTATTGCTTGAAGCAAACACGAAGTGGTAAATCGGAACATTTCTGCTATTATATAAAACTAAAGGAGGTTCGGTGACAAATTTCCAGATCGATTTCATCTGTCTGATGTAAAGGCAGGCAATATGGTTTATCGGATTTTCAATTTTTTTGACAATCTCACTTTCACCGAACAAGGTATCCAGCTTTTCAGTCCTGTAAAACTCTTTCCTGATCTCTGACTCCGAAAGACCGAAAAAGGATTCGAGACGTGAGCTGAATTTCAATTTTCCTGCCGAATCCAACAGCCTGTTAACAATAACACCAGTAGGTATAAGAACCCAGATATCAGATTTAGTTTTCTTCAAACTTGCAATCGTCTCCCACTCAATATCCATTCCGAAAGGGTCGAGCAAAACCAACGCAACATATTTCCCACAACGCATAGTTTCTGCCAGCTTTTTAAGCTGATTGTTGCAATCATCAGGTCTGAATTCCAGTTTTTTTCCTGCGGATTCTGATAAGGCCTTTAACCTGGCTTCCAATTTCTGAAGACTTTGCCGTCTGTCGACAAAATAGTAGTAATCAAATGATTTGTCGAGACATATAACTCTTTCTGCAGCCCCTTTGTAAACATGTTCTTCGTCTTTAGTCAGGCTCAATTGGCAATACAGTGTATTCGTGACCTTTTCTTTTCTCACCCCAGTCCCTGCAAAACCATCAAAATAAATGGTTTTGTAGTACGACTTATCGTTAAAAATCGTCAGATATGCACTTAAGTACTTACCGAAAGCATCGAGCTTCTTTTCCGTCCATTGACCACCCCACACGTCGGACGATTCATGGAGCTTAAAAGTGGATGGATCGTTCATGCCGTCAGCGCATCGTTAAGTTCATCAATAATCTTCTCCAGCCAATTGCCGAAAAAATGTCGGGAATAAAACTCACAGCATGCATCTACGTCAACGAAAAGTATGTTGATAGTTCATTTGTTGTCATGGAGCCTCCTTTTGTGGGCTAACATCATGTATTGTCTTTAAAACAGATTTTCTTGTCCCCTGCAAACAATATACGACACAAACACTTCATACAGACATCTAACATGAGAGTTTAATCTATCTATGAGTAGGTTTTGATAACATATGACTCGTTACGCAGCATCTATAATACGTCGCTCTCGAAATCTTCAACGTATTGCAAATCTCCTTACCCATTTTCACCTTCGGATTGCTCAGTAAGATTTTTGGCCTGCCACCCTTTCTGCCTCTTACCAGTACGGGGCTCACACTGGCCAAGGTGGCAAAAATGTTGAACACCATTTCTCCGAATGCCGTGATGGTGTCGATACCGCCGTCCGTGATCGAACGGAGTCCACCCTATCCTTCCACTGCTCGACCATCTCGATGGGATGTTTCAGGAATCTGACAAGCCTATCCAGACTCCAGATCACCAGGGTATCACCCTCGTTTCCTTCATGCAGCTGTCGAGCCCGGTGCGTTCGGATTGCACCATATTACGATGGGCTCAACTCAACACTTCCGGTCATTTTCGATCGACGAGGTCGAGTAACCTCTGTGCGGCTCCGCTTGGTTTTTTTCCCCTCGCTCCCACTGCTGGACGGTTGTTTTTCCGATGTCAAGCATGGCGGCAAAGACGGTTTGACTAACGTGATTTTTCGTCCGGATTTTTCGGATATCTTCAGCCTGGAACTTGTTGCGTCTTGTGACGTTCGATTCTCAATGATTGCCGGCCTGCCGCGAGGCTTCCTCCGGCACCCAGGGTCCATGCCCGGACTGTCCTTCATCCGTCTGAAGAGTGTTTTCAGTTCCGCTTCTGTTCTTAATCTTCCCGTTCCATCTCCTGTGCATACACTCCGTCACGGGCCAGACCATTCAGGCGGCAGCGCTTCGATAATGCCTGTTGCGCGGCGGCGGCATTGCTTTCCAGCCCCTTCCATGCGTCAAGCACCGGCGCCTGCAGTGCACGTCCGTAGGAGAAGCTGACCTCCCACGGATGCGGACCTATCGCGTTCATGGCGTTCAGGTGAGCTGTAGCCTTTTCCGCACTTTGCCCGCCCGAGAGAAATACGATCCCCGGTACCGCCGCCGGCACGTAACGGGTCATGCAACGCATCGTTGCCTCGGCGACCTGCTCTATGCCAGCCTGACGGGCGCATTTCATGCCGGCAATCACCATGTTCGGCTTCAGCAGCATGCCTTCGAACAGTACATGATGGGCATCGAGTTCGGCGAAAACCGTTTCGAGTACCTGCGATGTCACGGCCTCGCAGCGCTCGACGCCGTGGCCGCCGTCCATGAGAACCTCAGGTTCAACGATCGGAACGATATCCTGCTCCTGACACAGCGCCGCGTAGCGCGCCAATGCCTGGGCGTTCGCGCGGATGCCGAAGGGGGTGGGAATATCGCGCTCGTTGATCTCGATAACCGCCCGCCACTTTGCGAACTGTGCGCCAAGCTCTTTGTACTCCAGCAATCGTTCACGCAGGACGTCGAGCCCTTCGGTAATCTTTTCGTCAGAATACAGCGCTAGCGCCTTGGCGCCTTTATCCACCTTGATGCCCGGTACGATACCCCTTTCGGAAAGGAGCTTCGGAAAAGGAGTTCCGTCCTGCGTGGACTGGCGCAACGTTTCATCGAAAAGAATGACCCCGCCGATATAGCGTTCGATTCCTTCCGTCGTAAAAAGGATTTCCCGGTATCGCCGACGGTTTTCCTCAGTGGATTCAACCTTGACAGAATCGAAACGCTTCCCGATCGTGGGAGTGCTTTCATCTGCCACCAGCACGCCTTTCCGGGTCGCCACGACAGCTTTTGCTACAGAGCCGAGTTTTTTGCTATCCATCTGTTCCCCCTTTCTCCGTTTTGTTTGCGGTTATAGCAGTCCATTCCCGGAATTTTTTATGCCAAAGGAATGGCTAATGATTTCGGGCATATCATTGTCCCAACCTTACGTTCTGTTTTTTCCGGCCAGCCTTCTTGATCTCTTCAGGATTCCAGACAACCGCAGGTCCGCTTTCCATTCCGGCACGAATATCCTGCCGTAATAGATCCATCTTTGCCTTGCGAATGAAATCCTGCTCATCCATCAGACGTAATTTAAGGCATCCAACCTGGGGAATCTTATTTTCCGAAATCTGGGGATTCCTATTTTCCGATTACACCCCTATCGGTATGTCTCATAAAACGATCGTTTTATGAGATACTTACGCAAAGCCCCTGCGCACCCTGAAGAAATTGATAGCTTGCTGAATAGTTAAAAAGCCCGCACCGCTCGAACGCGATCGAAGTAGTCCTTGTAGTAGTTGTACTGGAAGCCATCGACGAAGTTCTGGCTCCACGCATCGCCGTCACTGCCCTCCGACGAACTCCAGTAGAAGTCACTCCAGTAGTCGACGTCGACGTTGACGGCAAACCCGCCAACAGCATCTCTGTTCTCATACAGCATATGCAACTCTTCTTTACTCGACAGATACCAGTCAGTGTAACCCTCCGATTCGTAACTGTCGCACATCGCCGCTGCAGAGTACTTGTAGATCCCTTTCGGATACACCGCAAGAATCCCCGCAGTGTTCGCAGCACCGGTTCCAAGGGCGGTCGAGGTTTCCGGAACTGACTTGTGCGCGTAATGAGGGGAAGTAGAATCCTCATTCGACGTGCTCCAACGGAAAAATCTCACAAAACCCTCTTCATTGTCCTCACTTCGCATTGAATCTGAGTATGAGGGATCGCCAGTATCCGGATCACCAGAATATACGTCGCTATAGGCAATATCCTGTTTTGACGCGATCAGCCCATGCGTCTCGCCCTCGACGTAACCGGAATCATCAGGCTGCAGAATATAAAACACGATACCGCCGCCAAACACGTCACCAACAACTGCTGCCTCTTCCGTTTTCTGACCACAACCTGTAATTGCAAAAAAACTGATCAAGAAAACACAGTAACTGAAAAGCGAAAAGCTCAGAGACTTTGTAAAATTCCTCATAAAAAGGACAGCTTGAATTTATCGAGATATAAAAGCACAGTATACGTAATACGAGATCACCTCACAAACCATTGTCTTTCAACCATTTAGCATCTTGAACTCCTTCATTTTCTGCTCCATCAGAAAAAAGGGGACGCTCGCAACTACGTAAACTAACTTGGCATAAGATTGCGGGGAGCATCCAAAACCACAATATCGACAAACCGGAAAGCTTTTCAGAAAAGAATACCTGTTAACGAACGATACTCGTCTTTTCATCCATACATACAGCGAAGAAAATGGCCGCACCGCGAGACTGGTCGCGACCTTGATGGCTATTCAGCAACTAAACCTTGCTCTTATAACCGATCTTCTTCGAACTGCCTTGCTTGAGGACACCTCTGTTTATTCCGCGATGCAATTGCTTCGTTGGGCGGTGCCCGAAATCCTCATGTACGTTGTGTACACTCCGGCTTCTGCGCGCTCCGTTCGCCTCACACTTGAATCGCTCATGACAATAAATAGAGGTGCCCTTGAGTGATTCCGATCCCTTGGAAACCGGCCGGGTATTCCTTATCCCCCTCAATGCTCGACGAAGTGACAACCTCCCGAAAAACGACCCTTTCCAACCTCACTCTTTCCGTGCGTCAACACCAATCCTTGCTCTCTTAATCATTTTTAAACTCGGCAACCCAAAAATAACTGCTTTTATACCAGCGTAATCCTTTTCGGACACAGCACAGGATTATTAACTGTTTTTCAGCCCGAATATCTCTCACTCACTCGGTACCCCTTTCCGATAAGAAAGAGGGGATAATCAACTTGCGTAAGACTCGGTAGCTGGACAGCTGGATTTTCTGATTAATAAAGCATCGGAAGAGGAAGAAATGGGCTGGCAATCCGTTGTTCCGCAAACAGAAGAGCAAATCCAAAACGCTTTATAAAAGCCCTTTTGGAAAAGAGCGAGACCTCTGTTCGATTCCATGAATTGCCTCATGACCTGGGTTCCGCCCTCAACCCCACGCTACGGGCGAATAATTATTCGCCCCTACAAACGCTGCCACTTCCTACTTCTCGCTTCTGACTTCTGGCTTCTGACCTCTCACATCCCACTTCCTACTTTTCACTTTTGCCTTTTAACCTTCGACTTTTCTTCCCTTCACACAGCGCACGGAAAATCCGATGCTCTTGTTAACCTTTATCTTCCGCACTGTGTTTTCGGAGGCGGCGACTTCACGGTCCCAGGCTTCGTATCGTCCGGCTTCAGAGGAAGTCCAGAAATAGGCGTACATCCCCTGCCCGTAAAACATGCCGAGGCAGTTGCGGCTTCCGGCAGGAATCGCATGGAAACCTTTCCGCTCCCTGAACTCGCTACCAGCCGATTCGCCTCCTCCGAGAGCGTCTACGAGAGCCTGCCATTCGGTATCCGACGGGACATGCCACCCTTCCGGAGCAAGGCCCTTCGGGTGGTTCACCGCGTACCAGTTGTAGAGCTTACCGTACCGCCTCCCGTTCGACTCATCATTCTCGTAGTAGCACCATGCCCCCTCTTCCTTTGCAATAGCATCCTGCCACTCCTCTTCAGTTGCGGCATGGCGGACGGGATCGCCATTACGGTAACGCTCGACGTCGAGGTTTTTCGCCGTCCATTCACGTCCGGCGAGAATCACGGAGTCAGGACCGTTTTCTGAATATGGAGCGATACAGGCCATAATGCCTGAAAACAGCAGAAGAAACACGCAAAAAACGAACAGGGAGAAGTTTTTCAGCATCATGATGATTTTTTTAACAATCAGTAAACAGGGGAACTCCCGCGGCAACACGCAAGTGACTGAGCGCCATAAACCAGAGTCGGTGACCATCATTACACTACGGGCGAATGATTATTCGCCCCTACAAACGCTCCCACTTCCTACTTTTAACCTCTGACCTTTGACTTCTCACTTCTCACTTTTGACTTTTCATCCTCACTCTTCAACCTCTTCCCACCCGGTAACCATCGCCTTGATGTTGGAGGTCAGGGTGTGCCCTGTGGTGGTCATGTAGACGTGCATGATGACGAAGCCGATCAGCATGTAGGCCAGCAGGGTGTGGAGATGGGCGATGGGCTCCATCCACGAGGGAGGCATGCCAAGGGCGACCAGTTCGTTGAAGTAGAAGTAGGCGAAACCCACGATAATCTGCAAGGGCAGACCGACGAGCGTCAACATCAGGTAGGTGATCCTCTGCAGCGGGTTCAGGCGGGAGATCTCGTTTTTCTTGAAAGGGTGCGGCTCGTTCTTGAAAATCCCGATAAGGTAGTAACGGGCCTGCATCATGATCTTTTCAATCAGGTTGCCCTCCGTCATGTACTGGCGGAAATCGCCGGTGGTGATGTACCAGAAGAAGGCGAGCACGATGAAGGTCACAAGCCCCCACGCCAGGAAGTTGTGCATGTGGAAAGCCGTTTCGTACCCGATCAGCTTGAAAAGGCCGTGGACTTCCAGCCCGGTAAAGAGCAGTAAAAAGATGATGATGGCCTGCATCCAGTGCCAGAACCGCTGAAATCGCGCGTACAGATAAACCTTTCTCATACCTCACCATCCTGTTTCATGTTCTTGTGAGCGACGTAACGCATGATGCCGTGAGC
>Ga0272443_10006618_pt1 | contig 11398 bp, 7 predicted proteins | sample SSMAcet12_FD_193581 | JGI IMG/M metagenome (GOLD analysis project Ga0272443, IMG submission 193581) | Marine sediment archaeal communities from Little Sippewissett salt marsh, Falmouth, MA, United States - SSM-Acet-12 | ecosystem: Environmental > Aquatic > Marine > Wetlands > Sediment ... | reverse complement strand
CAAGTCCGTTGTTGTCCCCAACACGCTTGAAGACAATCGTTGGCTTCTGAGAGGACGAGCAGATCAGGAAAAGGACCCTCGATCAGCGATTTGTGTGCCGCTGATCGCGCGCGACCGTGTAGTGGGCGCGTTGACAATTGTCCACCCAGAGCCGAATCAGCTATCTACGGATCATCTATCTCTGCTCACCGCCATTGCAGATCAAGCCGGCATTGCGGTTGAGAATGCACGTTTGTTCAGGGCGGAACAGCAACGGCGGAAGGTTTCACTTACGCTGCAAGAAATTGCCAGGACGATTAATTCAACCCTGGATCCCGCGCGGGGGTTTCCCCAGATTCTCGAACAATTAAAACGGGTGGTTGAATTCGATAGTGCGAGCATACTGGTGAAAGATGATAATCACCTTCGTCTAGTCGCCGCGATTGGCTTTAAAGACAACGAATCAATTATCGGCCTTCAAATTCCATCCGACCCGAATGTCCTCAACGGGCTCGTCATCACACAAGCGCATCCGCTCCTGCGGGAAGATGTTCAGAAAGACGATGGCTGGCTGAAAGACGACCGTCTGCCAGAGGCGAAAAGCATCCATGGCTGGATCGGCGCGCCATTGGTCGTACGGGATCACGCCGTTGGCGTATTGAATGTTGATAGCCGCAAGATCGGCGCATATAACCAGGAAGATGTGGAAGTCGTCTCCGCATTTGCCGATCAAGCCGCTACGGCGATTGCCAACGCACAGCTCTTCGCCGAGGTCCAACGCAGGGCTCAGGCGATGATTTCTCTAGCCGAAGCAGCCCGAGTGGTGACAGCCAGTCTGAATATCGACGAGGTCCTCAACCTCATTCTGGAACAAACCATGAACACCCTGGAAGTTGAAGCCGCCTCGTTAGCTCTTCATGATCCCGAAACCAATACTTTGAAATATGAGGTCGCGATCGGGCAGGGCGCGGAGAAAATTGTCGGGTTGAATTTAAAACAGGGAGAAGGCATTGCTGGCTGGGTCTTCGAGAACGATAAACCGCTGTGGGTATCGGATGTCCAGTCCGACCCCCATTTCTCACACGAAATGGATGAGCGCTTAAAATTTATAACACGGGCCATGGCCTGTGTCCCGATCCGCATCCAGGGCGTAAAAATCGGTATTTTGCAGGCGATCAACCCGCGGCACGACGACTTCTCCCAGGAGCAATTTGACCTGCTGCTTGGCATTGCTGGTTTGGCGGGAACAGCCATTGCACATGCAAAGCTGTTTGCAGAAACACAAGCCGCCCGGCGGCGATACACCAGCTTGTTTGAAGACAGCATCGACCCCATCCTGATCACGGACCTGGCCGGACAGATTGTGGATGCAAATCACCGGGCTGCAAACTTCCTGAACCGCGAGCGTGAGAGCTTGCTGGAGCAATCCATTCTTACAGTCCATCGAGCTGAGGAAGCAAAAAATGGCGGCGACGCGCTGCTGGCTCCGGGAACAACCCTGTCTTATGAAAGCAAGGCTTTCCCACATGGTGGAAGGGCAGTCCCTGTCGAAGTGCATGCGAAACGGATTGACCTGGGTGAAGGACCTTTCATCCAATGGATCATGCGCGATATTTCAGAGCGCCTGGAACTGGATGAACTCCGCGACGATTTGACATCGATGATTTTCCATGACCTGAGGTCCCCGTTGGGGAATGTCATATCCAGTCTTGAAGTCATGCAGCTGAGTATGCCGGCCGACGAACAGTTCCAATCGGTTCTTTCTATCGCATACCGGTCAAGCAGGAGAGCATCTCGCCTGGTTGAATCTCTCTTAGACCTGACCCGCCTTGAGGCGGGCAAGGCCGTGCTTAATAAATCGGAGAGCTCGATCAGTTCGCTCATTGCCGAAGCGATGGAAGAAATTCACCCGACAGCCGACGCGAAAGGGCAGGTATTGTTGTTTGACCTCCAGCCAAACCTGCCGCGTTTCATGATGGACGAGGGAATGATCCGACGCGTATTGATCAACCTGATCGAAAATGCCAGCAAGTACACCCACGGGCAGGGCGAGATCAGGGTGACCGCCCGACAGAAGGATGATGAGATCATTGTGAGCGTCAGCGATCAGGGGCTTGGAATCCCAAAAGCGGAGCAGAATCGTATCTTTGAGAAGTTCACACGTATTCAGGCCGAGTTGCGCCCCAAAGGATTGGGCCTTGGACTGGCTTTTTGCCGGCTCGCTGTCGAAGCTCATGGGGGGAAGATCTGGGTTGAGAGCCAGGAGTCAAAAGGCTCGACATTCTTATTCACGCTCCCGTTATAATACAGGGGTAGATTCGGTTATAGCAGGAGCATCTATGCAAAAAGTGATTTCAGGTCTCTTCCGCGAAGATCAATATCCCGGAGTCCCTATATACATCATTACAACGGATGCGGGAACACTTATTCTGGACTGCCCACTCTACAGTGAAGATGCCAGCGAATTTCTGAATGCGGTTAAAGAGTTGGGTGAGCCCAGATATATCGCATTACACGACGGCCAGCGCGATAGGGTTCTTGGTGTGCGTGAGATCGACCTGCCCATCATCGCCCATGACAAGACCAGGGAGTATATGCTCACCTGGTCCGACACTTTTAAAGGGGCTTCGAATCCAATGGGAGGGGAATCGGATTCGATCCGCAGGATAACTGGAGTGAAGTCGGCCGTTCCGGAGATTTCTTTCTCAAGTGAGTTCACGCTTCATCTGGGATCTACGGAAATCCATTTCCTACACAAGCCCGGGCCTACCCCGGGAGCGATGTGGGTGAGTATCCCTGAAAAAAACACGATCATGATCGGGGACACTGTCCATATCAGTGAACCACCTTTCCTGGGTTTTGCAGATATTGATGCCTGGCTCGATACATTGCAGGAATTACGGGATACGTTCCTGAAAGATTTTCGGGTGTACTCCTCGCGCGACGGCCGCATTGAACGTGATGATGTCACAAACATGGCGCGCTTCCTGCGGAAGATCCCCCTGCGCGTTGAGCGCCTCAGTAGTTCGAAAGAGATGGCACTGGATGCGGAGAGCATTACCGCGGAATTGATGGAGGATTTCAAGATCCCCGCAGCGCAGTCGGAGCGTATGAAGCTCCGGCTTAAAGCCGGCCTCATCAGCCTCACGGAACGACTATATTCGATTGAAGAGCAGGACGGTACGGACTAGCACCGTTGGCCCTTCCCCTGGAGAGGCGGCCTTGAGTTATCAGCCGATTCTAGAATGCACGCGTGGCGGCATCGTTGAATCATCCCACGATGGGATTATTGCAGTCGCCGCCGCTGACGGATCCTTGCTCGCGAATTACGGGGATGCTAACCAGCTCACCTTTATTCGTTCGAGCGCTAAGCCATTTCAGGCGCTTCCTCTGGTAGAAAGCGGAGCCGCAGACCACTATGCGCTCTCCGCAGAAGAACTCGCGATCATGTGCTCTTCCCATTCTGGCACCGATGAACATGTGCGTGTGCTGGAGGCAATTCAATTACGCCTTGGACTTACTGAATCGGATTTGCAGACAGGCGTCCACAGTCCCTATGATCGATTGACCGCGCAGCGGCTGGCCGCAGCCGGGCAAAAACCGACTCCGAATCGCCATAACTGTTCTGGGAAACACACCGGCATGCTCGCACTCGCGAAGCACCTCGGAATTCCATCTGATGGCTACACAAACCTAAATCATCCTGTGCAGCAAATGAGCCTGCAAGCAGTCGCGGCGATCTGCGGGCTCTCCCTGGATGACGTTCACGTCGGAATTGACGGCTGTTCTGTCCCGACATTCGCAGTGCCGATATCAGCGGCAGCGTCAGGTTATGCCCGCCTGATGACAGATGGCTGGGGAGGAGGCACGCGCGGCGACGCGCTGGAGAGAATTCGCGCTGCCATGACGGCTTTTCCATTTCTGGTAGCTGGCCCAAATCGCTTTGATACAGCCCTCATGGAGGCAACACAGGGACGCCTCCTTGCGAAGGGCGGCGCCGAAGGGTTCCAGGCTATCGGGATCCAGGCCAGGAACCTGGGGCAGGATATGCCCGCGTTGGGAATCGCAATTAAAGTGAGAGATGGCGATGTCGGGCAACGCGCAATTGCATCTGTGGCGATGGCAGTTCTATCCGACCTCAACGCTTTGACCGAATCAGAGGAAGCACAGCTTGCCGGGTATGCCCCATCTGCGCTCATCAATCATGCTGGCCTGATCGTGGGAGAGAAGCGCCCGTGTTTTAAGCTTGTCTGGAGATCATGACAATGCTGGATAGCGGCTACGCAGGTCTTGCAGGCGAAATGCAGCGGCTTTTAGGGCTGGAAATCAGCCCGCAAATTGTGAGCGTGTTCAATTGGTACGGGCGAGAACTGGCGGAATGGAATAAGAAGATCAACCTTACAGCCATCCGCGACACGGAAGAGATAGAAATTAAACATTTTCTCGATTCGCTGAGTTGTCTTCTTGTCATGCAGCCTGCACCTGGTGATCAAATCATAGATGTCGGCACGGGTGCAGGTTTCCCGGGACTTCCGTTGAAGATCATCTATCCCCAGATTCGGCTCACATTGGTGGAATCCATTGGGAAGAAGTTGAAATTTTGCAGGCACGTGGTCCATAATCTCGGGTTGAAGGATGTGGAGCTCCTGCAGGTCCGGGCAGAAAACCTTGGCCAGGATCCCGTGTATCGCCAACGATTTGACTGGGCTGTTGCCCGAGCAGTCGCTGTTATGCCGGTGTTGGCAGAATACCTTCTCCCGCTGCTGCGCGTGGGTGGGAAAGCTGTCGTGCAGAAAGGTGAAAGCGGTCCGAGGGAAGTGCAGGATGCTGCGTTCGCGATTAAATTACTCGGCGGGCGGCTAGATCATGTGAGGACAGTGGAACTGCCCCGCGTTGTTGAAACCCGTCATCTCATTGTCATCAATAAGGAAGCCGCAACCCCGGACCATTATCCCCGCAGGGCAGGCATCCCGTCTAAGCGACCGCTGATTTCGCAAGAGGATATCTAGGCGCATACGGATCGTGCCGCGTGGCACGCCTTCAGGGATCACAGCTATTCGGTGGCATTCGGCTGCATAGAAGGCACCAATTCTCTGGGCTCAAATTCGATCGCTGCAGTCTATAACAGACATTCATGATAAAGAAGGAGTAGAGAATGCTTGTACGAAAACTACGACCCATTCAAATCTGGTTTTTCCTGGTGGTAGCTATCATCCTGATCATGCTGCCCGCTTGTTCTCCTGTCGTGGAGAATCCACAAGAAGAACCACCACAATCCGAGATAATAGCACCGCCAACAGAGCAAGCCTCTCGGAGTCTTGGCGGCGCCGACAAGGGCGATTCCGAAGAAGCGGACCCCATCTCCCCAGAAGACTTGGCTCCTGAGGCGGAACCTGCGACCGAGATGGTCTCCGTGACCGTTGTGAACGACCTCTCCATACAGATTTGTGAACTTTATCTTTCGCCAACAACCGAGGATGTGTGGGGACCGGATTTCCTGGATGGGCTCCTTGATCCCGGGGAAAGCGCAGTCTTTGAACTGGAATCCGGCATGTTGGATTTCATGGCGCTGGACTGTTTGGGGGAGCAGGTATCGGTCGATTACGAGGAGGACATTTCCGGTGGCTACACCTGGAACCTCTCGCAGTCCTACTTAAGCCGCCCGCTGCCGGAGGGTGAAGGAGATAGCACGCTTCTGGTCAGCAACAACAGCGGTGTGGAGATATGCTGGTTGTATATTTCGCCGACGAGCTCCGAATTATGGGGAAGCGACTGGCTGGGCGAGGAAACACTCGAGCCCGGAGGAACGATCCTTTTCTATCTCAATCAAGATCAATACGATATTCAGGTTGTTGACTGCAATGAAGACACGATCGCCATTGAAGCGGGCTTCCCGATCCAGGGAATGGGCGTCTCGTATTCCGTTGAGGCTGTTCCCGGGCCAAGCGATGATGGTGATGCAACGCTTGTTATCCAGAACCCGTTGTCGATCGATATCTGTTGGCTCTACATTGCTCCCTCTTCGGTTAATGTTTGGGGTCCTAACAGGTTAGACGCCGACATTCTCCAGGCCGGAGATCAAATCAGTTTTCAGATTGCCTCAGGCGAATGGGATGTCCAAGCAGTGGATTGCCAGGACACCGTTATTGATGCCCGCCCGCTCTCGATTGAGAATGGGGGAGAAACCATATGGGAGTTGTCCGCGCCTGCGTCTCCCAATTCCGGGGGCGATAGCAGCCTGCGGGTCGTGAATGAAACCGGGGTGGACATTTGCTGGATTCTGATATCGCCCTCGACCGCATCGGTATGGGGCGAGGATTGGCTTGGAACCGAGATTCTATCCACAGGGGGAGAGACTACTTTTTCCCTCGACGCTGGTTTGTGGGATATGATCGCCTATGATTGCGATCAAAATGTCGTTGCGGAAGAATACCAGATCACGATTCCGGCCGGCGGCGGAACCTGGACGATAAACCCATAGATAGTCCGGGTCTGGAAAATCAAGGCCGTGATGATTGCCATCACGGCCTTTTTGATTCCAGAACTTGCGCGAGCTGCTCAGTCAGGCAGTTTGGATTCTGCCCGCTGATAAAGACCAGATCGTGGCTTTCTCTCGGAAGGAGGGATCGAACATCTCGAGATCCGCAGAGGAAAGCAGCACTTGTTTGGAATCATTGATCCGTTGAAGCAGGTCTTCCCGGCGATGGATATCTAGCTCGGCCAGGACTTCGTCCAGGAGAAGGACAGGCCACTCGTCGCTCTTGTCGTGGAGCCATTCGACTTCCGCAAGCTTCATGCTCATCATGGCGGTCCGATTCTGTCCTCGGGAGCCATACAGGGTCAGATCGATCCCATTGGACAGGAATACGAAATCATCCCGGTGGGGACCAAGCACGGTTGTCTTTCGGGCGAGTTCCTCGCGCCTGCTCATTTTTAGTCTTTGCAGATATCGTTCGATGAACACTTCTTCGGGGAGAAAGTCTTGATCTGCCCGATTTTGTGGGTCGGGTGAGTCGGTCTGTCTGTCCGGGAGCGGGGGAGCGTAAGACGGCTGATAGAGCAGCCTGAAGGTTTCTACCCCACGGGTCAGTTCCTGATGAATATTGCCGGCGATTTTTTCTATTTCAGCCAGTGCAGCCGTGCGTAGGCGCACGAGCGTATACGCATGCCGGCTGATTTTACTATCCCAGAATTCGAGCTGGGAAGCATCCCCGCCGCGTTCTGCCAGCCTCCGCAGGAGAGCATTCCGCTGAGTGAGCACCTTCCCATAATCGGCAAGCGCGGCGGCATAGGTTGCATCTCCCTGGCATAAGGCGGCATCAAGGTAGCGGCGCCGTTCTCCGGGAGAACCTTCAATAATGCGCATGTCCTGTGGGAGGAAGAGCACCGCGTTGAAGATGCCGGAGAGATCTCTAACTCTGCCCTTTTGCTGATTGATCAAGATCTCTTTTCGCAAGCGGAGGTTGTTTGCAGGACCGACAGGCTCCAGCATGATGCGGATCTCAATCTGCTGGACGCGATCATGCGATTCAACCTCTGCGACGAGCCGGGCAAAAGGGCGCTCGGCGCGCAGCGTAAGGAAGTTGATGAGTTGGCGGGCGCTTCTTGTGTGCGGTGATGTCGCTCCAGCCAGGTAGTACACAGCCTCGAGAAGACTGGTTTTACCCTGGGCATTATTCCCGACGAGGACAACCGTCCCCGGGAGAATATCCACTTCCAGTCGGGTGAAATTGCGGAAATTGGTGAGGGAAAGATGATTTATACGCATGCGCGCAGGGATTGTAGCACAGTGGAACACTTGCTCATATCTGTAGCAGTGAAGCAACCGCCACGAAGCCCGGCGAGGATTGGATCATACCAGATCCGGGACATCCCCCGATCCAGCTTCCCACATTTGTGAGGCACGATCGATGTAGAGGATGCCGTCCAGATGATCAATCTCGTGCTGGAAAATGCGGGCGAGCCATCCGCGGGCCTTCTTCTTGAATGGTTTGCCCTGGCGGTTTAAGCCCTTTACGGTGACTGTCTCGTAGCGTTCAACATCGCCATAATAACCGGGCAGCGAGAGGCAGGCTTCTGTGCCGTTTACAACGTGGGGGCTGTGCCTGACAATTTCAGGATTGAGCACCTCATACAAGGTGGGCGGTTTTTCAGGCGCATCTTCGTCCTCATCGTTCTCGGCATACTCGATCACGATGATGCGCTTCCCGACATCAACTTGCGGGGCAGCCAACCCGACGCCATTCGATGCGCGCATAGTCTCAATCATATTGTCGATCAGGGATTGTGTGTCGGGGCCAAATCCGCGCACCTTTTTGGCCTGTTCGCGTAAGGTTTTATTCGGCGGTGTTACGACTTTGAGAATGGCCATTCTGACTTTCTTTCTTCCCCCCATCGGAACCGGGAGCATATTTTTCGTGATAGATGTCTATTAATTCTACCATCTCCTCGCGACGCTGATTCCGCGCCTGGTCGTGCTGGCGTTGCAACAGCGCCTCCTGCGCATGCACAATGTCTTGCTGTACAGCGCCGGGGTCAAAGACTCCTTCAAAAGTGAATTCCTCTGTGCCCACATTGGCGACCACGTCTCCGAAATTCAGCATCACGCCGAATACACCGCGTCGATCTACTTCCGTTCCGAGGATGTTCGCAATCGGCGCGACTTTGCGTAATTCGCGCGAAAGAGGACGCCGGTATACGTCGATAATCTGGGCGGGCGTGATTTGATAGATGTCGTTCGACCAATCCAAAAATTGATAGATCCAAAACACGATTAACGGGATCATAACGCCGGCCGCTAGCAGACTCGCGCCTGTGGTCGTGAGGATGTTCATCCAGCCCAGTACGTGACCGATCCAGACGAGGGCAGCGACGAGGATGAGCGTCGTTGGGAGCAGGAGATCGCGGAGGAGGATAGCCCAGTGCTTGCGGTATGTGATGATGCCATCCTCTTCAAAGCGGACCTTGAGTGTCCAGCGATGATACACGCCTGCGGCGGCCCGGCTTTCTGTGCCGTCATCTCCGGCAGGGTTGGCTTCCTCTATGGCGGCATGATTGGGTTGTAGCCGCTGCTCCAGCGTTTGGTGAAGCAGCTCGCGATCGGCCTTCTCTTCGGCGTAGCTCGTCCGCTCCCATTGCTCCTCGAGAATGGCTGCCAATAAATGAGGGTGGGGGAGATTTAAGAAACGCAATCTTCCGGTGTAGGTGCGGATGATGATGTCACCAAAGTCGAGTATTCTCCCCAGCAAGCTGGTGCTGACGCTGATCGAGAGGACCATGCTCAGCGGCGCTTCTTGTTGACTGTCGTAAAGACCGATGATTTTCTCCGTCCAGATAGCCCGGCGATTGGTGATGAAGCAATAATCATTCCTCCAATCGACAACTTGCCATGCCGCGAGCAAGATGGCGGAAAGCAGGGAAATCACAGGGAGCCAGAGCGGCGTGTGGATTCCGGTTGGCTGAGCCCATGCAGCTGTAAGCAGGCATGCTGCCAAAAAAAGCAGGAGCGCTGGGATTAATTTGCGAACAAGCAAGACGGGATGCCGTCGACTGAGCCCGTGAATGGTCTCGTTCTGGTCCAGCCAGGAGGGCTGCAGTTCATAGGCAAGCTCCCGACTTGACGTTGTGAGTTGAAGGCTGGCGAGGACGGATGGATTGGCCTCGAGAAAGATAGCTGCGGCTGCACGATTCCATCGCAGGGTGGTGACTTCTCCCACTGCAATTGCGGAGGAGGTCCACGGCTGTGGGCGGAGAATTTCCATCTGGCCGAATACATCTCCGGGGAGAAGCGTTCCCAGATGGGTGATGGACTCATCTTCCTCCTCGCGCTTCAACTCGACAGTGCCTTCTAGAAGGATGTAGATCGCGTCGGCGCGTGTACCCTGGCGGGAGATGGCATCGCCGTCAACATAGGAATGCAGCGTGAACTGAGCTGCCAACCCCGATCGCTCTTGCTCGGAAAGGCTGTTGAATGCATGCATTCGAGATAGCAGATCCATAAATTCGGGCTCAGACATGCCTTGATTGTAGCATGCAGTCTTGAACACCGCCGTATGCTATAATCGTCGGACTGGAGAACCGGGTGGCCAAAAAAACAACGTCCTCGTCCACTCGCAAGGTGCGGCGAAGCCGTACTCCCTCACTTAAGAATTCCAAAAAGACACACGGGTTGTCGCAGAAGAAATCCAACTCGCGTGGCTTCAGCCTGTCGCGCGATCGCAAGCTTGATCTACTTGGTTTGCTCATGATTGCTGTGAGCATATTTTCACTGGTGAGCATGATTGCAGGCCCGGAAAACGGCGTGGGAAGCGCATGGATTCGTCTCCTCAAGCAGGGTTTTGGCTGGGGGATGATCGTGGTCCCGGTCATGGTTCTTGCGACGGGATTGTGGCTGGTGCTGCGCACCTTCGGTGATAAGCTTCCGAACATCAAAACGGAGCAGATCATTGGCGTCAGCTTGCTTTATCTGGCCATTCTGGTCGCTGCCCATGGCGTGCTCGGTATGCGCACATTTCAGGAGGGAGTTGAGCTCGCCAAACTGGGCCGGGGGGGCGGCATGGTTGGGGCGACTCTGCTGGCAGCCCTCTTGAAAGGACTGGGTGGGAGTGGCGCTTTCATCTTCGTGCTTGCTTGGTTCTTCATTGGGGTTCTGTTCACATTTGGGATTACCTTGCAAGAGGTTCTTCGCGCTGCAACTTCGTTTTTCGATTGGGGTTGGGAACAGTTAGCTGGCGGGCGGAAAAACGCTGGCCAGGTCGTTGAAAGATCTGCCTTGAAATCGGCGACGCCTGAACAGGCTGATGCCTCCAGCGCGCCCTCCTCATCGAGAAGAGAAACGAAAGACCCTGTAGATAAGGTCGAACTGCAGGCTGCCCCTTCGATGCCCTGGGAATTGCCACGGATAGCCGATCTTCTGGAGCCGGGGCTGGAGGGCCGCGTGGATGACACCTACGACCGTGAGCGCGCCCGCCTGATTGAAGAGACTCTGCAGGCATTCGGCGCGCCGGCACATGTCGTTGAGATCAATCGCGGGCCAACGATCACCCAGTTCGGTGTCGAGCCCGATTTTCTAGAGAGTCGAAGCGGGCGAAGGACGAAGGTCAAAGTCAGTAAAATTTCCGCGTTGGCTGATGATCTTGCGCTCGCACTCGCGGCGCCCTCGATCCGCATCGAGGCGCCGGTCCCCGGGAAGGGATTTGTCGGCATCGAGGTCCCCAACCCCGAAATTACGCTTGTGGCCCTGCGGGATGTGATGGAAGCGGATGCGTTCACCCGTATTCGTTCTAACCTCGCGCTGGGGCTTGGAATGGATGTGTCCGGTCATGCTGTCGCGGCCGACCTCGCCGCCATGCCCCACTTGCTCATTGCGGGAACGACGGGGTCGGGGAAGTCTGTTTGCGTAAACACCATCATCGCATCC
>Ga0272443_10006616_pt1 | contig 11400 bp, 12 predicted proteins | sample SSMAcet12_FD_193581 | JGI IMG/M metagenome (GOLD analysis project Ga0272443, IMG submission 193581) | Marine sediment archaeal communities from Little Sippewissett salt marsh, Falmouth, MA, United States - SSM-Acet-12 | ecosystem: Environmental > Aquatic > Marine > Wetlands > Sediment ... | reverse complement strand
CCGATTCCCCGGGGGACGGCATTTCAGAATGTTGCCAATGAAGACACCTTCGCCGCGTTTCAATTCGACAGCAGCCAGAATCTGGTCGAGCAGTTTTCCAGCCCTGCCCACAAACGGTTCACCGCGTTTATCCTCTTCCGCTCCGGGTGCTTCTCCGATCAGCACAAGGTCAGCATGGGGATCGCCTGCTCCGTATACAAAGCTGTTTCTCGTCGACCCGAGTGGGCATTTCATGCAACCAGAGATTGCCTTCTCGAAATCGGAAATATCGTTATAATCAGGAAATGGGTCTTCGATCTCGCCCAGCACTGGAATTACAGCCACAGGTTCCGGCGCACCACGTTCCATGTTGCTCGTACCTCCGGATTCGCTCGCAGTTCTATCCAAAAATCTTCCCTCCTTCGCCTCTTGCATCCCGCGCTTGATGGCCTCCATTGGCGAATTTACTTGGCCAGATTTGGATGAGCTGCCACTCTCGACCGGTTCTTCCGGAATATCCGCTGAGGAAAGACCTGAAGCCAAGGTCCAAAGACGCTCGTCACGCTCCAGTTTCTGCGCAAGAAACCGTGCGGCATCACTCTTTATGTCGTTGTTTTTCATGGCCTGATGCTGTAAAGTCGAGAACGTTTCCAGATAGAAAGTACGATCAAGATATAACATGGTTGTGCTGCAGGGGTGTCCCGCGAGAATTTATCGCACGATGCGCTCGGCGAGACGGGAAATGATCCAGCGAGCCTGTTCACGTTTGCTCTTTCGTGGCGATGAAAATGACTCTTTTCCGGGCTCGAGCCACGTGATCTCGGATTCGTCCGCGCCGATGGCATCGGCGATGTTCAGGAGGATAGCGGAAAAACCTTTTCGCTTCAATTTATCCAGAGCTACGTCGTGGTCAACCACTGTTTCCAGCGCGAAACCAATTGAAGGCCCTTTACACTTCGAAGCCGTTTCAGCCGCGATATCCGGATTCTCCACCATTTCGAGCATTGGTGGGGCCGATCCCTCTTTCTTCATTTTTCCCGAAACAGGTTCTTTGGGACGCCAGTCCGCAACCGCGGCGGCATAAATGGCAGCGTCCACGGTACCAATATGAGTTTTCACGGCCTGAAGCATTTCGACAGCGGACCCAACCTTGACAGCATCGCAACGCTCGGGTACTGGCACATCCATGGAACCATGAACAAGTACGACTGATGCTCCTGCCTGACTGGCGGCGATTGCCAGCTCAGTGCCCATCTTGCCGCTGCTTCTATTGGTAATGAATCGAACATCGTCGATGGGCTCTTCCGTCCTGCCCGCTGTAATCAAGATCCTCTTCCCTGCGAGCGGACCGCTTCCATCGCCAAGAAGCAAATCTGCTACTGCATCAGCAATCGCTGGCGGTTCACTCATTCGGCCTAATCCGGGATCTTCGCCCGGTGCAGCCATCTCACCCGCCTCAGGACCGACAAACCGCAGGCCGCGACGTTTGAGAACCTCCAGATTTTCCTGCACGGAATGACTTGCGAACATGTGGGTGTTCATCGCGGGAGCTACAATCACAGGGCAATAAGCCGCTACAAGCGCGGTCGAAACCAAGTCATCCGCAATGCCCATGGACATCTTGGCAATCAGGTCAGCCGTTGCTGGAGCGACAAGGACAACATCCGCCCAGTGAGGGTACTGAAGGTGGTCAACGCTGGGGCTGGTTGGATCATCCCACATTTCAACCGCGACACGCTGGCCTGTAATCGCAGCGAATGTGGCCGGAGACACCAAACGGGAGGCGGCTCGGGTCATCATCACCCGCACTTCCGCACCCCGTTTTAATAACTGACGAACAACCTCGACGACCTTGTAGGCAGCGATTCCACCGCCGATGGCAACGAGAACCCGACGACTTCTCAGGTCAAGCACCCCGGGGCCGTCTTTGGCCGCCATAATCTACTCCTCCGAAAGGTCCAGCTTACCACCCGGCAGAGTCGTGGAAATCTCTTCACTCATGGAGAGATCAATTCTGCCAGTACTGGGCACTTCCTTTGATTCCGCAGGCTCTTCCACTACCGGACGGATAAGTTCAAGCTTATCTGCGATCATCTCGCGAAGAGAAAGAATAGTCGGTTTTTCAAACTGTAAAACAGGCTCGTGCGGACGGACCGGTTCGTCGTAGTTCTCCTCATCCTCGGTGAACTTCTCGAGCATTTCCACCTGGCTCAGATAGGCATCCATCTCCTTGCGATGCTCTTCACCAATCTGGCGGGCGCGACGCGCAATTGCGACAATGGCTTCGTAAATGTTTTCAGCGTTGCCGTGAAAATCTTCGGCAAGAAACATCTCGTGGCTCACTTACTACCTCCTCGTATCGGCGGCTACTGATCCTTACGCCGAAACTTCTCAATAATATCGACGACCTCTTTGACTGCTTTATCGAGATCGTCGTTGATGACGTGTACATCGAATTGCTTCGCCTTCTCCGTTTCCATCTCATATCGCTTCAGGCGAAGCTTGATCTCCTCCATATCCTCGCGTCCACGGTCAATCAACCGCTGACGAAGGACTTCTGCAGAGAGAACATCAATATAAATCAACAAAGCCGAAGGAAACAGCTGCTTTAGATGAAGTGCTCCGAGCACATCGAGGTCAAAAACGATCGATTTTCCAGCCTCGAGAAGCGGTTTTGTCCGCGAGATTCGGGTACCATACCGCTTTTCGTGGACAAATTCGTATTCGATGAAATCACCCTGTTCAAGGGCCTCGTCGAACTCTTCGTCCGTCAGGAAATCGTAATCAACCCCATCCACTTCCCCTTCACGTCTTGGACGTGTTGTCGATGAGATGGAGAACTGCAGATCGGGCAAGAGCTCCATCGCCTTGTGGATGATTGTCGTTTTTCCAGCTCCCGACGGGGCTGCGAACACAACCAGCGAGCCGTTTGCTGCTTCAGGAGACATTCTGCACCTGTTCGCGAACCTTCTCGACCTCTTCCTTCAATTCAACAACCCAGGCAGCAATCTCGGAATCCGAAGACTTTGATCCTATGGTGTTGATCTCCCGGTTCATCTCCTGCAGGATGAAGTTAAGCCGTTTACCCACCACCCCACCGCCATCCAACGCACCGGTGAAGAGTTGTACATGGCTGCGAAGCCGCACGATTTCTTCTGTAATATCAAGACGTTCAATAATATAGGCGACTTCCTGCTCCAACCTGCCCTCGTCGACCTGGTCTGAGACGACATACTTTTCGATACGTTCGCGCATCTTTTCGAGTTGAGCCTGGCGAACGGTTTCAGAACGGGATTCCACTTTCTTCACCAACGCGAGCACCGAATCGTTTCGTGTCCGGAAATCCTGCTCCAGGTTTGCTCCCTCCTCCGCACGCATCTTGTCAAACTCATCGAAAGCGGCGTCCAGAGCCCGTTTGACAAGTGAAACACGGTGATTGGAGTCATCGTCTCCGTCATCTCCCGTGAACCAGTCCACGAGGTGAACGAGGTCAGAGAGGGTCAGATTATCCTCGACTCCGGTCTCTTTGGCAAGATCACGCAATCCTGTTGCCAGAGCTGAAGCGGCGGCTGAATCAAAATTAAGCTTGGTCTGTCGAACAGCGTTTCGGTCTTCCTGTATGAAGATATTGACCTTGCCGCGGTCCACCCGATTGCGGACATGGTTGCGAATATCCATCTCGAAAGGAATGAGACTCCGTGGGAGTTTCATTCCAATCTCTAGAAATCTGTTGTTTACGCTTCGGATTTCGACGCTGTAGCGAAGATCACCCTCTTCTACATCCGCGCGTCCGAATCCTGTAAGGCTGACAATCATGGAACCCCCGTTGTGAATCGCCGAAGTATACCCATCCTGAATGGAACTCGCAACGATTTTTCCAGTTCCTGCATGAGCTTTGAGCCAGATCTGGTGCGTCATAGTCCTGAAGGACTTCAACTTCTGGTGCAGGATAACTCGTCTTTCGGGAGATATGCTTCATTATAAAACTCGATAAAACGCAAGTTTTGCAAAATCATACAAGCCGTTTCATCTTCAACACCGCAATATCTCTCATAACATATTGTTATTATAGTTATTACGTACGTTGGCGTTTTTTGGCATGCCCATTGCCCTTACGGATATCGGATCTGTTGTGTTTGGTTCCTTGTCATTCGGTGTTCAACGCAACCCCCTAACCGCGTTGAGCATCACCCAATCCCAATCTCGGTCAAACCCGAAGGGTGTCGGATGTGTTCAAGGCCATACGTTGAACCGGCTCCGGCGTATGTGAGAACCACCGTTCCTGCAAGGGTTTGAAGCATCCCCCAGCCCCTACAAAGGGTTGGGGGATGTCCTCTCTTGTCAACCTCACCCTTAGTCCAATCTGCAATCCGACTCAGACACTATCAGGTGTTCGGAGTATGAACGGAAGCCAAGTGGCATGAACGACGGCGGGAAACCGTATTCACTCCACTTTACTGCAGTCATCCGGTTCAATCCACCTACACCCGGTCGATGATTTCCGTGGCCTCTTTTCGGATGCGAGGTTTCTCTTCGAAGCCTCGAAACTTTTCCGGCACATGCTCTTCCGTCTCCGCCGGAAAGCCAATGGCTATGGCAATAAAAGGTTGGTCTTTTTCCGTCAACGAGAAGAGTTCCCGTACTTTCTCCGGCGAGAAGCCCGCCATCGGCCTTGCGACAAGACCATGCTCCGTTGCTGCAAGCATCAGGTTCATTGCCGACATGCCGAGGTCGAACTGATGATAGATGCGTCCATCCCCAGTCGTGCAATCATCCTCTACCCTGCTGTAGCCAAAGACAATCAGCGCTGCCTGTGGGGCCCAGGCTCGGTTTCCACCCGTAAAGAAATCCGCGACCCTCTCGCGCATCTTATCCGATTCGACGAAAACATATCGCCAAGGTTGGTTGTTCATGCACGAGGGTGTGAGGCGAACGGCCTCAATTAAATCCTGAACAATTTGATCGTTCAACTTTTGAGGGCTTATCGCTCTCGTTGCCCTCCTTCGTTGCAACTGTCCTGTCACAGTATCTCGTACCATATCAACTCCATCCTTTTTGGAAATCGTATTCACCAGGCGATTTTCTCTTTTCACTTCTTTGCCACAACCGCGCCTCTTTGTGCTCAGCGGCGTGAAAGAGGCCTTGCAGGACGATTCCTGTGAGCCCTCATTTAAAAATTTCTTTGATCGAAGTCTACGCTGTTTTCATTGCCAAGCCCAGGGCTGAACGACCCGTCATTATTTTGTATTAATGATAACGATAAAAGATACTCACTTCGTCACCTCCTATGAACATATCTGGAACATAGTATGTATTGCTAGATTATTACTATGGTTACAGCTTATCACCTGAAGAGGTTTTGATTCGTATTTATAATCCCGTTTTTAATATTAGGCCTCCAGCCATTCGCCAGAACAGAAAAAATATTGCACTTTTGGAGACGGTGAAGCCTTGTTGACTGGTCACTACGAGAATTCTGGCACTCCGGTGCCCTTGACTGTGCCGAGCGGGAGACCTATTTTCGCCACACATCTCCGTACAATTACCAAGATTCCGGCGATTGACAAACTTGGGTTGAATCGCACTTACTACCCGGAGTTTAGCAGTCAGAAAGGTTCATCATCAATGTCGGGATTCTTTTCTGATGAAGTCTTGAGAAACAAACCAAAACTCAAATACGTTTGATGGAAGTTCCATCAGGCGATGGGATGCTCACGAAACAAGGGATGGAAACGCCATGATTGTCGGAGTACCCAAAGAGCTGTTTCCGGGAGAAAAACGCGTGGCGATGATTCCAGACGTCGCGAACCAGCTCATCCGGAAAGGCTTCGAAGTCCTCGTCGAAAAGGGAGCCGGATATGACGCCGGTTTCACGGACGAGGCCTATTCGTCCAAGGGTGCAAAACTTGGAAAACGTGAAGAGGTCTTCAAGAAGGCCGACATCATCGTCCAGGTGCGTTCCTACGGTGGTGACAACGGTGCGGGCAAAGCCGATCTGAAGAAGATCAAGAAAGGCCAGCTTGTCATCGGTCACACTGATCCGTTGGGAAGCCCGGACAAAGCGGCTGACCTTGCCAAAGCAGGAGCCACCTGCTTCTCCATGGAACTGATTCCGCGTATCACACGCGCACAATCCATGGACGCCCTCTCCTCCCAGGCCAATGTCGCCGGTTATAAGGCGGTGTTGATTGGCGCCAACCTGATGCAGAAAATGTTCCCGATGATGATGACCGCCGCTGGTACAATCGCTCCGGCACGTGTCTTTATCCTCGGCGCAGGCGTTGCAGGTCTTCAGGCTATCGCCACTGCAAAGCGTCTCGGCGCTATCGTGCATGCCTACGACGTCCGCCCGGAAGTCAAAGAGCAGATTGAATCACTCGGCGGGAAGTTCGTCGAAGTGGAAATTGACACAGCGGAAGCACAGGGCGAAGGCGGTTATGCGAAGGAGCAGAGCGCTGAATTCCTGAAAAAGCAGCGCGAGGCAATGAACAAAGTTATCGCTGAGTCGGATGTCATCGTCACTACGGCTGCGATTCCCGGCAAGAAGTCTCCTGTTCTTGTGACCAAGGAGCAGGTTGCTTCCATGCATCCGGGTGCTGTGATTGTCGACCTCGCCAGCGAGCGTGGCGGCAACTGCGAGCTTACCGAACATGGCAAGACGATCACGACGAAGAACGGCGTGGTCATTATCGGCCCGGACAACATCGCCTCGATGGTCGCCTTCAATGCGAGCCAGATGTACGCCAAGAACATCCAGACACTCCTGCAGCATCTCGTGGACAAAGATGGCAAACTCGTCATTGATGTCGAAGATGAGATCACTGCCGGCTGCATGGTCTGCAAAGATGGCGAAATTGTGCACGCACGGGTGAAGGAAGCTTCCACCACCTCTGCCCCGGCGAAGAAAGCCCCGGCAAAGGCGAAAGCAGCGGCTAAAAAAGCCACTGCAAAGAAGGCCCCCGCGAAGAAGCCTGCGGCCAAGAAAACGACCAAAAAGAAATAAGGAGGAATGATGGACCTCGTTATGTTGTTGACGGTCTTCGTCCTCGCGATCTTTGTGGGGTTCGAGGTCATTACAAAGGTACCCCCGACGCTGCACACGCCGTTGATGTCGGGTTCAAACGCCATTTCAGGGATCACTATCATCGGTGCGCTGATTGTTGCCGGCGCTATTGATGATGTTGCCCTCGCCAAAACCTTCGGTTTGATCGCACTGATTTTTGCGACGATCAACGTGGTTGGCGGCTATATGGTGACAAACCGCATGCTTAAAATGTTCAAGAAGAACTAAAGGGGATCGCGGACAATGCTTAGTCAAAGTCTCATAAACACCATTTATGTGATCGCCGCGGTCCTTTTCATCCTTGGTCTCAAGGGGATGTCGCACCCACGCAAGGCGCGTCAGGGAAACCTGATGAGCGCAGTGGGTATGCTTATCGCGGTGCTCGCTACCCTTCTACGGGGTGAGCTCGAGTTTCAGTACATCTTTATCGGCCTGATCGTCGGAGCAGTGATTGGCGCCATTTTCGCCATTCGCATTGCGATGACCTCCATGCCGGAGATGGTTGCGATCTTCAACGGTTTCGGCGGTGCGGCATCTGTCATGGTCGCCGCTGCAGAACTGCAAAAAGTGATCGCACTCGAGAGCGCACACGCCGGATTGCAGATGTCGATCGCCACAGTGCTGGCGGGCCTGATCGGTTCCGTCACCTTCTACGGCAGCTACATCGCATTCGCTAAACTGGCTGAGTTCCTAGCCGTCAAGTGGAAACTGAAACTCTGGCAGAAAAGTGTGAAGTTCGGCTTTGCCCTCTTCATAATTCTGCTTGGTGTATTCACGGCTTACAAGTTCGATTTCCAGTGGCTTGGATGGGTCACAATCGCCTTCTATGTACTCACCGCACTGGTGATGTATAGTAAGAAAGCGGTTATCCCCGGCATGCAGGCGCTCAAGGCCACAAGCGCGATCATTGCGCTCGTCCTCGGCGTTTTGCTTGTCATACAGCTCGCGGGTGGACCTCAGTTCGTCCAGGTGGACAACATCCTGCTTCTTTACTGGACCCTTATCGCAGCATCCGGCCTGCTCGGCGTTCTGCTCACCTTCTCCATCGGTGGTGCGGACATGCCGGTTGTTATCGCCTTGCTGAACAGCTACTCCGGTATTGCAGCTGCAATGACCGGTTTTGTGATCAGCAATACGGTATTGATCATCGCCGGTTCTCTCGTAGGAGCATCGGGCATCATCCTGACACAGATCATGTGCAGGGCGATGAACCGCTCGCTGACCAACGTTCTCTTCGGCGCCATGGGCTCCACCGAGTCCACGATGGATGCCGACGAGATTTACAAGACGGTGAAAGCGACCTCCGCGGAAGAGATCGCGATGATGCTGGAAACAGCACAGCGCGTACTCATCGTGCCGGGGTATGGAATGGCAGTTTCCCAGGCACAGCACTCAGTGCGTGACCTCGGCAACCTGCTCGAGAGCAAATTCTCGGCAGAGGTGTTCTTTGGCGTTCACGCTGTTGCTGGACGTATGCCCGGTCACATGAACGTGCTCCTCGCCGAAGCGAATGTTCCCTACGACAAGCTTTGGGATGAAACTGAGGCGAACAGCAACATTGACACCATTGATGTCGCGATCGTCATCGGCGCCAACGACGTGGTCAACCCTGTTGCCCGCACCGACCCCGATAGCCCGATCGCCGGAATGCCGATTATCAACGTGGACAAGGCACGGACCGCCATCGTCATCAAGCGCTCCCTGTCGCCCGGTTTCGCTGGTATTCCGAACCCGTTGTTCGCAATGGACAACACGATGATGTTCTTCAACGACGGCAAGAAAGCTTTCGCGGAGATCATCGCAGCGGTCAAGGAGAGCTGACCAGCGAAGTCGCTGGGCACCTTACGTGCCGCGCTTTACGGCTGCAAAGCTTCGCGCAGCCGTGAGAGCTTGTCAGGTTTTGCGGCGCGAGTGCGAAGCACTCCAAGCCGCCCTTGGCGTCCGACTTCGGATCCCCCGTCATTTAGTTGGCGGGGGATTTTTCACTATGATAGGAAACCTCGTTGGACGAGCCAACGAGCCCACCCCTGCGATTCTTCATTTTGTTGTGGCAAACAACTGTCTGTACGTTACACTGAAACAGTTGCATTGCGAACGTCACCTGACGTTGGAGAAAGCTGATGACTACCCCGATCAACGATGATCAACCGATCCGGCTTTACAAGTCTTCATTTCTTGAAGCGCTGACCTTTTTCACACCGATCGGAGTGGTCCTGCTCTGGACTCCAGTGGTGCTGCTCACCCTTTATCTGGGCATCGCCTCGTCGAGTCTTTCGGAAGTGCAAGCGGTTCTGGCATACGTTGGCGGTGTTTTCCTGTGGACATTCGTTGAATACCTGATCCATCGATTTCTTTTTCACGGGAACTTCAAGACAAAATTCATGCAGGACTTCCAGTACAAGGGACACACGATCCACCACCTGCAGCCGATGTTCAAGAAGCGTTTGGTAATGCCCCCGCTCGCAGCGATCCCGACTGCGGCTGTTCTCTACATGCTTCTCTGGGTTGTGGTACGGTTCCTGTTTGGACTTCAAGGCTGGACGTCACCGATTTTTGCGGGCATGATCACGGGTTACATCTTCTACGACCTGCTCCATTACTCCTACCATCACGCTGCATTTAAGGGAAAACTTTTCAACTCCCTGCGAGTCCACCACATGCGGCACCACGGTATCGACAAAACGGGGCGTTACGGGGTCAGCTCACCGATCTGGGATTATGTTTTCGGGTCGATGCCATCGGTACCCAAAAAGATTTGAACAAGATTAGTCTCAATCTCAATGTGTCATTCCGAACAAACATTCGGGTGCATGTGCCAGTAAAGAATCTTCTGCCGTGAGCGCTTCAAAGACTCATGCCCACAGATTGCAGCATTATCACATCAAAAGATCCTTCACGCTTTCAGCGTTCAGGATGACACCGGTTCATGATGTTATTAACAGAGAAAAGACCACACCCAAAGAGTGTGGTCTTTCTGATGCGCTCGATTCTAAACACCACCTGTGAGCAGTCAATAGGATGATGAAGAACAATGGTGGATCAAGAATCTGGCATCGGATTCCGCGTCTACGTCAGTACGTCAAGGCCGGCTCAGGAATCTCAAATTTCTCGCTGTTCAAAGCATCCAGTCTTTGTGGGATCATCCAGACGGGATCCGGCGTCAGAACCATCGAAGGGTACTGATCCGAATCGACAGCTATCATTTCAATCAGTTCTGCCATCTGGTAGCCCGAATCTCTCGCGAGACGTTTCATCGATTCCGGGGCATGTTCACTGAGGATGTCGATGTCAAAGCTTCCACGCTGCAGGCTCTCCGCGATGAGGTTTCCGTAGAGATGGATCGCCGCAACAGTACCCTCGGAAGTGATGCTCAGTCGTTCGATCAGATCATGCATCTTTGACTCGAATAGGAGTAACTGCCCCAAGTCCGACTTGAACCGCGCTTGTCAACCGTTTTGCCGAACAAATCGACTTTATCTCGTCTTCGTTTAACCTTTTAGCAAATGGTGTACCAGTTTCTCATGCATTGAAAAAACATACTTTAGGGTTTTATCGATTCGGATTATCGGCGATTTTGCCGAGGCAATCGTCTCAAAAGACGATAATCATGAAATCATCACGGATAACGGGAACTTTGTACATCTTATTCACAATCAAATCGGTTCGATTCCACAAAGAATAAAGAACCCCCATGTTATTCATGGCAGGGTGGCCTCGTTTGCTTGCAGACGAGGTGTATTTTCGTTCAGAACGACGGGTGGCCCGGGATGGCAACCGCAGCCACATCGTGGCAAGCTCGCATGTCCGAAGGACTTGCAATCCCGGGTCTCACTTGGTCGTTTGTTGTTCGCGGAATGCCTGACATGTCCTGTGCTGGAATACAGACGCTCGGAGAGTGCAAATCGATATATTCGGGGATTGGATGTTGTTTTGTTAGTTGAGAATACTGTTTATCAATTTGTGTGTGCAGTATCTTTAAACAATGAGCGATGCGTTCGAGTGAAACGGATGCGATGTAGTGTCCGAAGAACGGATGAAAGGGATTCGCTATGATTAGCTCACAAAAACTGCGCTGTCCCCTACTCTTGTGCATTCTCTTTCTTTTGCTTGTGTCAGAACCTTCCCACGCCCAATGGTCGGAAGAGGGATTGTTGCTTACCAATCTGGGTATTGGCTGGATTTTCTTCGAACCTGATGATTCGGCTGGCGTCTGGATTCTATATGAAGACTACATCCTCGGCAATCCCCGCCCCAAGATCCAGCATGTGGATGCAAGTGGCAACAAGCTTTTTGGCCCCGAGGGGATGTTTGTCCTAGATGACACGCTGACCCTCGGGTGGATTTACGGCATACAACCG
>Ga0272443_10006615_pt1 | contig 11401 bp, 8 predicted proteins | sample SSMAcet12_FD_193581 | JGI IMG/M metagenome (GOLD analysis project Ga0272443, IMG submission 193581) | Marine sediment archaeal communities from Little Sippewissett salt marsh, Falmouth, MA, United States - SSM-Acet-12 | ecosystem: Environmental > Aquatic > Marine > Wetlands > Sediment ... | reverse complement strand
TGCAAAGTATTATGATGCTTTGAACAACGTCGAAAGTGAAACGAAAGTAGTACCGCTCGACTGGGACGTACGTCATACCATTAACGGCAACCTGACCATCACACCCATGTCGGATATGGGCATCGGCATTTTGGGAAGATTTTCAACCGGAAAACCTTATACGCCGACAGTACAAGGCCAGCGGGATGCTGAAGAGAACTCAGACAGGAAATTATCTGAATTTACTGTTGATTTTAAAGCATATAAATATTTTTATATCGGTAAACAGCGCATCAGCGTTAACTTAAAAGTCTATAACTTGCTGGACAGAGCGAATGAAAGATACGTTTTCAGCGATACCGGCCGTTCTGGATATTCACTGGTCCCCACCTATGTTGGCGATCCGGCGGAAAAATATCCCGATACTCCGGGTATTCACTCTCTTGAAGAATATCTTTACGGTCCGACAAGTTATTCATCACCGCGCCAGATACTCCTGAGTATTGGCTGGGATATTAACAGTTAAGCAGGTAATGAGGATACATAATGAAATCAGTAAATAAATATATCATCTCTTTGGCGTTGCTTATCGGAACGGCTCTTTTTGCCCTGGATCCGAATGTGACGATCCATTCCGGTAATGAAAAGGAGATGTATTTCAGAAAACAGCAGGAGCTGCAGAAACCGACCATCATTGATGCCGACAGGCCTGTTCCACGCGAAGCGATCATTTCGGGAAACCAGATCAGAACTTTAGTATTCGATTACGGTTCGATCGGACACCCTTCAAGAGAACCTTCAATGGAATGGCCGATCTATTCGTCACATGGTTATGCTTATGAATTCGGACCCCTTGTTGGTGTGGAAGTCCCGGTTGATACGAACGGTTATTATATAGAAGCATATACCCCTAATATTGGTCCTGATGGTATAAGAGAATTAGATAGAAGCGTTCCGGGTTACGATACAACCTATTATATCGTATCGGACGGATTGCTTTCCGGCGGCGGTGTTCTGATGAATGAAGTGAGCCCCACCAACAAACGTTGGGGATGGGAACCTCTGGATGACTATGCCAATCCGGAAAGTCAAAGTATTCCGATGTCACATAAACCCGATACTTGGAATCCCGCATGGGGAAATAACTGGCCCGGGACCTATAAAGCCGGTGTGTCTTCTGCGGACCAATCGATATATTATGAAATGGATGACCGGTATAATCTTGAATTTTATCCGGCGTTCAAACCCTTTAGTCCAAATGATGCTACAGCCTGGGATTCTCTGAAATTAACCTATGGTGGAACAGGCATCAGTGTTGTGGTAAGAGCTTATCAGTGGTCAAACCCTGAAGCGAACGATGCTGTTTTCTTTGTTTATGAAGTAACCAATGAAAGTGAGAACGATTATGAAAAAGTCGTTTTCGGTATGTTCGGTGACCCCCATATCGGCGGCAGTAACGACTACTCGGATGATATGGCCTATTTTGACAACCAACTGAACATGGTTTACGGTTACGACAGTGATAACAGAGGTGACTGGAATGGAGTTACCGGTTGGTTAGGTTACACATTCCTGGAAAGCCCGGGAAATCCATATGACGGTATTGACAATGACGGCGACGGTATGGTCGATGAATCCATGCAGGATGGCATAGATAACGACGGCGACTGGGATCCCGACCGCGATGATGTCGGTCAGGACGGACTGGGACCCTTGGATCCCGGCTATCCAGGACCTGATTTTGGCGAAGGTGACGGTATCCCCACAAATGGAGATCCCGATGATCCGACAAAACCGGGTGAACCGCATTTTGATGAAACGGATCTTGACGAAGCCGACCAGATCGGCCTGACAAGTTTTGATGCGTTTGAATACGGAGCCAGCGGTGTCCGTCATGATAAATCCATGTGGAATAAAATGAAACCCGAAGTTCCCCTGACAGACGACAACACGGAGATCACACAGCGCGCCGATAATATTTTCCTGTATGGCACGGGTTATTTCCCTTTGAAAGCGGGAGATACGCAGCGCTTCTCGATCGCACTTTTAATGGGTGTAAATCAACGGGACCTTTATGAAACGGCAAAAACGGTTCAAACCATTTACGATAACGGTTATCAATTTGCCGTTGCGCCTTATAAACCCAAACTGACCGTTGTGCCCGGTGACAAAAAGGTATCTCTCTATTGGGATGATAATGCCGAATTGTCATATGACCCGCTGTTCGGATATGATTTTGAAGGCTATGCCATTTATCGTTCAACGGATCCGGGTTTCAATGAATGTTTGACAATCACAAATGCTTACGGTGTGCCGACCTTGCATCAGCCTATCGCAAAATTTGATCTGGAAGACGGTATCACCGGTCCTGCCATGGTGGGTAACGGTGGTGTGCATTATGATCTGGGTACAGATAACGGACTAGTTCATGAATATGTTGATACCGGCCTGGTAAACGGAGTGACATACTATTATGCGGTTTGTTCATATGATATTGGCGATACAAGCGGTATTCACAACCTGACCCCTACGGAATGTACAAAGATCATCGATCAGGATCCTTATACAAAAGAGATATCATTGGATGTCAATACCGGTATGGCAACACCGCAAAAACCTTCACCGGGTATTGTGGCCCCGACTTTGTTTGACGGAACGATCGATATGTCCAGATGCCGATGGGGAACCGGTGATATAGATATTAAATTTGTCGATATGGCTGCTGTAAAAGATGGTATGCAATATGAAATGACCTTTGAGAACTCCGGTACAGCCGGCGATATTGAGATGTCCGTCACAGATCTTACAACAGTTTATCATGATACGTTGGAGGTTATATCAACACTCTTTATTCAAATGAATAAAACTCAGGTTGCAAATGTAGAAGTCTATGATGTATCAGGTAATGAGATATCACCGACACTTTATAATGTTGATAATGCCATTGGACGGATCCAGTTTGATGCCAGTCTGTTAAACGATACGGTTTATCTTACATTTAATACGAAACCGATCTTTAGAAGTTCGTATCTTAATGAAGAAGATGCTATGCCGGTATTTAACGGTATGAAACTCTTAGTTAAAGACGATCCTCTTCAACGCGATCTTCAGAAAAGCGGTTGGATAGACAGTGAAACGACGCTAATGTCCAGTATCCAAATGGAATCCGATGAAATATATGATCATGATTACAAGCTTGTTTGGAATGATGCTTATATGTCGGAAGCAACCGCTTTCAACCAATATGCTCCATTCAAGATCTATGATATGTATGATACGACGGAAGCCCCCATATACATGGACCCGGTTGATGGTGATGGTAAATATACCATTAATTCAGATATTTTCATTTTTAAAGAAGCTATCCTCTCTCTTGATCAGATTGTTTGGCGTTTATGGTTTAGATATCCAACCAGCACTGATACGATTATGCCTCAGGATGGCGATATCTATAAAGTTACTTTAAAACGTCCTTTCAATGTTCAGGATACCATCGCTTTTGCAACAGCTGAGGCGGAGTATGATCCTTCAATTGTGAACAATCCTTTGGACAGGATCACCGTCGTTCCAAATCCCTATTGTGCACAAGCTATCTGGGAACCTTCCAATGGATACGTATCTGGAAGGGGAGAACGGAGAGTATACTTTACTAACCTTCCTCCTGTTTGTACCATCAAGATCTATACGGTCAGCGGTGAACACGTCAGAACGATAGAACATAATTCCGGCGGTGTCCTAAATCAAACAATGTTTGACGGTTCGGAAGCTTTTGATCTTCTGAATAAGGATAATTCGGATATTGCTTACGGAATCTATTTCTGGCAGGTAGATGCATCCGCATCCGGATTGGGAATTAAAACTGGTAAATTTGCGGTGATAAAATGAGAAAATACATAATAATTGCTTTAAGCTTAGTCGTCGCTTTTGGACAATTGTCCGCTACAACAAAATCGGGTACGTCCGCGGCTCAATTCTTAAAAATCGGTACTCAGGCAAGAACTATGGGCATGGGTGAAGCTGTCGTTGCAAACCCCGAAGGTTTGTCAGCACTTCAGTGGAATCCTGCCGGATTGGCTAAATACGGAACCCAAACAGCGGCATTTTCCCAATCGAACTGGCTGGTCGGAACTGATTTCTTCAATGCGGCCGCGGCCATTAATCTAGGTCGTATGGGAACTGTCGGAGCACAGCTGACCATGCTGGATTACGGAGAAATGCCTGTGAGAACTGAATACAAACCTCAGGGTACGGGTGAGTTCTTCGTCGCTCAGGATTTCAATATGTCCATTGCTTATGCCTATAATCTGACCGACCGTTTTTCTATCGGTGGACAGGTAAAATATATACAGCAAACGATCTGGCATATGAATGCCTCAACCGTGGCGTTTGATATCGGCGCTCTTTTTACGACACCATTTAAAGATATCAGATTGGGCATGTCTATCGTTAACTTTGGTGGTTATATGCAGCTGTCCGGACGCGATGTAAGGTTTTACAATGATCCCGCAGAGGATATGTACGGTAACAATGATCAGATCCCGGCCAATTATGAGCTGGATTCCTGGGCACTGCCTCTGACCTTCAGAGTCGGCCTCTCAGGCGATATCATTGATCGCGGGTATCTGAAGTGGACCTGGGCCGTTGATGCGCTCCATCCAAGCGATAACACCGAATACGTCAATGTCGGTACGGAACTTGCATTATGGAAAATGCTTTATTTGCGTACCGGCTTCCGAACTCTGTTCATGGATGAACGTGCAGGCGGATTGACAGCCGGACTGGGCATGAAATATATGTTCACTTCCTCAACCGGCATTCAATTCGATTATGCTTTTGTTTCGTATGGAGATCTCGGCTACGTGAACATGTTCACTGTGGGATTGGATTTCTAAACGTGAGACGTGAAACGTAAGACGTGAGACGTAAGACGTAAGACGTAAGACGTAAGACATCACAAAGATGATTTAAGGGCTCTAAGATTTCTTGGGGCCTTTTTTTTGTGCTGAGCGCTGGGAGTGTGGGCACTGAGCACTGAGAGGGGAAGTGGGGAGATCAGATTCCTGACAGACACTGAACGTCGGTCGAAATGACAATTAGCACGGCATTTCAACACTTCAACGTTTCAACCTTTTCAACTTATTCAACCACATCATCCCATGAATTGATCCTTCTCCCGATATGCATCGTGATCAGGATGAAAGACTAGTGCGTAATTCAACTTTCCAACCTTCTCCAAGGCTTCCATCCTCCGTCCCTATTACTCAGGGGACTATGACACGGCACGGCAGTTGGCAGAAGTCACTCATATCTCATATCTCATATCTCGTATCTTTTCCTTCCACACCCCAGACTCCAGACCCCAGACCCCAGCATATAAAAAAGCCCCATCTTACGACAGGGCATTATATTGTTTCTAGTAAATTATCCGGTCACTTACCTCGAGGAGTACTGTTCTATGATCCCGATCTGGCGAATTGCGATCGATACATGTTCGGAATTCGGATAGTAAGTCAGCAGATTTTGGAATTCGCTGATAGCTGATCTCATTTTGCCCATCTTGAAATAACAGAAGCCCAGTTTTAACTGCGTGTCGTCATACTTGTCAAAGGCATTGGTGTTGAAGACCATATTAAAAGCATTGTACGCCTTTTTGTACTGACGCAGGGCATAATAGCTTTCTCCGATCCAGTATTGAATATTGCCTGCCAGATAGTGTTTGGGACGTTCATTAATGAGTCTCTCAAAGATCTCAACCGCATCGTCATAACGCTGATAATAGAATTTGTTCAATCCGTCTTTATAACTTTCCATAAAAGGATCGACCCTGACAAGCTCTTCAACTTTTACTTCAGGTACGATTTTTTCAGGCTTGACGATGACTTCTTCCATTTCATCTTCGGGCAGAACTTCAGCCAGTTCCTCAGGCGTTTCTACCGTTTGTTCTGCAATGACCTTTCTGGAACCGAAGAAAATGGGCATATCATTCAGGTTCTGAAGGTAAGTGTTCATCTTGGCAAGAACTCCGACCAGGGTATCCGATTGCATTTGCATCATATCATTATCGGCTTCGATCCTATCGAGTTGAGCATGGAGTTTTGTAGTTCTGGCAATATAGTATTCATCCATAGAAGCAAAAGCCAATGTCATGGTGTCCCTTAAGTTCTCGATCTTTCTGTCAAGCAGTGTGATATTTGAATCATCGCTGGTGATAATTATGGGTTCACTTTTAGCTTCGGGAGCCGGATTGCTGGCACAACCTGAAAAGACCCCGGCAACAAGGATTGAGATCATCAAAGGAAAAAGTATTCTTTTCATAAAAGGCCTCGCTTAGTTTTATTTTGAAAAATATTAAAAAATTTCGCGGTTAACAAAAATTATTTTATATTTTATGGGATTTTTTAGGTGCATTTTCCTTATTTTACAGTAAAAGGAGCTACTTATGAAAGAAAAAGAAGTAAAATTGGTCGAATTTCAAAATGATACCATTGCCGAAATGGTCAAAAACGTCTTAACGGAAAAAGGTATTTATTTCCGTGCTAAAAGTGATATTATCCAATCGGCATTGATCGTGGAAGGGAATGCTGCATCGGGTGCTTTCACGATTATTTATGTAAAAGAGAAAGACCTGAAAGCGGCTCAGGATGCGATCGCAGGCATGGTATAAACGGGAAGTATCTATGCAAAAAATTCGGAGTATAAAAGGAACTCATGATATTTTACCATGGGATGTGCACAAATGGCAGAAGATCGAAAATGTCTTAAAGGAAGTTTTTTCTTCCTTTGCCTGTAAAGAGATCAGAACACCCGTATTTGAAAAAACACAGCTTTTTTCCCGGGGTGTCGGCGAGTTTTCCGATATTGTCAGCAAGGAAATGTATACTTTTGAGGATAAAGGGGGCGATAGCTTGACACTGCGTCCGGAATTGACGGCCTCGGTTGCCCGTTCATTTATTCAGCACAATTATCAGCAAGTATCGTCTTTACATAAACTTTGGTATTTCGGTCCTTTATTTCGTCAGGAAAGGCCTCAGGCCGGTCGTCAACGGCAGTTTCATCAATATGGCATCGAATTCATCGGAACTCCACATCCTGAAGCGGATGCCGAAGTGATCGACATTGCATGTTCGATCTATCGCAAGCTGGGATTGAAGAATTGGGAATTGCATGTCAATTCCATTGGCAGCATTGAAGCGAGAAAGATCTATATGGATATTCTTCGTGAAACCCTTGACCCACATAAAAAAGATCTCTGTGAAACCTGCCAAAACCGTTTTGACGGAAATATTCTTAGACTCTTTGATTGTAAGAATCCCGGTTGTCAGGATATCCTCAATGACCATGCGCCTTCCATTCTCGATCATCTTTCCGATGAAGATAAGGAACATTTTGAAGAAGTGCTGAAACTCCTGGATGCGGCCGGGATCGAGTATATTGTAAATCCGGCTTTAGTGAGGGGCCTGGATTATTACACCAGAACGACCTTTGAGATCAAAGGAACCTCTTTGGGTGCTCAGGATGCTTTATGCGGGGGCGGTCGTTACGACAATCTCATTGCCGACCTGGATGGCCCGGAGATACCGGCTGTCGGATTTGCCGCAGGGGTTGAAAGACTGATCATGGCGATGGATGCGGAAAACCTTTTTAATGAAGAACAAAGCTGTATTGATCTTTTTGTCGCGCCAATGAACATATCTTGCCTTGAAGGAATGACACTAAAAGTTCATGAACTGAGAGATAAAGGTTACCGCGTACACGTGGAATTATTGCGTCGATCAGTTAAAGCTATGATGAGAGATGCCAACCGTCAGCATGCTGCCTGGGTTACCGTGATCGGTGAACAGGAACTTGAAACGGGTCGTCTCACACTTAAGAATATGATGGAAAATGAACAGGTTGAAGTCGCTCTGGATGAAATTGAAAATATCTTAAAGAAGAAATAAATTTTATGAAAACATTTGATTTTATTAACAACTTTTTTACCGGGGCAGAACCAAAGGTCGGTATTGTTTTAGGTTCAGGACTGAATAATCTGCTTGATTCAATTGATATCGAGAAGACCCTTTCCTATGCCGATATTCCGGGATTTCCACGTTCAACGGTACCCGGACACGAAGGTGCTTTTGTATTGGGTAAGACCCGTGGGGTTCAAATACTGGCTGCAAAGGGACGTTTCCATTTTTATGAAGGTTATGACCTGGAAACAGTCCTGTCGATCATGAAAAGTTTCCGATCAGCCGGAATTGAAAAAGTGATCATTACAAATGCAGCCGGTCTGATAAATAAAAACTATCGACCGGGTGATATTCTTTTGATCAATGATTGTATTGATATGACAAAACAAACTGCTTTGCTTCAACCCGGAACTGAGGTTATTAGCAAGGCAGAACGTGATATTGCTATTAAAGCATCAGAATTATCAGGTGTCAAATTGGGCTATGGAACCTATGTATGGACAACAGGCCCGTCTTATGAAACACCCGCTGAGATCGACTACTTGAAATCGCTCGGTGGAGATATTGTCGGCATGTCCACTATGCCTGAGATCATGTGGGCACGGGAGAAGGGGATGCAGGTATTCCCTTTTTCGTGCGCAACAAACTGGGCTGCAGGGATTTCTTCGCAGCCCCTGACCCATGAAGAAGTGAATGAGACTGCTCAGCATGTAAGGGAAGACCTTACACGCTTCATTCTACAGTTATGTGAATTGATCGGAGACTAATTATAGATGAAACATCCTCCAGGATGTCATAGAATATCAGGACGTACTTATTTTACACTGTATGCCCCGTTTGCGTCGCAGGTTCGCCTTGTACTTTTTAAAAATTGCCGGGATCAGGAACCTGTGGAATCCTTACCTATGCGGGATATTGGCGCAGGATTTTGGGAATATTCCGATATTCGTTCCTTTGAGCGATCATATTATGCATACAAGATAGACGATCAATCCCGGACCATTGCAGATCCCTATGCCAGATCGGTATCAACATATAACGATTTTCATCAGGAAGCGAAAGCATATATTGCCCCACATGATTTTGACTGGGAAAATGATAGATTTGTAACCGTCAATGATCCCCGTGATCTGATCATCTATGAGGCACATGTCAAAGATATGACCGCCGATGGATCTTCAAAAGTTAAACATCCCGGCACCTATGAGGCAATGATCGAAAAGATACCGTATTTGAAAAAACTTGGTATCAACGCTGTCGAATTATTACCCCTGCAGCATTTTAGTAATTACGAACCGCCCTATGAAGAGGCCATTCACTATGTAAAAAACACGTGGAATCCCTATGCCTATAATCACTGGGGATATATGACTTCCTTTTTCTTTGCTCCTGCAAATTTCTATTCTACAGAAGGAACGAAAAAGAAAGACACGTGGTCCGATCCGATGGGAAAAGAGATCATAGAGTTCAAATCGATGGTGAAAGCTTTCCATAAAGCCGGTATTGCCGTCATTATGGATGTAGTATACAATCATATCGCTCAATATAATTTAAATCCGTTGAGATTACTGGCCGAACAGCATTATATCGACCCCAATGCCAATGCCAGCGGATGCGGCAATGATGTGAGATCGGAATCTCCGATTATGAGACGGCTCATTATTGATTCCGTTAAATATTGGGTAGAAGAATTCCACATAGACGGGTATCGCTTTGATCTTGCCGGCCTTCTTGATGACGAAACCTTATCGCTGATATGGAAAACCGTTAAAAGCCATAATCCGAATGCCATTCTTGTAGGCGAACCATGGGGAAAACGTTATTTCCCGCAGAGGATGAGCGAACTGAAATTCGGTGTTTGGAATGATGTGTACAGGAATGCGGCCAAAGGAGAAAATCCATTTGACAGACAAGGCTATATTTTTGGTAAATGGGATGATCATCTGAATAAGGACAATTTCTTCAAATGTTTGATCGGATCGTTAAGAAAAGACGGCGGAATGCTCCCTGATAGCCGCTACAGCGTAAATTATCTCAGTTCTCATGATGGATATACCCTGGGTGATTTTATTCGCATAGCAAGCAGGAAAAGCATCAGAGCTGTTTCCGATAAGCGCGATGAACATCTTCGGCTTGATAAAAACGAAATGAAGATCAGTAAACTGGCGGCTTTTATCCTGGCCTGTTCTCAAGGCGTCATGATGATGCATTCCGGACAGGAATTTGCCCGGTCAAAAGTTATTTGTGAACAAGAGGGCATTAAGGATGCGGCTGTCGGTGAAATGGACCATGATTCCTACAACAAAGATAATGAAACCAATTATATCAATTATCGGGATATTGAAGTGAATCGGGAATTATTTGATTATTACCGGGACTTGATTTCGTTAAGAAAATATTTTAAAGAACTCAGGTCCTCTGACAGAAAACAGATCACACCGCTCATGGCAGCGGATAATGAATTCGGTCAAGGGTATTTGTCTCATTCGTCAAGCCGGACGTTTGCGGTGCTCATTAACTCATCCCCTTCGCAAAACGCAAGTTTTGTTATCGATGAGGGTTATTGGAATATCCATGCAAATGAAGAATTTGCGTCCGTTGATGCCAGAGGTGTTCTAAATGGCGGCACAGTAGAATTACTGCCCCGTTCTCAGCTTCTTCTGATAAAAAACAATAATTGAGAATATGAAAAGTAAACTCCTTGTTTCGGCATGTTTATTGGGTATTTGTTGCCGTTATGACGGCAAACATAATCTGCTTTCCCAGCAAACGTTGGAAAAACTGAAAGATCACTATGAACTCATCCCTGCATGCCCGGAACAGTTGGGTGGTCTGTCCACACCGAGATTACCGGCGGAAATCCAGGAGAATGGACAAGTTATGAGAGAAGACGGTAAAGATATGAACAGTGAATTCCTTCGCGGTGCAAACGAGGCATATAAGATCGCAAAATTTTCGGAATGTAAGACCGCATTGTTAAAATCAAATTCACCTTCATGTGGAAACAAAAAGGTTTATAACGGCAGTTTTGAAGGTGTTTTGGTTGCCGGAAAGGGCGTGACGGCAAAATTATTTGAAAAGAAGGGGATAAAAGTGTATAATGAAGAGCAAATAATAAAACTGATCAAGGAGTAGAGATATGTTCGACCCAAGAGAAAAGAAATTAGCGGAATTGCTGGTAAATTATTCAACCGATGTTCAAAAGGGCGAAAATGTCCTCATTGAAGCTTTTGATATTCCCGATACCTTTGTCAAACAACTGGTCCGTGCGGTCAGGGCACGTGAAGGAAATCCATTTGTCAGTATCAAGCACAATGCGATTTTACGAGAGCTTTTTATCAATAGTACCGATGAACAGATCACGTTCAGCGGCGAATATGAAGCATTTCGCATGAAAAATATGCAGGCTTATATCGGTGTTCGCGGAACAAAAAATATTACAGAACTTTCGGATGTCGCTCCGGAAGACA
>Ga0272443_10006614_pt1 | contig 11406 bp, 12 predicted proteins | sample SSMAcet12_FD_193581 | JGI IMG/M metagenome (GOLD analysis project Ga0272443, IMG submission 193581) | Marine sediment archaeal communities from Little Sippewissett salt marsh, Falmouth, MA, United States - SSM-Acet-12 | ecosystem: Environmental > Aquatic > Marine > Wetlands > Sediment ... | reverse complement strand
ATATCAGGAAAGCCTGAGTTTATTATAATCCCGGTTTGATTTTGGTACTTATATGTCCTCAATCACGTGTTGATGTGGATCCGGATTAAGGCTAACCCTGATATTTCTGAGACAGCATTCTGTTCAGATTTCATTCAAAAACTATCTCACCAACTGTCTCATACAAACTGGGATGTCTTCATTAACTGAAGAAGTACCGGATCGGCCCTTCTTTAAAATCCAGCCCCATCAGGCCCAGGATCAGCGAGCGCTGGTGGGTATTGAACAACTCAGGATGGAAATGGTGGATCAGGTTGACCAGACTGTGGATATTCCAGGAAATGATCATGCCCACATAAACCCACTCGGAGTAGACCCCGAACATCGCCATGACGATCACAAGGTACCCGAACAGCGCCAGCGGTTTGCCTTCTAAAATATGGGCTCCGCCGAAATGGCGGTGGATCGCCAGCCCGACGCCGATCACGAGCAGGTAGAAAACCGCTGTCGGAGCCATCCACAGCAGCCTCCCCTCGGGGAAGAGCTCTGCCCGATAAATGAATAGCCACGTGACAGAAGAGATCAGGATCAGGTGATCGCCCCAGGAATCCAGTTTCTCCCCGATTTCTGAGCACTGATCCAGGAGCCGGGCTGCCAATCCATCCAGGACATCGCTTACCAGTACGTAGATCAACCCCCAACCCACCCAGGAATACCGCCCCTGGTCAGCCCAGATCCAGAGGGGAAGGACCATCACCATCCGGGAGATCGAGATCCAGTTGGCGACTGTGGAGAAAGCCTCCTTGATCAAAACCATCTTTCACCTCCTCAAGGCAGAAAAAGACCGGCTTTTATCCAGACCAGGATCCTGTAATGGAATTCAGATGGGATAGACAGGGCGGCGTACACCAGGAAGCTGGTCGCATCGGGAACCCCCTGCCATTCCCATTGTGATCAGTTAATTTTGATTATAGACCAAACTTCAGGCAGAATGAAGAGGGGTCTATTCCGCTGCCCCCGGTCCGGTGGCCGGGAGAAAGGAGGCAAGGTGTGCCGCCGCTCTTTTATTTACGATCCTGGTTAAGTGTCGGTAGTGCCGGAGGAAGCACCATCCCCTGGGTCAGTCACTCCTTGAAATCACGATCACTTCAAATTAAAATAAGTGAAGACTCCCGCAAACCCAAACATCACCGCCAGATACATCCAGGCAATCGCGGGCAAGCCCCAAAAGGCAATGCCCAGGATGATGACAATGGTAAACAGGATGGAGATCACACAGTTCACCAGAGCAGTGATCCTGATACTTTCCCAGCTCCCACCGCGGTATGCCAGGAAAGAACCGATGGCAAAACCAAGGATAGCAGTGCCAAGAAGGCGGAATACCTGTGGAACCTGATTAGACAAGCATCCGGTTAAATCTCCCCACAGGACCGGCGCGAAGAGATAAATGAGAGCAAAGCCGGCCATCATGATGCTGTGGACCAAAAAAACTGTCCTCAAATCCTTGGTATATTCCTTTTCCATGCGCTGCCTCCTTGTTTTTTCTAGTCTTTGGTTCATAAAGATCCCATTCGTTTCACGTTTGAAGAGATCGATCCAATTACCCCTTCATGGGGCTTTTTAAGAGATCGGTTGCCAGCCATTCAGTGAATACCCCATAGAGAACCCCTGCAGCCGTGTACAGACCAAAACTCAAAATATCCTCCGAAATGAAACCGATCGACACAGAAAGGGAGAATAACAGGCCGATCAATGCCCCATGGAGCAGGTATGGAATCCTCCAGCTGCTGATCCCGATCACAAAACCCATCAGAACCCGATTCGCAGCCGCCGCCGCGATATCTGGCCAATGAATCTCGGGAAAACCAAATATGATTTCCCTGCCTGTCAGGCAAATGAATGCAGAAATCACCCCACCCAGGAAACAGGTTAAAATTCTCCTCTTATCCATGGTTCCCAATCCTCATATATTCAATAATGCAATCCATATGAAACCGAAGCCAGTGATCTGAATATTCGGCTAAGAACCGCTAAACCCCTTATAGTGTAACATAAATCGCACACCTCTCTCCGGTCATTCTCTGTGGCTAGTATTGGAATAATCCTCGTTTAGAGGTAACCCCCACGGAAATAGCTTCCAGGGGGAACGATACCAGTTTACGGGCTTGTTAAGCGCGATCTTGGGGGCAGGGTCTCTATCAAAATTATGGTAAACTCAAGGGAGAATTGCTGAAGGAGATCGCTCTATGACAACATCAAGAGCTGAGGAAATGGTCAAACGCCTGCGGGAAATGCAGTCTACCACACCTGAAATTGTGGCATCTGCGATCGTCTCTGTAGACGGGCTTACCATCGCTTCTGCACTACCTATTGACGTTGAAGAAGATCGGGTTTCAGCTATGTCCGCCGCCATGCTCAGCCTTGGCGAGCGCATTGCCACTGAGCTCAACAGGGGAGCGCTGGACCAGGTTTATATCCATGGAGATGATGGGTACGTGATCCTTTCGGCAATTGGAACAGAAGCAGTGTTAACCGCACTGGCCCAGGAAGACGCGAAACTGGGATTGGTTTTCCTGGAAATGAGGCGGGCCGCAGACGACCTGGCGGAACTTATAAGCTGATGAATGAGAAAAACACCTAGACTCGACACCGCGGGGAGGACTGGCAGGCCAGGTCCTCCCCTCTCCACTTAATTAAGGCATTCTACTTACCGGATACCATGGGGCTGATCATGAAAACAAAATATATCTTTTTAACCGGCGGTGTGCTCAGTTCAGTTGGGAAAGGGGTAACCGCCGCGGCTCTAGGCAGATTGCTGAAAGAGCGCGGTTACCGGGTGGCCATCCAGAAACTGGATCCGTATATCAATGTGGATCCAGGCACGATGAGCCCTTACCAGCATGGAGAGGTTTTTGTGCTGGAAGACGGCGCTGAAACCGATCTGGACCTGGGCCATTATGAACGCTTCATCGATACCAATCTCAACCGGATCTGCAATGTAACCACAGGCCAGGTCTACGAAGAGGTGATCAGCAGGGAACGCAGGGGGGATTATCTGGGCGGTACCATCCAGGTAATCCCCCATATCACGGACGTCATCAAGGAACGAATCTGCCAGGTCCCGACAAGCACCGGCGCTGAAATCGTACTCGTAGAAGTCGGCGGCACGGTGGGTGATATTGAGTCCCTGCCTTTTCTGGAAGCTCTACGGCAGATGCGGGGAGATATTGGCCGCAAGCATAGTTTTTATATTCATGTTACCTGGCTGCCGCATATTGGCGCTACGGGAGAGCTAAAAACCAAACCTACCCAGCACTCTGTCCGCGAACTTCGATCTATCGGCATTTCCCCAGATATGATCATCGCTCGATCTGATCACCCTGTACCGGAGGAACTGCGGGATAAGATCGCCCGCTTCTGCGACGTGGAAAAAAAGGCAGTAGTCCCCATGGAAACCACGGACACTCTCTATAATATCCCCCTGATCCTGGAAGACGCCGGGGTGGGCAATTACATCTTCAAGAAGACCAAACTGAAGGAACGCCAGAAACCTGATTGGACCGATTGGCGCAAAATGGTCGCAGCCCTCCGCTGTGAACAGGAAAAGATCCCCATTGCCGTGGTGGGTAAATATGTGGAGCTCCTGGACGCTTATATGTCCGTCCGGGAGGCTCTCCAGCATGCCGGCCTGGCCAATGAAGTCGAGCTTGAAATAGATTGGATCCACTCCTCGAGCCTGGAGGACGCCGCCGACCTATCATACCTCGCCGATTACGCGGGAATCCTTGTCCCGGGAGGTTTTGGAGAAAGGGGAATTGAAGGCAAGATTAGGGCAATCTCCTTCGCCAGAGAGAATAAGACCCCCTTCCTTGGTCTCTGCCTGGGAATGCAGCTGATGGTTGTTGAGCTTGCCCGCTTTCATTTTGGCACCCAAAATCCCAATTCGACCGAATTCGATCCAGAAACAGAATATCCAGTCATCGACCTGATGCCAGACCAGCGGGAAATCACCGAGAAGGGAGGAACCATGCGGCTGGGGGTCTACCCCTGCCATCTGCAGAAAGGCAGCACAGCCGCCAAAGCGTATGGGAAGGAAACCGTCGAGGAGCGCCACCGCCACCGCTATGAGTTCAGCAACGCCTACCGGGAAGAACTCGGGAAAGCGGGCATGGTCTTCTCAGGGCTTTCGCCCGATGAGAGGCTGGTTGAGATCGCGGAACTGCAAGACCACCCGTTCATGGTGGGAACCCAGTTCCACCCTGAGTTCCTGTCCAGACCGTACCGGGCCCACCCGCTCTTTGAAGCTTTCATCAAGGCAGCAGTAAAGAAAACTCATAAGTAGACCCATGAGTTGAATTGGGTATTTATTAATCGCGCCTGATAGGCTACAATAGGCGCGGATTTACTCATTAAACCCTGGAGATTAATATGTATACAAAAATTGATCAGATCATCGGTAGGCAGGTGCTGGATTCTCGCGGCAACCCCACAGTGGAAGTCGATGTACTGCTGGTGGACGGCAGCCTGGGCCGCGCCATTGTTCCTTCCGGCGCGTCCACGGGCATTCATGAAGCATTAGAGCTGCGGGATGGCGATAAAAGCAAATTCCTGGGAAAAAGCGTTTACAAAGCAGTAAAGAATGTGAACAGCAAGATCTTTGACGCCCTTGCAGGTGAGGATGCCACCCGCCAGAAGGCCATTGACAGCATTTTGCTTGAGCTGGATGGCACTCCAAACAAATCCAAACTAGGAGCGAATGCCATCCTGGGCACAAGCCTGGCGGTTGCCAAAGCAGCGGCCGCGTCGCTGGAACTGCCCCTTTACCAGTATATTGGAGGGATCTATGCCCACCTCCTCCCATCCCCAATGATGAATATCCTCAACGGGGGAGAACACACAGACTGGCAGTCAACCGATGCCCAGGAATTCATGATCATGCCTTTAGGTGCGCCGACCTACGCAGAAGCGCTGCGCTGGGGAGCGGAGATCTACCATACCTTAAAATCCGTACTAAAATCCCACAGCTATGCCACTTTGGTGGGGGATGAAGGCGGTTATGCGCCGGCACTGGGATCCAATGCCGAAGCTGTTGAGATCATCCTCGAAGCTGTTGAAAAAGCTGGCTACAAACCCGGTGAGGATATCGCTATCGCGCTGGATCCTGCCGCGTCGGAATTCTATGAAGAGGAAACCGGCCTATACAATCTCCGCACCGAGGGGAAGAAACTCACCAGCGAAGAAATGGTTGCCTTTTGGAAAGACTGGGTAGAGAAATACCCCATTGTCTCCATCGAAGACGGCCTGGCCCAGGATGACTGGGACGGATGGAAATTGATGGTCAAGGAGATGGGCGACAAGATCCAGATCGTAGGCGACGACCTGCTGGTCACCAATCCAGAACGCGTCCGGAAGGGCATCCGCGAAAAAGCGGCCAACTCGCTGCTGGTGAAGGTCAACCAGATCGGCAGTCTGACTGAGACCATTGAATCGGTCGAAGCCTGCCACCGGGCTGGCTGGACCGCGGTCACATCTCACCGCTCTGGAGAAACCGAAGACAGCACCATCGCCGACCTGGCGGTTGCGCTCAACACCGGCCAGATCAAAACAGGCGCCCCTGCCCGTTCAGATCGGGTTTCCAAGTACAACCAGCTCCTGCGAATCGAGGAATCACTGGGTGACATGGCTGAATACGCCGGCTGGAAGCCCTTTAAATAAAGAAACAGGGACGAAATCCTTCGAAAGGACTTCGTCCCTAAATATCCTTTTTCCCTTTTCGAATTACAGCTTACTGATCAAATCCTCATCAGAGAGCTCATCCAGCTCGAGGGTGTCTTCCTCCTCGATGATCTCTTTATCCCATTGTTCCTGATCATCCTGGATATCGATCGACCGGGATGGGGCAGCTGGGGTCAGGTCCTCAATACGCTTCCCGGGTTCCGGCGTGCCGCAGAAGGGACAAAGGCTCCAGGACAATTTCATCAAGCGCCCACAGGCATGACATGGCTTCATCAATTTGGTGTAGCAGTTGGGGCAAACGATCCAGTCATCCTCAGCGTGTCTACCGCAGCCGGGACAGGCAGTGCGCTCCTCAATGGCCTGCAGCAGAGCCTCTTCCTCGAGCATGCGCTGGTATTCCTCATCCATGGTCTGGGGCGGCCGCAGGATCAGATAAACCACAATCCCGGGTAAGAACAAAACCGCCACCAGCAGTGCCGCCAGGATTCGCACCAAAGGATCCCGGACCCGATCGCGGATATCCCTATATGTCCAAACAATCAAGCTTAACCACAGGGCAGCCAGGAATGCTCCTCCCAGCGCGGTCGCGATCAACATGAAGTTGTTCAGAAATCCGGGGTTTAGGTTCATTCACGCCTCCTCGGTCTCGATTATACCTTAATTCAACTTCTGGCTATATTGGGTGATTTTTCCATGATTCCCTTGTTTTCGATAGGAATCACATGTATAAAAGGGTTAGGTGAATTATCAGGAGGGGGATATGGAAAGCCTGCTATCTCAATGCCGGATCAAAGACCTGGGGAACCCGGAACGGCCCCGCGAACGGCTGGCCAAAATGGGTGCCAGCGTACTGAGCACCGCAGAGCTGCTGGCAATCTTACTGCGAGTAGGAGTGGAGGGGGAGAATGCCATCCAGCTCGGACAGCGCCTGCTGCGCGACTTCAACGGGCTGGCTGGACTCCAGCGGGCAAGCTACTCTGAAATTTGCGCCCAGCATGGGATCGGGAAAGCAAAGGCAGCCCAGATCAAGGCTGCCATTGACCTGGGCCGGCGCCTGGCCAGCCTGTCTGCGGAGGATAAACCGATCGTCCATAGCCCGGAAGACGCCGCCGATCTGGTCCAATATGAAATGAGTGCCCTGGACCAGGAACAGCTCCGGGTGATCACATTGAACACTCGCAACCATGTATTGGGCATCAAAATCATCTACCAGGGATCGCTGAACTCCTCCCAGGTCCGGGTAGGAGAGCTGTTCAGACCCGCTATCCGGGAGAACGCGGCCGCGGTCATCATTGTCCACAATCATCCCAGCGGAGACCCATCCCCCAGCCCAGATGACATTGCCATCACCAAAGCCATTATCGAGGCGGGAAGACTGCTCGACATCCAGGTGCTGGACCATTTGATCATTGGCCAGGGCAGGTTCATATCCTTGAATCGGAGAGGGTTGGGATTTGAGGGAGCCTAGAGCGTGGGCCGCACAAAAAATGAGTTGAATTCCCCGCTGGGCGGCTGCAGATCGGTGATCACCTCTCCGACAGCGGAGGATCGGGAACCCCGTTCAAGCGCCCTCACGAAGTTCTGCAAACCTTCGAGTGAGCCCTCTGCAATGACCTCCACCGAACCGTCCCGTCGGTTCCTGACCCAGCCGGTCAGTCCCAGGTCACTCGCCTCTGTCATCACGTAATATCGAAAACCCACCCCCTGTACCCTCCCCCTTACCCGGGCGTGCAGGCGATTCTCATTTGTAGAGTTCATGTTCATTCCATTCCGCTTCAGCCGGATCCACTCGAACCTTCAGATAGATAAAGAGGGCTAGGCTGATCACCAGGACCAGCAGGATCCCCGAGAGAATATAGACCAGCGTAAGGAACGTTCCCCGATCATAGCGGTCACGCAGCCAATCCTTTTCCAGTTCCTGTAAGGTGATCCCCAGGGAAGCTTCCACGCCCCGCTCGCAGCTTACCCCCTGATCATAGGCATAGATCAGGGACTGCAGCCCCGGAAGGCCATACTTGCCTTGAATATATTCGACAAGGGAATCTGACTGGGCGTAGGCAAGCAGTGCCAGCTCTCCGTCGGGAGGAAAAGACTCACAAAGATAAGCTGTGGGGATCAGATCACCACTATCATGAGCCCGGTCCAGCACCAGATCATAATCAGAAAGGGAGTAAATTTCCATCTGAGAAGCGATGCCTTCATTCAGCCAGGCCGGCAGGTACTCATATTCCGCGCCCATGAAGCGGTAAAGCAGGATGTGGGCGACCTCATGAGGGATCAACCGCTGGATCTCCAGGGGTTGGTCAACTGCGGGAGGCAGGGCTACAACGATCGAACCGCGCGCCGGATCCGCATATCCGCTGACCCAGTTCTGACCGATTAATGACAGAGTGGACTGCAGGTCTTCCTCAGAAGGATAGATGAAGATCACAATAGGCTGAAGATCAGGCGGCCGCTGCAGTAACTCCAGGGTTTTCGTTTGTCCCTCCAGCGCCGCATCCAGCACTTCCTGAGCGATAATAATTTCCCCTTCATACCAGTAGATCCGGAATGGCTCGCCAATCAGCTCCTGCCAGTTGTAGCGATTATCCAGGTAAGTGAAATGATACACGGGGGAGGAAACCAGCTCCCCGTTTTCCAGGTTAAATTGATAGGAATAACTAATACTTGAAAATGCTGGCAGTGGTCGTTCCGCTACCACGTAAATAAATGAACCCTCTCCCTCCTCCCCCAGAGATATGGACCCAACGAAGGACGGCAGCCCAGGAGCCTGGATGATCAGTGTGATGCTTTCCACGGAGATCTCGGTCTGATAGGAAATTCGAAAAGTGATCTTCTCTCCAAAAGTGTAATCAACTTCCTGATCAATGATGGGAAGGTTTTCCTGGGCAGAAACGGAGGACCTGAAAGACCCAGCCAGAAACAAGATACACAGCATGAGGAAAATCTTTTTTGGGGTCAACTCAATAGCTTTGTGATCTTTATTAGAATACATAAGTATCTTTAACTATTATTCCATCCAGAGATCATCGGCGAGATCAAAATCATCCAGGCCTATATCATCGCTGTCATAATCATCATAGCCATCTTGCTGATAATCATAATCATCCAGGATCAGCTCATCCTCATCGACCCGCAAGTTGAACAAAGCCATATCAACGCCATCTTCAAGAAAATCCAGCCTTTCCAGCGCTTGCTGAATGAGCTCCTCCTCCCCTGGCGTGATCTCATCATCGAGCAGGTCCCGGATCGCCAGACCGGCTTCTTCCCCGCCGATCTGTGACAGGGAATAAATAGCGGCATCACGGATATCCGGCAGGTCGTTCAGCAGATCCAGGATGATCGGTACTGAATCTTCAATGATCAGTTCACCGCAAGCCCGAACTGCTTCCAGGCGGATTTTCGGTGAGGTGTGCTGCAATTTCTCCAACACCAGATCACAATAATCATGATCGTAGGATCGCCCCATGGCAAATAGCGCGCTGGCAACCCAATCTTCCTCGCTCCTTTGATAAGCCTTCAAGATCTGGTCGCGGACTTCGTCCCGTGATGAGAAACTGATTGCTTCCAGAGCCCTGCGCTGAACCTCAACAGGCGCGTCAGTGTCCAGCAAGATCAACAAATGGTCTTCAATTTGTGTCTGCAGTTCCTTGGTGATCTTATCAAGCTCTCCGCGATAGACATATTTTCCCAGGACCGAGGCGGTCACAGCCCTGATATCCACAGACGGCTCATTCTTCAGCACTGACAGGAAGAAGGGAATCAAATCATCCGTATCAAAGACCTCAATGGCGCGGATGGCGAAAAAACGGACCTGTTCGTCTTCATCTTTCAATGCCAGACGAAAGATCGGTTCGAAGGACAGCAAGGTGTTAGAATCTGTCAGCTCCTCCAGGTCCTCGATCAGTCCACGGCGGCGATCGAGACGGATCTCTTCCCAGATCCTCACCAGGGAAGACAGATCATCCGGGCTTATATCTGATAGACGGTACAGAAATATCGGATCTAATACCCGATCCGTGTCGAGCAGGGCGCTGAGCACTTGCTCAAAAGGCAGTTCATCCGGGGGAGGGAAAAACGAATCTTCCATCAGGGAAATTGGACTGGTGAAGTGAAGTCCAGAATATTAAAGTAGATTAATAACAATATAACACTGATGAACCCAATTGCGTTTACCACATTCTGCACATTCTGGGATACCCGCCGGCCAAAGATCAATTCCGGGAGCACGAACAGAATCCTACCGCCATCCAGCGCGGGGATCGGCAGCAGGTTGAGCACGCCAAGGGAAACGGTGATCGAAACCAGGAACAGCAGCACGTTGATATCCGCGGGAGTACCCGGCATCAGCTGCCCTTCCTTAGCACCAGCGTAGATATCATACATACCCTTATACCCCACCGGGCGTCCCGCTTCCCCAGCTGTTCCGCGGATCAGCTGACCCGGCAGCTTCATCACGGCGATACTGTGCTGGCCTGTGGCGCCTACCGCCAGCGGCAAAGCCTGGAACCAGTTGATCTCCTGGACCGGACTGGTCATAAGAATGCCAATAGCCCCCTGGTCTTCAGGGGGATCTTCCCGGGGGACCAGGCTGATCTCGCCAATCTCCCCATCCCGCTCAATGGTCATGGTGATCTCTTCACCCAGGTGAGCATAGATCTCCCCCCGAAGAGATTCATAGCTGTTTGCTTCCAGGTCATTGATAGACACCACGGTATCTCCTTCAAGCAAACCCGCCTGGGCAGCGGGAGAATCAGCGACAACTTCCTGGATCTGGATCACGGACGTATCCGGGACACCCAGCCGGCTGAAGATCAGCGCATAAAGGACTACCGCTGCCAGTAAATTCATTAGCGGACCGGCAATATATACACCAATTCGCACGAGCGGTTTGGACGCCGCCAATCCGCCTTCAATCTCAGGCTGAGATTCTCCCAGCGGGCGGACAAATCCACCCAGAGGAATCCAGTTAAGTGTGTAATCTGTCCCCCGGAGCGTGAAAAGGGTTGTAATGCGAGGTGGAAATCCAAATCCAAATTCCTCCACCTCGACACCAAAGAGCCGGCAGGCAGCAAAATGCCCCAGCTCGTGAAGGGTGATCATGGCCGCTAACACACCGATAAATTGCAGAATATTGATCAACATAACAAAATCCAATCCAGTCTTGTACCACTACTTGGCTAACGGAATGAAAAACAAATTATACACCAGAGATTTCTGGTTCGAGAAGCCAGGCAGGGCCTCCTGGCTTGCATGTTAATATCGATTTAATATTCACCAGGGCAGTCAGCTTCCGCTTAACTGCCTCTGCATCCGATCGCGGGCAGATCACATGAACATTTGGGCCGGCATCGATCGTAGAACAGGCTTGCAGCCCCTCCTCACGCCAGGTTCTGACCGCGCTCATGACCTCAATGGTTTTCGGCTCCCAGTAGTACAGCGGAGGGGTTGAGGTCATCATCACGCTGTGCATCAAGTTGGAATCCTGCTCAACAACCTCGGTGAAAGCGGGGAAATCCTTCTCCAACAAGGCTTTCCGGCAGAGGTCCAGTCTGCGGTCGGCATCAGCAACCCGGGCTGTCTGCAGCGGGCTGGAACCTGCAAGCTGGTGGCCCCTGGTCGAACCAACAGACTTGTGGGCGCTGCTTACCAGCAGGATATAGTCCACCAGGTCCCAGTGCTCTCGGGGGG
>Ga0272443_10006613_pt1 | contig 11406 bp, 6 predicted proteins | sample SSMAcet12_FD_193581 | JGI IMG/M metagenome (GOLD analysis project Ga0272443, IMG submission 193581) | Marine sediment archaeal communities from Little Sippewissett salt marsh, Falmouth, MA, United States - SSM-Acet-12 | ecosystem: Environmental > Aquatic > Marine > Wetlands > Sediment ... | reverse complement strand
GTCCATGTCGCCGAGATGATCCTCGTTGCCGAGAATGTCGGAAAGGACGGCGTAGCGGTCGCCCTCCTTGATGAGGCCCATCGCGATGCCGGAGACCGGTTTCTTCAGCGGAATGCCGCCGTCCATCGCGGCCAGCGTGCCGCCACAGACCGAAGCCATCGACGACGATCCATTCGATTCGAGGATGTCCGAGACGAGGCGCACGGTGTAAGGGAACTCCTGCTCGGCGGGCATCACCATCTTGATGGCGCGCTCGGCGAGGTTGCCGTGGCCGATCTCACGCCGTCCGGTGCCGCCGACCCTGCCGGTTTCACCGACCGAGAAGGGCGGGAAGTTGTAGTGCAGCATAAAGCGCTTGTCCTTGTCGTCGGTGAGCGTATCGACCGACTGGGCGTCCTTCTTGGTGCCGAGCGTGAGCGTGACCAGCGCCTGCGTTTCGCCGCGGGTGAAGAGCGCCGAACCGTGAGCTCTCGGAATGAGGCCCAGCTCGATGCTGATCGGGCGAACCTGTTCGAGCGTGCGGCCATCGAGACGTTTGCTGTCGTCGAGAATCATGTGGCGCATCACCTTCTTCTCGACGTCGTGGATGCACTCGTCGATCATGTGCTCGCTCTGGCAGAGTGCTTTTTCGGGATTGGCTGCAATCTCTTCGGCGGTGATTGAGCTGAAGTGTTCGAGCGTTTTGGCGATGGTCTCCTTGTAGATCGCCTTGGTCCTGTCGGAGCGCTCCTCTTTTGCCAGCGGCGTGTAGGCCAGCGCTTTCAGTTCGGCTGCGCAGTTGGCCTCGATGAAGGCGACCAGCTCGGCAGGAGCGACGGTGGGTGCAAACGCACGCTTCGGTTTGGCGACCTCGGCAGCAAGCTCCTTCTGGAAGGCGCAAAGTTTTTTGATTGCTTCGTGACCGAATTTGATGGCGTCGAGCATCTCGGCTTCGGAAATCTCCTTCATCTCGCCTTCGAGCATGCAGATGGTGTCCTCGGTACCGCCGATGCAGATGTCGAGGTCGCTGCGCTGCAACTCTTCGGTGTCAGGATTGACGATGAACTGGCCGTTGATGCGACCGACGCGAACTTCCGACATCGGGTTGGCGAACGGAATGTCCGAGACCATGATAGCGGCCGAAGCGGCGATGCCGCCCAGCACGTCAGCGTCGTTGATCGTATCGGACGAGATGACCGAAATGATGATCTGGGTCTCCTGATAGTAGCCGTCAGGGAAGAGCGGGCGCAGGGCGCGGTCGATCAGACGGGCGGAGAGAATCTCTTTTTCGGAAGGACGGCCTTCGCGTTTGAAGAAGCCGCCGGGGAACTTGCCGGCTGCGGAATATTTCTCGCGGTACTCGACCTGAAGCGGGAAGAAGTCCTGACTCGGCGGGGGAGGTGTTTTGCTTGAAACCACCGTGGCGAGCACCATGGTGTCGTTGAGCCTGACGACTGCCGAGCCGTCGGCCTGTTTGGCCATTTTACCGGTTTCGATCGTGATTACCTTACCCTGTCCAAGATCGATCTCTTTTTTGATAAACATGTAAATCTGTTGTGGTTAGTAGTGATGAACCTCTTCGGTGGACCTTCGGGACGATGCCATTTCGCTGGGGAAATCAGGGCTCTTGATGCCGGTCGCGGTCGAAGCCAATTCAAAAAATTACAAAGTCAAATAATATACTATAAATTTGTTGCCTTCCAGTATCGGCAGCGCTTTCATGCTGCTCCCGCTTTTGTGCATTACTGATAGTCAAACCGCCAGTTGTCGATCAGCCTGGTCGAACCGATGCGCACAGCCATGATGAGCCGGTAGGCTTTGCCCGGAACGGCTTTCGTGGCTCGCTCGAAGGTGGCGTCGTCGACAAAGCAGAGGTAGTCGGGCTGGGTATCCTTTTCGGAGAGAACGAGTTCTTCGGCTTCCGCAGCGATCGCTTCCAAGTCGGCTCTGCCCTGTTCGATCTGCTCTCCGGCGTACCGGATGGCGCGGTGAAGCGCCGTTGCCTGCTGGCGCTCATCGGAACTGAGGTAGATATTTCGCGAGCTGGTGGCCAAGCCGTCGCTTTCGCGGGCGATCGGAGCCCCGAGAATCGTGGTGCCGATGTTCAGATCGGTCACGACGCGCCGGATGATGGCGAGTTGCTGGGCGTCCTTCTCGCCGAAGACGGCCAGGTGCGGTCGGGTGATGCCGAGCAGTTTGACCACTACCGTGGCCATGCCGCCGAAGTGGCCGGGCCGGGAAGCGCCCTCGAACCGTATAGCGACGGGGCCGGGATCGATGCTGGTCGAGTAGCCTTCGGGGTACATCGCCTCAGTCGTTGGCGCGAAGAGGTAGTCGATGCCTGCCGAGCGTGCCAAAGCGACATCCTTTTCGAACGGGCGCGGGTAGCGGTGGAAATCCTCGCTGGGGCCGAACTGCGTCGGGTTGACGAAAATGCTCATGATGACCGTTCCGGCTTTCTCCTTCGCGAGCTTCACCAGGCTCAGGTGCCCCTCGTGCAACGCGCCCATCGTCATGACGACGCCGATGTACTGGTGCTGGAGCCGAAGCTTTTCGGCGATTTTCTGCATTTCAGCCGGATCAGTGATGATTTGCATCGTACTCTTTCTGTTTTTTTGATTTGCCTGCGGGATGGACGACCACAACGAACTCGCCCCGGACTTTCGTGCCGGAGAAGTGCTCAATCAGCTCGTCTGCCGTTCCGGTGACGAACTCCTCGTGAATTTTGGTGATCTCGCGGGCGACGAAAAGCGTTGCGCCGGGCAGGTAGGTATTCACCTCTTCGAACAGCCTTCCGATCCGGTGCGGTGATTCGTAGAGCACCACCGTGCTTTGCAGTGCTGCGAGAAATTCGAGCCGTGTTTTGCGCCCCTTTTTGTGCGGCAGGAATCCGGCGAAGTAAAAGCTGCTGATCGGCAGCGGACAGACCGAAAGGGCCGCCGTCAGTGCGCTTGCGCCCGGAATCGGCACGATGGTGAATCCCGCGGCATGCGCAGCGCTCGCCATGGTGTAGCCGGGATCGCTGATGCCAGGCGTGCCCGCGTCGGTTACGAGCGCAACGTCGGTTCCCTCGTCGAGCAGAGCCGTCATCTGCTGCACGGCTCGTTCCTCATTGAAGCTGTGGTAGCTGAGCAGCTTTTTGTGTGGGATGCCGAAATGTTTGAGCAGAATCGAGGTGCGGCGGGTGTCTTCGCAGGCGATGGCGCCCGCATCGCGGAGTGTGTTGACCGCCCGGTACGTCATGTCGTCGAGATTCCCGAGCGGCGTGGCGACCACGTAGAGGGTGCCTTTATGATCGTCTCGTGTGTTCAACGTCGTTGCCCGGAGTGTTGGAATCTCGTTACGTATACCGCTATTTTTGGCAAGCTGGTACTTTATTGTCTATTATTACTGCTTATTATAGCAAAAAATATGACAAACAGATTGAGCCGAACCCCATGCAGCGTGAACAGATTCTGTCGGTCAGCGGACTGAAAGTTCATTTTCCGGTCAGAAGCTCCGGATTGTCCGGCGGCAAGCAGGTGGCCAAAGCGGTCAACGGCGTGTCGTTCGAGGTGTTGAAGGGTGAAACCCTCGGGCTGGTGGGCGAGTCGGGCTGCGGCAAAACCACCCTCGGCCGGGCAATCGTGCGCCTGGTACAGCCCTCGAAAGGGAGCCGGATCGTCTTCTGCGGGCGCGACATCGCCGAACTCGGCAACAAAGAGTTCAGGCCGCTCCGCAAGGAGATGCAGATGATTTTTCAGGATCCGTTCGGTTCGCTCAATCCGCGCCTGACGGTGGGGCAGATGCTTGGCGAGGTGCTCAAAGTACATGGCATCACCAAAGGCACGAAAGCCACCTCGCAGAAGATCGACGAGTTGCTCGACCGGGTGGGGCTCAATAGCGAATACGCCAGCCGCTATCCCCATGAATTTTCCGGTGGCCAGCGGCAGCGCGTCGGCATCGCCAGGGCTCTTGCGGTAAACCCTTCGTTTATCATCTGCGACGAGCCGGTTTCGGCACTCGACGTATCGATCCAGTCGCAGATCATCAATCTCCTCAAGGATTTGCAGCGCGACTTGGGGTTGACCTACCTTTTCATCGCGCACGATCTTTCCGTGGTCGAGTACATTTCCGATCGCGTGGCGGTGATGTACCTGGGCCGGATCGTCGAAATTGCCGATGCCGGAACGCTGTATGCGAATCCGAAGCACCCGTACACGCAAGCGCTGCTCTCGGCCATTCCGATGCCCGAGCTCGACCGGCAGCACGAACGCATCGTGCTGAAGGGTGACCTGCCCGGCCCGCTTTCGATTCCCGAGGGGTGCAGCTTTCATCCGCGCTGTCCCGTGGCGATGGACGAATGCCGACGGCGCGAGCCTGAGCTGTTGCCATTGAACGATGACTCATCGCACCGGGTGAGCTGTCTGCTTTATCAGTGATTCATCCATGAAATTATGACTGACGCAAAACCAAAAAAACGGGGCTGTTTGCTCACCGGCTGCCTGACGGTAACCGTGCTGTTTGTGCTTCTTGTTGGCGGTGTCTGGCTGGCAAGCTCCTGGAGCGACAAGTTGCCCGAACGATTCGTGCTCAGGGTTCCCGTGAAGGGGCAGATCGAAGAGCGTTCGCCGGACTCAGGGCTTTTTTCATTCGGCCAGAAAGCCGAGCCGCTTTCGCTCGAAGCATTGATGACCATTCTCGACCGGGCGCGAAGTGACAAGCGGGTCGAGTCCATCCTGCTCGACATCGACGGGCTCAGCACCTCCGCGGCGAAAATCCAGGAGCTGAGCAGTTCAATCGATGCTCTCCGGAAGTCGGGGAAAAAAGTGACCGCACTGCTGCGCACGCCGGCGGACAAGGACTATCTGCTGGCCGTCGCCTGCGATTCGATTATCGTGCAGAAAAATTCGTGGATGCAGCTTGACGGTTTCAAGGCTGAACTCTTCTTCTTTGCCGAACCGCTCAAAAAGCTTGGCATCGGCTTTCAGGCTGCGCAGTGGAAAAAGTACAAGAGCGCCATTGAGCCCTATACCAGGAACTCACCGAGTCCGGAGAGTCTCCAAGAGCTGAACTCCTTGCTCGACGATTCGTGGGCCAACTATCTCGACCAGGTCGCCCGGCGTCGGCATATCGGCAGGGATGCGTTCCGCGAGGTGATCGACTCGCTGGCCGTCCTGACCCCCGAGCAGGCGCTTGAGCGGAAGCTGATCGATCGCGTGCTCTCCATCCGGCAGCTTGAAAAGGAGTACCGGAAACGCTTCGGCAAGCCCTTCGATGAGCTTGTGGTCAATGCCGGAAGCTACCTTTCCTCCACCGGCGACCTGAAGCCTCATGGCACCGGCAATCGCATCGCCGTCATTACCATCAACGGCCTGATTGTCGGCGACAGTATTGCGGGCATGGGGGATGACGAAGAGATCGATGTCGCTTCGGTTCGCCGGGCGGTTGATGCCGCACTTGATGATTCAAAGGTCAAGGCAATCGTGCTCAGGATCGACAGCCCGGGCGGTGAGGCATTGGCCGCATCGTCGATGCTCGAACTGCTTGAGGAGGCCGCACAGAAAAAGCCGCTGGTCGCTTCGATGTCGGGCAGCGCGGCTTCGGGCGGGTACATGGTCGCTCTTGCTGCCAACAAAATCTACGCCCAGCCGTTGACCGTGACCGGCTCCATTGGCGTGTTCGCCCTCAAGCCGGATTTCAGTGGCCTGCTCGAAAAAACCGGCATCCACCGTGAGGTGCTGACCCGCGGGCGGTTCGCTGATGCTTATACACCATTCAAACCTTTCGATGATGCAGCCTTCAGAAAATTTGTCGAAACCACCGGCCACATTTATGAGGACTTCACCGGCAAGGTCGCTAAAAGCCGGCATCTGACTGCCGAGCAGGTCGAAGCCGTGGCGGCTGGCCGCGTCTGGAGTGGCAAGCGGGCGGTCGAGGTTGGTCTGGTTGACGAGATCGGCGGGCTCAATGATGCCGTGCAGGAGGCGAGCCGACTTGCCAAGCTGAAAAAGGGAGCAAAGCCGGAACTGCTCTACCTGCCTGTCCGCAAAACCTGGATCGAACGTTTCTTTGATGGCGACGCAGTACAGGCAGTTACGGCCATGTCCGACCATTTGTTCAGCCGATCACTTGCCCGATTGCTTCCTGCATCACAGCTTCCCGGTACGGCAACCGTTCGCTTCCTGCTCCGCACCGAAGAGCCTCAAGTGCTTGCAATCCAGCCGTTTGGGGTTGAGATGAATTGAGAATGGCGAGTTGATAATTAGTAGGGGCAGCCCTCGCGGCTGCCTTTCGGAATGGCGAACGACTTCGCTTTTCAATCAGACAGATCGGACGGATCGGATCGATCTGTCTGATTCCCCACTCCCTCAAAAACTCCAGAACTCGCGGTCGAGACTGCGGTACTGGATGCCCTGCACCAGATGCTTCATTTCGATCTGTTCCGATCCTTCCAGGTCAGCGATGGTTCGGCTCACTTTCAGGATTCGGTCGTGCGCTCTGGCCGAGAGGTTCAGGCGGTTCATCGCCTCCATCAGCTTGTCGGCACTCTTTTTGTCCAGCTTGCAGAAAGTGCGGATCAGTTTGGCGTTCATCTGCGCATTGGTGAAGATTCGCGGGGTAGGCAGGTCAGCGAAGCGCTTCTGCTGGATGGCCCGCGCGGCGATGATGCGCTTGCGGATCACGCTGGAGCTTTCGGCAGAGCCGTTCGAAAACAGTTCGATATTCTCGACCTTGGGCACGTCGATGTGGATGTCGATGCGGTCGAGCAGTGGGCCGGAGATTTTGGAGAGGTAGCGCCGAATCTGCTCCGGCGTGGCGGTTGGCAGCCCGTCACGATCCTTCAGCGGCCCGGCGGGGCTCGGGTTCATGGCGGCCACCAGCATGAAGCCTGCCGGGTAGCGTGTCGAGAGCGCCGCACGCGACACGGTCACCTCGCGGTCTTCGAGCGGCTGGCGCAGCACTTCGAGCGCGTTCCGGGTGAATTCCGGCAGCTCGTCGAGAAACAGCACGCCGTTGTGTGCCAGGCTCACCTCGCCCGGCTTTGCCTGCGCGCCACCGCCGATCAACGCCACGTTGCTCGTGGTGTGGTGCGGGCTGCGGAACGGGCGGTTGATCATCAGTGGACGGTTGCGTTCGAGCAGGTTGGAGACCGAGTAGATTTTGGTGGTTTCGAGGGACTCCTCGAAGCCAAGCGGAGGGAGAATGCTTGGCAGCGCCTTGGCCAAAAGCGTCTTGCCGCTGCCGGGAGGGCCGATCATCAGCAGATTGTGGCCGCCAGCCGCTGAGATTTCAATCGCTTTTTTGGCGGCCTGCTGTCCCTTGATTTCGGCGAAATCGACCGGGTACTCCGGCTCGCAGTCGAACAGGTTGGCTACATCCACCTTCACCGGTTCAGGGGTGATGGTGCCGTTGAGCAGCCCGGCGGTCTCGACCAGCGATTCGACGCCAAACACCTGCGTCTTCGCACCCGCCGCTGAAATGGCTACGGCTGCTTCTGCCGCGTTCATTTTGGGCACGATCATCCAACGGATGTTCTCCCGCGCGGCCATCACGGCCATTGGCAGGGTGCCGTTGATGCGCCGCACCGAACCGTCCAGCGCCAGCTCACCGAGCACGATGGTATCTTCAAGCTGCCCCTTGATCTCGCCGAGTGAACCCAGCAGGCCGACCGCGATACCGAGATCGAAGGAGGTTCCCTCCTTTTTGACATCGGCTGGCGCAAGGTTCACCGTGATCTTCTTCGATGGCAGATCGAAGCCAGAATTGCGGATAGCCGTCAGGATGCGTTCGCGGCTCTCCTTGATTGCGCTGTCTGGCAGGCCGACCACCGTGAAGGCCGGCAATCCTCCTGAGACATTCGTTTCGATTTCAACTTTCAGGGCATCAATGCCAACGAGTGCAGCCGCACAGAGTTTGGTGAGCATAGTGACAGAAGTAGGGGGTGGATCACTGTCTGCAACGGTTACAAGTGTTGAGGGGATAACCGCTGCTAATGGTTGAGTATACGGAAAAATACAACGAATTCCATTTTGTCGTGGGCTAAGTCAAGCAGAGAGCGGGGGGGAATGAGGAAACGACTCAAAGAGTAATATGTAAGTTAAAATCATTTCCAGGTTTACAGAGGGAAAAATACAGGGAAGAACCACACCGGATTGAGCTCCGGTGCGGCTGTTTGATGAAAAGGTCGAGTCAGAAAGCCGCACTTTCAGGGATCAGAGCGTTTTCATAGCTGGCGAATCCGGTGAGTTCGATGTTGCTTTCTTCGAGAAGGTTGCCTGTCACTGTTATACTTCCAAGCGAATCGCCATTATTGTTGGAAAGCAAAATCAGAGTGGCATCAGCACGGCCATTGCCGTTGGTGTCGATGTGATTAATCTTGATAGAGGTATCGGCTCCGCCGATCGCAATATGATCTTTTTGCTGGACGGAAAAATCCTTGATAAGATCGTTACCGATCGAAGTGCCGTCCTGACCGGGAATGAATGCAAAGGTGTCAGAACCGCGTTCTCCGCGGAACGTATCGTTACTGTTATCCCTGAAGGAAATCAGTATGTCATCACCGATGCCGGCGAAGAGTCTGTCGTTGCCCTTGCCACCGTGGAGAGTGTCGTCGCCTGCGCCACCGTAGACCCAGTCGTTGCCGTCTCCTGCAGTCACGAGATCGTTGCCCATGCCGGCGAAGAGTTTGTCGTTGCCCTTGCCACCGTGGAGAGTATCGTTGCCTGCGCCACCGTAGACCCAGTCGTTGCCGTCTCCTGCAGTCACGAGATCGTTGCCCACGCCGGCGAAGAGTCTGTCGTTGCCCTTGCCACCGTGGAGAGTATCGTCGCCTGCACCACCGTAGATCCAGTCGTTGCCATCTCCTGCAGTCACGAGATCGTTGCCCATGCCAGCGAAGAGTCTGTCGTTGCCTTTGCCACCGTGGAGAGTATCGTTGCCTGCACCACCGTAGAGAGTATCGTTACCATTGTCGCCGTATAGTTGGTCGTTGCCATTCTCTCCGTACAGTATATCATTGCCATCATCGGCGTAGATCACGTCATCGCCGTCCTGAGCGTAGAAGGTTTCGGCGTGGTTCAGACCACAGAGCAAGTCGGCGTTGTTAGTCCCGTAAATAATTTCACTGTCGAGGTAGAAGTAGTTGAGCCAGGTGGCCAGATCGGCAAGCGTGGCGTTGGGGGCGCCGTCTTCGTTCAGTACCTGGTCATCAACAATTTCAAATCCGAGATGGTAGATGCTATCGGCGACCGTGTTAATCAGGTTGTCGCCGCGGAACTGAATGTTAGAACCGTCGTTCTGCACGAGGTGATAGCCGGTTTCTTCGCCGTCCTCGTCATCGCCGTGCAGCTCGACCCACTGGTCCAGATGATTGGCCCGGATGTATCTGTTGATGATGCGGATGTCATCTGTCGAAATGTTGGCGTCGGCGGCTACGCCGGTGGTTTCGATCGCTTTGACAAGGATGCTGTTCAACGCGTTGGCAGCATCAGCGCCTTCGTTGATGTCAGCGGCAGAGGTGTTGCGAGCGAGGCCGCGGTCGGTTTTGACCATGTCGGTTAGCCAGTCGAGACCTGTACCGGTAGTGGATTGATCGGTGTAGAAGTACTGCGTCCAGTCGGCCAGATCGGTCAGCGTGGCGTTCTGGTTGCCGTCTTCGTTGAGGATGTTGTCGTCCACTATTTCAAAACCGAGATGGTAAATGCCGTCTGCCACCGTATTGACGAAGTTTTCGCCAAACATCTGCGTGCTGGCTCCGTCGTTCTGGACGAGGTGGTAGCCGGTCTCTTCGTCGTTTTCATCATCCCCGTGGAGCTCTATCCACTCGTCGAGATAGTTGTTGCGGATGTACTGGTTTATCGCCCGGATGTCGTCCATCGAGATGTTCAGATCGGTGTTTACTCCGGTGCGCTGAATGGCTTCGTTGAGGATTTCGTTCATCCGGTCGGCGGCATCAGCTCCTTCGGCGATTTCGGTATCGGTGATGTTGTCGTCAAGCCCTTCGTCGGCCATCACCATGTCGGTGATCCGGTCGAGTCCGGTACCAGTGGTCGAGTGGTCAGTATAAAACTGCGTCAGCCACTCGGCGAGCTGCTGGATTGAGGCATTGGGATTGCCATCCTCGTTGAGGATATTGTTCCCCTCGATCTTGAAACCGAGATGGTAGATCCCGTCGGCCACCGTATCGATCAGGTTCTCACCACGGTATTGCCAGTACGCACCGTCGTTCTGGACGAGGTGATAGCCGGTTTCTTCGTCAGTTTCATCATCGCCGTGCAACTCCTGCCAGGTGGCCAGGTAGAATGATCTGATATACTTGTTGATGCTGATGACGTCGTCGGTCGTAAAAGTACCTGAAGTTCCTGTGCCAGTCTTGTCAATTGCCTCGACGAGAATGGAGTTCATCATTGCTGCAGCTTTTGCCCCCCCCTGGATATCGATACTTGAAATACTGCCGATAAGTCCCGGATCAGACAGCACTGCATCGACAAGCTGATCGAAACCGGTGCCTGTTGGGATTGACAATGGGGTTGAGGGGATTGCAACCATGGTGATTAATGTCTTCTAGGTTAGTGAATTTTAGAGGCGATTTCCCTGATATTGTTACTCTACTCTTGAGAGTGCAGATATAATCTGAAAAGACTCATAGCAAGCCGAACCTATCGCAGTAACTAGTTTCGGTATAGGAAAATTTTTGTGTTTTTAAGCGGTTGTGGAGTATCGGGATGTTTTGTTTCTATATTTATGAATAATAGTGAAAAAATAAATATAGAAAAAACAAGGGTTTTTTAGAGAAAACACCATCGAGAGGCGTTCTTGCTGGGGAGAGGAATTGGTAATGTAAGTTGCAAAGTGGGAATGGTTTAGCATGGCTACTCGTCTTTTTTGCGATGAAGAGTGTTCGGAACAAGTACAATGATGTAACTATCTCGCCGAACAGTGATCTTCAAACAACGCGATAACCAAAGGGGCGAGTTATTAACGCAGAAACCAAGGTCATCAAACACAAGTATTCAGTCCTGGAATTGGCTGAAACATTGGGCAATGTCTGGGCAATGTCTCTGCCGCATGTCGGCAGAAAGGCGTGTCTCGCACACAGTTTTACGAGTACAAGCGTCGCTTCCAGACGCAAGGCATGGAAGGATTGCGAGACCTTCCCCCGATAGCCAAGCATCACCTGAAAAGCATGTCACCGGAAACCGTCGAAAAAATCAATGCACTATCGATGGTGTTATCTGTATTCTAAAGCACCTTACTGAACAGATTTTTTAAAATCAAGGATTCGCTCCATGGGCTTTTTCCCATGGTTTCTGTAGCCTAAATGAGGCCGCTGTTCATTGTAAAACTGAAGCCATTGATCGAAGTCGGTCTGCAGCGATTCGAGGCTTGAATAAACCTTTTCACGCATCTTGCCCCTGAAGAACTCGTCAAGCATCGTCCGGTTGA
>Ga0272443_10006612_pt1 | contig 11408 bp, 6 predicted proteins | sample SSMAcet12_FD_193581 | JGI IMG/M metagenome (GOLD analysis project Ga0272443, IMG submission 193581) | Marine sediment archaeal communities from Little Sippewissett salt marsh, Falmouth, MA, United States - SSM-Acet-12 | ecosystem: Environmental > Aquatic > Marine > Wetlands > Sediment ... | reverse complement strand
GCTGGACGTGTTCTTCATGGACAGCGAGAGGCACGGAGAACCGCCAGCTTTGGCGGCCAAAACACAGGAAGTCTTGGCAGCCATCCGGGAAGCCAGGCCGGACGTCATCATCGCTTCCGACGACAATGCCGTGAAGCTCGTCATCGCTAAACACTTCAGAGATGGTCCGATCCCCTGCGTCTTCTGCGGCGTCGACTGGACGTGCGAACCCTACGGGCTGCCGACCGACAACGTCACCGGTATGCTGGAGGTTCCTCCAATCCTTGAAGCGGTGGAGATACTGAAGCAGGACCATCTCGACATGAAGCACCTCGTTGTCCTCTCGGGGAATACGACCTCGGAGCAGCAGAACCAGGCCATTCTGAGGTCCATCTTCTCCGAAGCAGGTTTGGCCACCACGTACCTGTTAGTTGAGACCTTCGACGAATGGAAGCGGCAATTCGACAAGGCCAACCGCCAGGCCGACGCGGTCTTCCTGACGACCCACAGTGCGGTGCAGAACTGGGACGAAGCAGAGGCCCAGGCGTTTGTGCGCGAGCACATGCGCGTGCCTGTTTTCACGTGCGACGCTTTCATGATGAAATACGCCGTGTTCGGTCTGACCCCGGTGGCCCGGGAGCAGGGCCAATGGGCCGCCCGCGCCGCCCTGCGCATTGCCCGAGGTAAGAGTCCGGCGCAAATACGGGTGGCGCGAAACCAACAAATCGTTGTTTACGTCAATGGAACGCTAGCCGAGCACCTCGGCTGGCAACCCAACGAAACATTGCTCCGCCGACCTCGCAGGGTCGATTAGCCACGGCCAAGCCCCCGTGAAGCAGAGCATGAATCCCCCGAGAAGGAGTCAGTGAGAATCGTCATGACTTGTTCGACCACACTCCGCCTCTCCATCAGAGCGTCCTGTCAACACCCACCAACTCCAGACGGCCAATTTGGTTCAGTGGTCGCCACCCCTGGCCGCGAGCTTCGCCCAGGAAATTCAGGCCCGGACGCGATGATTCTCCTGGCGGATACGATCCACCAGGGCCTCCAGGAACCGCATCAACCATCTGCGCAATTCGCGTTGACCCTCTTTTTCACTCAGGGCAGATCCTCTTCTTCTCAGATACTCCAAAAACTCCGCAAGGAAGACGCGTATGTAGGACGCCATCTGATGGTAATTCTGATATTCTGTTCTTGACCAGCTCTTTTCGAAGACGCTCTTCATGAGCAGAAGATTGAAAATGCTCAGCTCGCCGGTGTTCAGATAGAATTTCTCCCGAGGAGGCATACCGACTCGTGTTTTTATACGAAACAGATTCATCGTATCATTTGAAGCATATTGCAATACATTTCTTGCCTTTTCTCCGGCAAGACCATTGTCCAGGATTCCCCAATAATAGCCACCGCGGACGAAGTGCAAACCCCGCTTGGGATCAAGCATGGTTTCCGTGATACGGGCGGGCTTGGCACCTGAAGCAAGATACCGTCGCCTCACCTTGCTCCACCGTTCTTTGATGGACACGACTTTGACCGGTATCAAGTATTTCCCGCTACTGGAGTACAGGAGGGAATGCCATGAGTAGTAGAAAAGGCAATTGTCGGACGTCGGCTTGTCCCGACAAGGCTGGGAAGAATCATCAAGATAGATGCGCGATGCATCTTCAAGAATGCCTGTGATCTTCCTTATTACCTCCCTGTCCTGTTCCCGCACGGCCGACTCCGAAGTGCCGTTCTGCCCGTCACTTTCTCTGGATACCTCTAGCTCTTCGTCGTTCTTCACCACTCCCAGATTGTGAAGCGCATCTAGGAATGCCACAACCAGCGCTTCCAGTTCCTCCGACTCCGCGAATCCGAGGAACCGGTAGGGGCGTTTGTTCACGCAGGCGTGGAATTCGCTAGCTGCGTCGCGCAGCAGTTGCCATGGAATTGCCGGCAATGTCTTCTCGAGGCCGGCCGTCTTAGGTCCGATGTGAACTTTCGCGTTCTGCAGGCGTCCTTGAGCTTCTCTTATGATGTCTTCAAGAATCCGGAGATCTACCGTTTCGGCACTGGACAACTCATTGAGGATCTTCAGGTTACACGTCAACACGGTACTGTCAAGGAGCGAAGGCAGGACGTGAGGGGTACCGTCAAGCATACAAGCCTCTATGTTGCAGAATGCGTCCGGGGCATTGGTCTTCTCCTCTATCTTGAGCTCTTCACGCCATTGGCTCAAATCGACAAAGTGCTTCATGTTCTCAGGGCGCAGACAGTCCTCATCGACAGCCATAACCACCGATTTGTCTTCATTGACCAGAAGATTCTGAAGGTTGTGCTGATACGCTTCTCCTCGCTGTATGGCAAGACGCTCGTCGAGCTGATCGTCGGACAGACCATGCGCCTGGCAGATGGCTTCATTAAAGATTCCGTGAGTGCGCGCTCTCTTATTAACGTAGAGCTTGATGGACGCAGGAACAAGCTGCTGATACTGATCGAGATGATAAGCCTCTAGCGATTCCTCAACAATGATTCTCTCTCGGCTTGTTTTCGTTCCAGGCTGCCGTCGTACATACATGACCCCTTTGTAGCCTGAGAAGCGGTTTCCCAATCGTTCGATATGTAGGATCGTGGACGACTTGCCAGCCACTGATCTCTTGTACATGTGAAAAATATTGTCGGCAAGGCTGACGATGACTTTGTCTTCGGCCGACTCGACTTTGCTCTCGTTGAAGACGAACAGCGATGTCATGCCATGGACGCGCAGTGCATTTGCCAGTACCGCAAGGAATCCCCTCTTACCCGTCAAACGAGGGTATGACATGTGCAGATCGCTGATCGCGTCAAAGACGATGCGACATCTCCCTGGTTTGACGTCTAACGCGTCTATCAGCCTGAGGATGGTGGACATGAAGACTTCAGGAGGTGTGAACCACGATCTCATCTGCTGAATCACCAGTTGGTGCCTATCGGGATCAATGTCTTCATAGCAGTCTTGATCAGGAAATTCGGGCTCAAACAACCATGAAGGCTTGGCACTGTCTTCCTTAATCATCTGCATGCTGCGCAGGAAGTCACTGACCGTCTCCACGTGATTGTAGAATGAGATGAATATTGCCTTGTGTTGCCCGGTCTCCTCTGGTCCTATTTTCTCTCGCTCTTTGAGGATGTTCTTAGTGGCAAAGTGCAGCGCAAGGGGCGTCTTATATGTACCGGCTTCACCAATCAGGAGATTGCATGATCCCAAAGGGATTGTCTCTTCTGCGCTCAGGGTTTCGAAATCTTTGTATATTATCTTGTCGATATCATCGTGCCCGAAACAGGTATAGCGATCAGTGCTCGGCTTCTCGGTAGTAGGTTGCGCAAGCTCGGCATGTTTCTGACGAAGCAGACCATGATACGCAGCCAGATTCGGGTGGACCTCCACGCCGGAATGCGCCTGAATACGAAATATCTGAGGCCCCCGTATGTGGGGGCAGTTTGCCGCTTTTACGATCTGGAGATAACGCTCACAGTAGCCGTTCTCCTTATCCATATCGCTCCTGCCTCCTTGCCAGAGTCTGATATACACATTCGCCAGATACGGATTGCGGTTTCTGTATACGGCATCAGTGTTCGACCGTTCTGACTCGTCCACCAGGATGACAACGAGCGGTATCGAGCCTTTCTGTCCTAACTTCCCTGGGATTAATACCCTGGCCCAGAGTTGCGACAATGTCTCTTTCCCTGAGGATATGGAAGGCGCATCGTTTTCAGCTCCGCACGGATCGAGAGCGGCGATGCCGTCAATGACAACTGTCACTTCATCAATCAATTTCCGGGTCCTGGCTCCTCGGTTTCCGCCAGTGATTCTCTCAATATCAGCCTTTACCTGTCGGGCCACTTCGGTGATCGAGGTTCCCGCACGGTATTGACGAAGAAACAATGTGGTTCCGCGAATCGCTAGGCGCGGTCTATCGCCCCAAGGCATCAGCGTGACGGGATGTGGCGTAGCGGGATGTGGCGGGTTGGTGAATCGATCCAGGCGAAAATCGCCGTATTTCTTCTCGATTCTGGGCACGGCGACCGGATCCGTGATGTAGTACAGCACGCACCGTGCACTGGGCTTTTTGCGGGCGCCTGATTGAAATCCTTGAGTCACCTGCCCCAGACTGGCCAGCTCTAGCGCCAAGGTTGACTTGCCCGAACCCTCAGGACCCCATATGATCATGAAGAGTGGTTTTTCATCTCTCCATATGATTTGACGACCACGAAATAGGTCATCAAAACCACCTACACGTCCCTCGGTTGAGAAAGCATAATCGATCGCGTCTGGAATTCCACCGTCTTCTGACATCGGGTACCTCTCAAGCGAGTGATCACACCAGGGGTATGAGTGACAAGCGAGGACGCGCAATGGCACATCGTCCCAGGTCAAGGATCTTCTTGAAGAATCGGAGCTTCCTGTCGTCAAGGTAGTCGACCAGGTTCGACTCTCCTAAGTACTCGTCTTCGGAAATGAGTCTACGCAGCAGAACGGGCTCAGGCCACCCGGCCGTATCCTTGAACTCACGAAAGAAATCTCTGAGGAACTTTGTATAGTGTGTACCCAGATCGGCGTAGAACGCTCTGTTTTCCAGCCGAACAGCTTCTGCGAGGTTTTCAGATACTGCCGGGATCCGCTGGCCGGGATACTCAAGCTCACCGTTGGTGGCCGTCAGGGGCAAATACCACTGGTCGTCATAGTACAGGGTATAGATCATCTGCTCGCAGAACGGTTCGGCATCAAGCGACAGATCTACAGTGGCCGGGACCATACCGTTTTCGAGTGTCGGTTCCTGAACTTCTTCCGCTTCCTCTCCGGCCGCGCCGCAATGACAAGCGCATGCGAACGGTGCCTCTTTTTCGACGAGGCGCCCTTTCCTAATCAACTCCTTCCGGATGCCCCAGAGCAATTGAATAGCCGATGGATCGGCTACGAGCCCTACCATGTCGAACAAATCGACGTACTCCGGGTCGTCCAGAGCCTCTCTCAGCCTTGTCTCATCCGTAAAGCGAGCCACAGTAAATCCCCCCTTCGCGAAACACCGAACGGGTGTCTCCAGTTCCTCGGCCGCGCGCTCATTCTTGGCCAAGAAGCAAAAAAGAGGTCTCTTGATCGGCTCCTGGTCGGGTCTCTTGACCAGATACTGGTAATGCCCCACCCATATTTTCGGCAAAATGACGGGAGGAACGCGTTGAATCCGTAGCCTCGGCTGTTCTCCCGGCTTCTGCGTTGCCTTCTCTCCCTTGGGCAGATGGGCATCCATATCAACTGGCTGGTTCCGGTCATTGAGTAGAACATATCCTCCGTTATCCAGCATGCCCTGCATGGACGGACTCAGGGCATCACGATAATGTTCGGCATCCGCATCCATAGGGACCTCGATCTCTCCGTTTCCTAGCGTGACTCTTACATATCTAGACATGCTTCCCCTCACAGTCGCCATAGTCCCTGTCCGGAATGGGCACAATCTCTGATATATTCTGCAATGATCTGTATCAGTTTGCCATCAGCCAGCGAGATCGACTCGCCGCGCCAGCCAGACTTTTCGGCCAGGAATCTGTCGAGACATATCTTGAGAGGAAACTTGATTTCGAGATGTGCTACAAAAGTCTCTATGGTACATTCGCTTGGCAAACATCTGAAGACTGGTCTGTATTCATTACCTAGCTGTACCAACTCATAGAACTTTATCTCCCGAGGGTCAACAACGCTTTCTTTGGATACGGGAGACGTAACGACCAAGAACTCCTTCTTCTTCCATCGCAGACAGAGAATGCGCCCTACCTTGACATCAGGGGGGCACATAGCTGGAGGATAGTACCAATATATCATGGCGTCCATCCAGGTCTCGTGCCCGGAAACGAGAGCACCTCCTGGCATAGACGGCAAAGAGTTGGCCGCCAGCAGAGGATTACCAAGAGCTTTTTTGATACCTTTCGTCAGCTTCTGAGCGTTGGAGACGTCAATGGTGTGTAATTCCTCCCGATGACCGAATACGTGGCTAATGTCAAAAAGATCAATTCGGCCTTCATTGTCAGAATCCGATTCTTCGATACAGGAGTCAGCGATCACGGCAGAAGGACAGGCAACAATCAGCACATCCTCACGTCGGCATCGGCAGGAAGCACTTCGCAGAAGTAGCGTGACCGCTCGATAAAGCTCATCGCTGCTGAAGGGGCTGCCCCCCATGCGAGCGAAGTCGAGATGTTCAGCAATAACCGGATATGATCCTGCATTGCCATCGTCATTCAGGCCCATGCTCTCCCGGTCGATATCGTCAAGTTCTTCCATTTCCCCGGGATGCAGTGTTTGCCAATCACACTTCGGAGGATCAGAGGGCACCGTCAGTGTCAGCTTTCCTAGCGATGCTCCATTACGCCCCGCCTCGAACGTCGGGATCTTCTTGGCATCTAAATTTCGTTCCGTCAGCTTGTCGTCCGCTGGTATCGTGTCATCCTCTGACGATACGCGATGGTCGTGAGCCTTCAGAATAACAGTCGGCAAACCGTAGCCCGATCCGCCATTCAGCCATGGCCCATCATTACTGCCAAATTCCTCCGGCGATACGTCGCCAAAATGTGCGATATGGACGTGAAGGAAGTCATCAGCGCCTCGCTGACACCCACCTGTGGGAGGCGACTGCCTCAATCGGTCAATTAGGTGCTCGGGATCCTGGACGCGAAACCTGTGCCGTTCCGCACAGACCAAGGCTGGGGCAACCGTGGGGCGAAGAAGAGCTGCATTCAGGAACATGGCCTCACAATCAGTCAGATCCCCAGCCTCCTTCTCGGTGAGGGCCTCCGCATCCGACGACAGACGGCCACTTTCGACCACAGCGGAGAAGACATCCCGATTGTCGAAATAGAGGACCTTGTCACAAAGCATCTTATTCAACACATCAGCCATCTGTGTTTGGAATTTGGGCGACAGCTTCTTTGACGCACCAATTCCGACTTCCTTGACAGCCTTGAAGAGCACCTTGTTCATGCAGCCCTTAATCAGACCGTAGAGCGGGTTTCCGTTCTTACATTCCGCTATGAATCGTTTGCATACCTTCCTCCAATCCTTGTCCAGGCACTCCTTTCTTTTTGCGCATTCGTATGCATCTGGTACTTTCCGATATCCGTCTGGTCTCCAGCCAGCCTTCGCCACCGTCAAACCAGTGAAGACGACAGGCATCCTTTCGAGATTGACCCCATCAGTTGTCACATGTTCAGACCACGACGGAATACTTTCGCTTTGATGGAGACAGTTCGCATGACCAAGCGGGAAATTTCCAAAATCCCCAGTCCACATGAGATTTCGCGTGCAGCAGGTCTTTGTACCGCACCCGATCATGTCAATCAGCCTGTCTGTGTACTCGGGATCCAGTTCATGGTTGCCAAGGACCCAAGCGTGAGGTTTGATTTGATCCAGCATATACTTCCAGACTTGTACTACATTGTTCCTATCGAGCTTTCGTGATCGATACTCGGAGACCATATCCCCGCCGAGACATACGAACACTCCATCAATCTCACCTTGCTTCAGATCTGTTTCTCGCCAAGCCTTCACATGTTCGACGATCGACTTAACTCCGCCAACTCGCCTGTCCTCGCGGGAGAGGACTCCTTCCAGGTAACCATGCAGATCATGGATGAAGTAGATTACGTACTTTCTGGTTGCTGTTGGCGCCGCTTTGGACGCTTTCGTGCCCCCGTGACGAGCGTGTCCGTCTGCCATAGGGTTCTTCCTCTCTCGATTTCCCCCATCTGCTAGTTTCGTACGACCAGGCTCGGTTCCCTTCATTTCACATCCAACCGGACCTCTCCACCGACAAGTGTGAGGTACTCTTCCCACCCACCGCATCCCCCAGGTCACACAAGCGCCCTTCCGGGTAGTGATCGTCGCAGGAATGCTTCCGGAGGACTGGTGGAACGCTCGCATTCAGCCGACCTGACCACGGTACGGCCCAAGGAACGATGGGAATCCTATGTCGTCGCGCGAACGCGATCTCCACCCGGACCCATTCCGACCGAAGGTATCCTGGTGTCACGCAGGCCACAACGAGTCGGGCCTGCTTCAACATCCTGAACACGTGCCGCTGAGGCTCTCGGCCACAGTTGTCAAACAAGTCGACGTACGGCGTCCCTACTCCCCGCAACCGTTGGGAGACAGTCCATAGCCTCTGACTGTCGAGGTAGCCGTCTCGCATCGTGTAGCTGACGAAAATGCAGCTTCCTCTCGTCGCAGCCACGGCCGCCTTGTCATCCGATGTACTTACACTCATACAGGCAGAAGACAGCAAGATCTATCGCTCCCAACAAGAGGTAGAACAACATTGAGGCATTGAACAGCGCATGCCCTACCCTCGATCCCAGACCTCCCCGATCCTTGACGGGAACGCCAAGAACGAAGATCCGTCCGGGAGGTGCCTCGTTCGTGCCATCCAGGTAGTTGCGGATGATATCCTCCATCTTGGCTCTGAGCTTCTCCTGGTAGAAGTAGCTCTGACAATCCAGCAGATAGAAGAATAGGATAACAATGCCGGCACCCGCAAAATGGGCCGGGTCGAGCCCGGCGTGGCCGGAATCCGAGGAAAGAGTGGAGATCAAAACGAGGGCCGAAACGACAACCGTCAGACACAGCTTCTTGATTTCGAAGCAGTTCTTGCTGAGCTGCAAAACCACCTCGTGAAGCTGGCCCAATTGAACTTCTGCTAGTCTTCTTGATAGCCTCCGCTCGTCTTTGGCGTCTTCCAGTCTCGTCGTCCTCTCTGAGCGCCTACCATACGCTCGCTCCACATAGTGCAACTTGTATGATGACAAATACTATCCATGACGTCAATAAGGGAAAATACGTATTTTTTTGTGTCTATCGCGATCGCGGGATGAGATCCACGTTCTGCGAGCATGACCCGCCACCGCGTGGGTTGGGGCTGGATGCTCCTCGCCCGCCATCCCGCACTGCGCGTTCGTGACGTTATGGATCGGTACCGCATAGAGAGTCGCGTACAGTACGCACGAGAGGACGTTGACGATGGCGACGAGGGGAGTGTGGACCCGCTGCTCCAGCCAAGGCGGCCCCGCCAAGCGCAGCCGGCATGGGACCGCCGTCGCAATTCGGAGGGCCTTCCCCATTTTGCCGAAAACCGGTAGAATACTGGGTGGATCGCGTCATGAGTGGGATTCGTGCCAGGCTATGTCCTGACTCTCTGACGTGATACCGTTTGACGCGGGTACATCCTACGGAGGTTGTGTACATTGTCCTTCAATGAACAACAGACCCGGCAAAACGTCCCGGGCTATGAGAGTTTTCGCGAAGCAAGCAAGCGACGCTGGACGGTGGCCCTATGTCTTGCATCCGTTCTTTGGGCAGCCTCGTGGGCCCAGGCCGGTTCCGGCGGAATGCACTTTCCACAGTATGAAAGCAGTAAGCCGTACCGCGGCTCAAGTGGTAGCCGGATCGACGCCCTGGTAGCCGCGTCCTTGCGCGAACGCGGCCTCGCGATGGCGCCGGTATGTTCCGACGAAGTCTTCGTGCGACGCGTATATCTCGACTTGATCGGCCGACTGCCCGAGCCGCGCGAGATACGTAGTTTCCTCCAAAGCCGTCTGGCAAGAAAACGCGCCATCCTGATCGACGAGCTCCTGGCACGAACTGCCTTTGCGGACTACTGGACGCTCAAATGGTGCGACATCTTACGCGTCAAGGCCGAGTTCCCTATCAACCTCTGGCCCAATGCCGTGCAGGCTTATCATCGTTGGATCTACACGGCGCTTGAGACGAACATGCCATACGACCGGTTCGCCCGCGAGCTGTTGACGTCGAGCGGCAGCAACTTCCGAGTGCCTCAGGTCAATTTCTACCGCGCCGTGCAAGGCCAGGAACCTGAGACCCTCGCAGCCGCAGTCGCGCTGACGTTCATGGGCGCACGTTTCGAGCAGTGGCCGGAATCCCGCCAGGACAATATGGCAGTCTTCTTTTCACGGCTGGCGTACAAGAAGACCGCGGAATGGAAGGAAGAGATCGTCTATCTGGATCCCACACCGGTCGATCCCCTGGCCGTGACATTGCCGGATGGGACGCGCGTGCAGATCCACCGCGACGACGATCCCCGTGACGTCTTTGCCCACTGGCTGATCCAACCGGAAAACCCCTGGTTTGCCCGCAACATCGTCAACCGTCTCTGGGCCTGGCTGTTGGGCCGTGGGATCATCCATGAGCCCGATGACATTCGACCAGACAATCCGCCGCTCTATCCCGACGTCTTGACCTGCCTCGAAAAGGAACTCGTGAAGGCCGATTACGATCTGCGCCACATCTACCGTTTGATCGCCAATTCCCACACGTACCAGCAGTCGTCCATTCCGCACACCGATCATCCGGATGCGGCCAACCTCTTTGCCTGCTATCCGGTACGACGTCTGGAGGCGGAGGTCCTGATCGACGCCCTGTGCTGGATTTCGGGTACCCATGAGAGCTATTCAAGTTCCATCCCGGAACCGTTCAGCTTCATTCCGGAAGAACACCCGTCGATCGAACTGGCGGACGGGAGCATCACCAGCCAATTCCTGGAGACGTTCGGTCGGCCTGCACGCGACACGGGGCTGGAATCCGAGCGAAACAACGACCCTTCGGATACCCAGCGTCTGCACCTGCTCAATTCAAGTCATATCCAGGAGAAGATCGAACGCAGCAGTCGCTTGCGGCAACTGAGCAAAGTCGCAGGAGGCAATCGGCGCGTGCTGATCGGTTCGATCTATCTCAACGTACTGTCCCGCTATCCGACCCAGGCCGAGCGCATTACGGCCGAGCGCTATTTCCAGACCGAAGGGATCAACACGCGCCAGGCGACGACGGATCTGGTCTGGGCACTGATCAATACCAAGGAATTTCTCTACCGACACTGAATCGGCGGCTGACCGATCGGGAGACCGTCTCATGAATGATCCGATGCAAAGAAGTGGCATAACACGCCGCGGCCTGCTACAGCGAGGGCTCCTCGGAGCGACCGGGCTCACGGTGGCCGGGCGGTGGTCTCGAATGGCGCGCGGTGCCGCACCGGCGGCCAAAGCCAAATCGGTGATTCAGATCTGGATGTGGGGGGGGCCATCGCACCTCGACACATTCGATCCCAAGCCAGACGCCGGTTACGATTACTGCGGCCCGTTCAACAAGCCCGTCGCCACCAATATCGATGGTATCCGCATCAGCGAGATGTTGCCCCGGCTGGCAAAACAAGCCGACAAGTTCTCCATCATCCGGAGCATGACGCACGGCATCAACGCGCACGAGACAGCGTCGTATCGAGTCCAAACCGGGCGCGACCCGGGAAGGCTGGTATACCCTTGTGCCGGCGCCGTGGTCTCTCTGTTCCGAGGATACGAGCAGGGCTATCAAGGTCTGGTCCCACCCTACGTCGTGTTAACGCGGCCACAGGGGCGTT
>Ga0272443_10006611_pt1 | contig 11410 bp, 7 predicted proteins | sample SSMAcet12_FD_193581 | JGI IMG/M metagenome (GOLD analysis project Ga0272443, IMG submission 193581) | Marine sediment archaeal communities from Little Sippewissett salt marsh, Falmouth, MA, United States - SSM-Acet-12 | ecosystem: Environmental > Aquatic > Marine > Wetlands > Sediment ... | reverse complement strand
AAGCGGGAACAGGTACAGGTAGAAGTCGAGCGTGTCCTCGATTACATGCAGTTCAGAGACGCCGGGCTGAACGATCGTACCAGGATGCAGGTGAAAGGTCAGGTGGATGATGTGTACTCCCTGATCGAGGCAATCTATGAGGAAATGGCGCCTGATCGGAACGATGATGAGATCCTGACCCGGATCGTCGAATCGGTGAGGATGCTCAACCGCAACCGGGATTTCCACTACTACTTCATCAATTCACTCGACGGTACCGCTATTCTCTATCCTCCGGATTCCGGTTTCGAAGGTACGAATCTACTCGATACCGAAGACGATCATCATATGTACGTGATGAAGAAAATGCTGAATATTGCCCGTTCCCGGGAACAGGGCTTCTGCACCTATACATGGCCTCATCCCGAACATGGAAACGACTTCTACGAGAAGATGACCTACGTTCGTACCTTCGAACCGCTGAATATCTTCATCGGCAGCGGCGAGTTCCTCATCGACATCGAGGAGAGTATCAAGAGCGAGACACTCGACTGGATATCACGAATCCGTTTTGGCGATGAAGGGTATATTTTCGTTATCGATCGCTCGGGAAACATTATTTCCCATATTGATCCGAAGTACAGGGACAGGAACATGATTGGTTATCAGGACCCCAACGGTTTCGCCGTTATTCGGGAACTTCTCGGAACAGCTATCACGAATCCCGAGGGCGGTTTCCTGGAATACTATTGGAAGAAGCCGTCTACCGGCGCACAGGCGCTAAAACTCTCCTTCGTCAAGTACTATGACAGCTGGAAGTGGATCTTCGGGGCCGGAGTATATCTGGACGCACTGCAGGTTCAGCTGCAGGAAGGTCTTTTCCAGTACAGGGAGCGGATGTGGAAAAGAGTAGTAATATCCCTCTATATCTTCATCCTGGCCGGGCTGATAAGCATTTTCGGCATCTTTACCATCACCAGCAAGGTCCATCGAAGTGTAAGAGTCTTCGAGGACTTTTTTCACGCTGCCGCTACTACTTACACTGCCATCGATCCGAACCTGCTGAAGTACCTGGAATTCAGGCGTCTTGCCGCTCACGCGAACAAGATGGTGGAGGAGCACCACAGCATTCACAAAGCAATGGAGGGTTCGCTCCTCGAGAAGGAGACCCTGCTGAAGGAGATTCATCACCGGGTAAAAAACAACCTCCAGCTCATCTCGAGTATTCTCAATCTCCAATCGGCATACATTGAGGATGAGGAGCTCCTGCAGTATTTCCAGGAGAGCCAGAGCAGAATATACACCATCGCTTCGGTCCACGAAGGTCTGTATCAATCCGAGAATCTAAGCGCTGTAGATCTAGATTCCTACATCCAGAAGATTGTACCGAATCTCATCAGCATATATGCAAAGGACACCCGTATCACGTATGCCATCACGGTAGGCCGCATCGAGGTGAGCATCAACAACGCCATACCTGTTGGGCTGATACTGAACGAAGTGATCACCAACAGCATCCAGCATGCTTTTCCCGGCCGTGATGAAGGCAGGATCGAAGTGACCGGCCGGCTCGAGAACGGCTGTCTTGTATTGAATATGAAGGACGACGGGATCGGTATTCCGGAACAGAATGAGGAGTTCGAAACCCAGACCCTGGGAATGCAGCTGATCAAGACGCTGATCGAACAGATGGACGCCGAGTATACCGTCGATAACTCCAACGGATGCGAGGTTTCGATCACAATTCCCTGGCAATAGGGCTTCAGTCCGGTACTGTCAGAAATGCGTAAAACGGATGTAGTCCTCGATCCGTTTCTGGAAAATATCCGTCACCAGCCGGGCCCCGTCGCTGTTCAGATGAACCCCGTCCAGGGTGAAATGAAGGCCCCGCTGGGCCGACCGTTCATCGATCTGCTCCGTTTCCCGCAATCCCAGGACGTCGAATCCAACCCTGGCCAGGCTCTCCGGCAGATAGTCGGAGATTTTTCTGTCCGCGAGCTTCGAACCGAATATGGAGCGCAGGTCTATGTAGGCAGCCTGCTCGTATCCCGCCGTCAGCTCGGAGATAATTCCGCAGAGGCTGTCGAGCCGGCGGTTCCACTCGTTCTCCAGATCTTCACCAATGAGCAGCGGTGTTACCGTATATATCCTGAGCGCCCGCTCCCGCAGGAAGTCGAGGCAATTACGGTAATACTCCGCGAACTCATGCTCGTCACGGGTCCACTGCTGGTTGATCAGTCTTTTTACCATCGGATAGGCCGGAGAGATATTGACCAGGACGTCGTTGGTACCCACCCACAGAAAGGCAATATCGAACTGCTCCGGGGATTTGAGTCGGGACATCCGCCGGTAGAGACTGAGCACGGTGTCCCCTCCCCGGCCGTAGTTGTACAGGGTATGTTCCGGCATTCTCTCCTGAAGCAGTTCAACGTAGGGAACGCCGGGGATCCCTTCGGTGAGACTGTCACCGAAGAAGGCTATCTTCATACTGCGATCTCTCCTGTGGTACATAACCGCTGTATCGGCACCGTATCGTATTGCGGTGACCAAGAATCAGCTTCCGAGCTCGAACCAGTGAACCAGACGGTCTCTGCGGAACCCCAGGTTCAGGGCCAGCGACAGCGATCCGGTGTTCGCCTCTTCGATGTGCACAAAGGGGGTCTTTCCCCGGGAGCGCACCTGCTGAATGATATGCTTCATGAGCTGCTTTGCATACCCCCGGCGTCTGAATTTTTCCAGCACGTGCAGGAACCCGATGGCACCGTCGTCGTGTGTCATAACCCAGCCTGCAAGGTCCCATCCAACCTCAATTCCGGCGGAAGGACCCCGTTCGATTCTCATATGGATATACTCCGGCGAAATAGAGTCGCGGTAATCATAATGCTTGTACAGATATGAAGTGTCCCTTATCGTCAGCGGACGGACAGCCGTCCGAGGAACATCTACCGGACGGTCCTCATCCGGTAAATACAATCTCTCTGTAGAGAGTATCCATTCCAGGGGTCTACCGGCGGTGATAACCGGCATCATCCAGTCTTCGATAACCGCGAAGCTTCTGTCCGCTTCCGTCAGGTAAGGCATGAGGGCTCGCAGTTCGTCTTCGCCCGGAGAGCTTATGAAGGTCCAGTCCCGGTCGCTGCTGCCCCGGAGTATCACCGAGTTGCCGATTCTCTGAAGGCTTTTTATCTGGTTCTCCTCCATGAAACCGAGGAGATTCATGTTGCGGATCGGGTCCTGCTGCAGGAAAGCGATGGTTTCTTTCATACAGCGCCCCCGCTGCGGTATTCGCGTGGTGTCATGTTCATTATCCTTTTGAAGTAGGTGTTGAAACTCGTCTTCGAATTGAAGCCGGCTTCCAGGGCAATGGTGAGGATATTCTCATTGGCCATTGCCGGATCCCTCATTAATCCGGCGGCGTACTTTACCCGGTAGGTATTGATGAACTGATAGAAATTCTTCTTCAGATGGATGTTCAGGACCATGGTGAGCCGGGCCGCCGGTACATTCAGCATGTCAGCAAGGTCCTGAACCGTGAGCTCCGGTTCCAGATAGGGTTTGTGTTCTTCCATGTATGACAGGATTCGTTCAACGTATTCCATCTCTTTTTTTTCACCGAGCCGCTGCCTGGAATACGCCGGGGCCATTCCCCGTTCCTTTACTTCCTGCTGAATAAAGGTGAAATAGACAATCGAGAGAAGAAATATGATGCTGAAGGCCTGTCCGGCATACTCGATACGGTTCAGCACCGGCGCCCGTCCAGCCGGCAGAAAATACTGCAGGATGTTGGTAGTGAAGAATATGAAACAGCCGGCCATTCCGATTCCGAGATGAACCTGCAGCCAGCGGAGGTTCGTTTTTTCAATGGAAGAATAGACCTGCCTGATATCATGGTTGTATGAGCGGATGATCAGGAACATCTTCAGAAGGTATCCGCCGAGCAGGAGCAGCCCCGACTGCAGAAGCAGGTAAAGATCGAAGGAGATGTAATGAAGTCCGAAAATGTCCTCGATGTTTATCTCTGGATAGGGTTGTCTTTCGATCCAGCGGATTAGTAAATAGACGGAAACCAGTATTGCCGGAATGAAATGATACCCGTCATTCTTCGTCTCGGTTCTGGAGAGACGGACTGCGTACAGATAGCAGAGGGGTGTCATGAAGAAGACCATCGGAATCACTATGTACAACTGAAGTACCGGGTTGATGGAGAGTCTGTCCACCGTCATGTAGGCGATCAGGAACATGAAGCCCATCATGAGATTGATGAGCCCGAGGTAGAAAGTCGCTTTTTGATTGAATTTCTTCATAAACAGAAGAAATGCCGCCAGGAATGAGTGGGAAGCGAGAATAATGTATATTACTGCAAAGGTTCTGTACATCCTCTTGGATGTATTCTACGACTTTTTTCCATGAAGTAAAGGGTGGCCGGGATGGTGCTTCTGCTTTATCGCGGGCTGCTGATGATCCCGGCCGATCCGTGAGGTGAACGCTGCGGCCCTCTTTTACCTCTTCAACTCGGTATCGATCCAGTCGAAAACCCGCTGGCTCTGTACCGCCAGGGCGCCAGTCTGAACGTGCAGCGGCGCCGCCTCTTCTTCGGTGAACAGCATGTACTCTTTTCTGCACTCGAGGGCATCGTAGAACTCCCTTGCCTGTCCGTAGGCCTCGTACTCCGCATCGATGACCAGAGTAGCTGCCGTAATGTTCTTCGCGGTCTCCCGGTTCGTGTACCGTTTCATGTCATCGAGCATTCCCGCTGGAGTGTCGGCACCGTGCTTCCACATCGTGTCGGTCAGACCCCACATCAGGAAGGGACTCAACGCACCCACTACCTTGAGGGTGTTGTTCAGCCGCCGGGGATTGTTCTCGTACATCTCAAGCATCTCCGGGCTGTATTCCTCCAATGTGGTGAAAAAGGTCTCTCCCCAGTCGAGGACCCCCGGATTGGTGATACAGATCCGCAGCCGTGGTTCGAATGCCGCCGCACGGCCGGCGAGGTACCCGCCCATACTGATTCCCATCAGCATGACGCCTTCCGGATCAACCTCCGGACGTTCCAGGACAAAATCAACCACGGGGTTCACGAAGCTCTCCCAGTCGGGCCGGAAGGGCAGACCGTGACGCCTCAGGGCCTGTCCGTTCCCCGGCCCGTCGATAAGCAGGCAGTGATACCCCCGCCGCACTGCCTCCAATGCGAGATACCGGCAGTCCTCGGCCCAGGCATCTCTCCCCTGGTGGACTATCAGGACGGGGGCGACTGGTACCTTGTCGTCGCATTCATCCCCGCCAGCCATGAAGTAGTAGCCGGTCAGCTCGGTCCCTTCGAAGGGCACTGCGACCACCTCCATCGGGGCTTCCAGCAGGTCCTGGGACGTCACGAAGCATGCTATCTCCCTCTCCGTCATCTCTCTGACCTCGTCGGATCCCGGATTCATGTTCCGGTGCATGCTTGCCCTATAGTAGGTCGAAGCCCGCATGAGGTACTCCCCCGCGCTGAAGCGGTGGCCCTCCTCCAGCTTCGCGTACCCGGTCCGTTCCAGCCGCTCGGCGGTCTTCCGCCACTCCCGGGACCAGCTCTCAGGATCATCAGTATCAACCCGGTCGAGGGTCTCAAGACACTCGTTGATATCCGACATTCCCTGCCAGGCTTCACTTAGATAGAACAGGAGCACCTGGTCCAGTACGTCGTCCGAGGTCATTCCGAGCTCGTACCACGGCTTTTCTCCGGTCGTATCCTTACTGCGCGGTCCGGCCGAAAAGTACAGCGCCGTCCCTATGACGGCACTGACCGCCACGATCACCAGGGCCGCCCACACCGCGCGGATTATCCATCGTTTCGTTTTCATCATTCATTCTCCGTATCATGTGATACTTCCAGAATACGCCTGTTCAAAAAAAAGTCGTTCGAGCCCGGTTACACGAACAAAAAAAGCACTTGTCATAGAATCTTGCATTGTGATCTCCAAATGAGTTACGATACGGGAAAACCCCTTTCGAGGTACACGTATGCATACATGGTACAGGATGATTCTTGGTCTCCTTCTTCTTCTCTGCCTGGGCGGTCAGGCCATATCACAGACTCAGTCCGGCGGCAATCCGGCGGAAGACCCGGCGGTCCCCGTTGAGGTTTCGGAGCTCAAAGTCCAGGACCTGTACCGCAGTGTTTTTTACGGCTGCAGGCTCCAGCCTGCGAACCGCTTCGTACACCGCAGTCCTCTCACTGGTTCACTGGAGTCAATCGCCGTGAGAACAGGACAGCGGGTCCGCCAGGGAGATCTGCTGTTTACCATCCGAAGGGAACTCGCCGGCCGCAGTTACAATTCGGTCCCGGTGCGTGCTGTCAGCGGGGGTGTCGTAGCGGATTACGACCTCCGAACAGGAGACCCTGTTCAGGAAAATCAGGCTCTCATCACCCTCCTCGATGACAGTGCCTTCACCGGAGAGATTCTGGTGAGCGACAAGGACATCGGCACGGTACGGATCGGAGATTCCTGTGTGGTATTCGAGGACCGCAAACCGACATCAATAGTCGGGCGAATCACCATTATTGCTCCGGAGCCGGAGTATGAGACCGGCCTCTTCCCGGTAGAACTCCGTTTTTCCCGTGTCCCGGGACTCTTTATTGGAAAATTCATCCGGGTGGAGCTGCGGAAGGAGCCCTACCGGGGTTTCGCGGTTCCATCACAGAACGTCGTGCGCAAATACGGCGAGGACCATCTCTACATAGTCCGTGAAAATACCGTTGAATTACGGCCTGTCAGCGTAGGTGCTTCCTACGGCGACCTGGTCACTATCACAGACGGGGTGTCCGAGGGGGAACTCTTCGTAACATCTTCAACCAGACGGATATCAGACGGCGATACCGTCAGAATCGTGGAAGGGGAGTAGCATGCTCGAACTCTTTTTCCGGAAACGGAGAGGACTCTTTCTGCTGGTTGCAGTAGGGATCGCCGCCGGTATCACGCTGGTCCTCCAGCTTCCAATCAAGCTTTATCCCAACACGATGAAGCCGATTATCGGCATCCGGATATCCCATCCCGGCTACACGGCTGCCGATTTCCGCGACCAGTACGGTACGACTCTGGACGGAGCACTGGCTGGTATTCAGGACACCGACCGTATACAGTCCAACTACCAGAATGGCAGCAGCAGAATTCGGATCGATTTCAAATGGGACGTCGATTACGACGAGGCCCGGAACAGGGTCGAATCGGCTATGGCAACTATAAAAGGCTCGCTTCCAGAGGACAGCCGGGATTACCAGGTGCACAACTGGACGGGAGAAAACTCCGGCTTCCTGGCCGTTGCAGTAACCAGCGATGAACTCGACTCGGAAGCCCTCTACAGTCTTCTCGATTCAACCCTGAAGCCCCATCTGGACAAGGTGGAGGATGCGGAAGAGATTACGATATTCAAAGTACGGGAACTTGTTTCGCGGGTGGAACTCGAGGAGGATGCCCTTCTGTCTCACAATCTCATGGTCGACGATGTCATCCGGAGTGTGCGTTCGGGTTACCGGACCGAGCCGGTGGGATCCTTCCGCAACGGACGTGAGCGGTTCGACGTACGGCTGAAAAAGGGCATCGACACCATCTTCGACATACAGGACATCGAAGTCGGGCGCATCGGCGGAAATGCGGCCGGCAGTTCGGGCGGCCGAACTCTGCGGCTCGAAGATGTAGCCGAAGTAACCGTAAAGTACGATCTTCCCGACACCCTCTTCAGAATGAACGGGACCCAGTCGGTGATGATTTTCGCCACTCCCAAAAGCGACGGGAACATCAAGGAAATGTCGGATGAAGTCCGCAGGACCATCGAATCTGTCAAATCCGATCTGCCGGCCCATGTTGAGTTCACCTTTCAGGTAGATCCGGCCGAGTTCATCAACAATGCAATCTTCAACGTTCTGCGGGCAGCTCTCATCGGAGCCGGTCTCGCAGTTCTGTGTGTGCTCATCCTGCTCGGGGAGGCCAAGAACACTCTCCTGATAGCTTTTTCCATCCCCCTCTCCATCACCCTCAGCTTCATCCTGATGTATCTCTTCGATCTGACCATCAATCTGATCAGTCTGAGCGGACTGACCCTGTCGATCGGCATGATCATCGACTCCACCATCGTGGTGATGGAGAACATACACCGGCACCGCTTCTACCGGGAAGGCGAATATGCCGATGCAAGTCTCAGCACCCTTATCGTAGCGTCCATCAAGGAGATACGCTGGGCGGTCATAGCCAGCACCCTCACCAGCGTGCTGGTCTTCCTGCCCCTCTCCTTCACCGCTCCTCTGACCAACGCGATCCTCGGCGACCTGGCCCGGGCGGTAGTATTCGCTCTCTCCTGCTCGGTTCTTGTTGCTCTCCTGGTAGTGCCGGTACTGGCCTACTACCTCTTCCGCAGGAGTTACGCCCTCGGTATCGACCGGGTCGGAAAGATGGCCCGATTCTCCGAGCGGCTTATGTCCTCCCTCCGCCGGGGATACACTACAGCGCTGCGCGGTATTCTTGCCTCTCCTCTCAGGGCAGTTCTGGTATTATTCGTGTCATTCGGGGTGCTGGTGTTTGCTTTTATTACACTGGTCCCGCGGATCGACCGTGAGATCATCGCCAAGCCCGAGAGCGACATCGTTGTCCTTTTCTGCCGGAACTTCAGTTCCGAAAGCAAAGAAGAGATGCTCGAACTGATCGCCCCCATCGAGGAACAGATACTCCGGAGCTATGACGACCGGCTCAAATCATTGTTCGCCCAGGTAAACCGCAGCAATTCCGCCATGTTCATGATTGCTCTCACTTCCAGCCGCCACGCTCTCGAGGTCAGGGAGGATCTGGAAGACAGGTACCAGTCCGACACCAACTGGTACTATCAGGTGATGCCCTGGGACCCGGCTGAGCTGCCTCTACCGAGGACTTTAGATCTCGATCTGAGGATAACCGGACCGGACAAACAGGAGCTGCTGCGTTATACCGAGATAGCTTCAGATCTCGTACGGGACCTCGACCTCTACCGGAATGTGTGGACCGATCCTTCGACCATGGAGGCCAACGAGATCGTTCTCACCTCAAGGCCGGATACCGATAACATCTACCCGACCAGCCGTCTTCTCTCCATTGCACGGACTCTCCTCGTCGGGTCTTCGGCAATTGAGATGAACCATCAGGGACAGGCGGTGGACGTGCGGATTTCTTTTCCCGACGACACCATCACCAGCAGCGAAGATTTTGCCAACTTCCTTATCCCCTACCGGGGAGGGGCGATTCCCATGAAACACTTCTTCGACATCAGCATCGACAAGAATATCCAGGAGATCGTCACCATCGACGGGGAGGAGACCTTCAGCGTTATGGCAATCATGAACCGGGACGCCGAGCAGGCCCAGCGGGATGATTTCGAACTGCAGGTAAGGGAACTGCTGCACGATAAGATGGACCTTCCGCCGGGCTACGGTATCGTATTCGAAGATACTCAGCAGGAGCTGAACCGGAACGTACGCTCTCTCATCTATGCCATAGCAGTCAGTCTGGTCCTGATCTACATCGTTCTCGGCGTACAATTCAACTCTCTACGAATTCCTCTGGTTATCATGGTGGCGGTCCCGCTGGGATTCATCGGAGTGATCTTCAGTCTCTATCTGTTCAAGTCCACCATCAGTCTGAACTCCATGCTCGGAACGATTCTTCTGGGCGGGATCGCGGTCAACAACTCGATCATCATGATCGACTTCTACTTCCAGGAGCTGCAGCGACAGGAGGACCGCCTGGAAGCCCTCATCACTACAGCCGGTCTGCGCCTGGCGCCCATTCTGATCACCATGCTGACGACCGTCCTGGGGATGCTCCCCATTGCCCTGGCCCTCGGGGACGGGACCAACATCATTCAACCTCTCGGTATCGCCGTATCCGGGGGCCTGGCGGTCTCCACAATATTCACTCTTTTCGTGGTACCGACGATCCTCTATCTGTTCGGGGTCGGCAAAAAGAAGGAGAAGAGATATGAGTAGTCTTACGTTCAAATGGATTCGAACCGCGGTTGTCTGCATAATGTGCGCGGTCGGAATGCTGTACCCTGCAGCCGTCAGGGCCGAAGAACTGCCGCCTCTTCAGCTCTCCCCTCTGGAGGCGCTGCAGATGGCCGTGGGAAACAGCAGGTCCGTCTGGTATTCGATGTCCGCCCTGGACCAGGCCCGCAGCGCCTACCGCTGGCGTTATCTTCAGCTCCTGCCCGAACTGGAAGTCGAAGGGGCTTTGGCGAGCTATCAGACCGATGCCTCCAACTGGCAGGGTACCGCCGAGGGCAGCGCATCGCTTCTTCTCCAGGCGGAAGACCTGCTGTATCCGCAGGAGACCCTGAATGCCCGCAGACAGAAAGAGGCTGCATACAGCAGGACGCGCATCGACTTCCGCGCTGAAGTCTACACTGATTACTTCAGTCTGGTTCTGCTGCAGGAGGAGATCGCTCTCGTCAAGCGGCAGCTCCGGACCGCCGCAGACCGGCTCGAAGCAGCCCGTTTCGACTTCGACAACGGCCGAATTTCCGAGTATGAATATCTCAGCGCCCAGCTGACCCGTGAAGAAGCTGTTTCAAGGCTTGAAGGAATGCAGATCGACTACGAAAATGAGCTCCAGCGATTCAGACTGCTCCTCGGCATCGATTCCGGACAGCCGATCGTTCTGACCGGAACCCTTTCGACGCCTGATATTCATTCAGAGACCGCGGAAAAAACGGCAGCCGCAGGTCTCTCCGAGACGCCACTTATCCGGCAGCAGACTGCCGAAGTACGTACAAAAGAGACGGCCCTGAAAAAGGTTCCCCTGCGTTTCCTGCCGGACCTCTCGGTTTCGCTGTCAAAGGGCTATGCCGCCGTCTTGTCCAGCGGCATGAGCTCAGAGAGCTCCTCAGGTTCATACTCCGTTACCCTGTCATTCGGCTTCAACGACCTTTTCCCCGGATCACAGTACCGTACCAGTCTGGCGACCGCCCGCACCAATCTGGAGGATGCGCGCCGCCGACTGGAAGACAATCTGGAGGAGCAGGAGCTTGAACTGCGGGAACTGCTGGCGCGTCTGGAGAAATCACGCACGGACATCGAAGCAGCCCGATTCAAAAAAGAGCTTGCCGACCGTTTTTATGCAATTGCCCGTAGTGAGTACGAAAACGGCCGCCGCGATCTCCTTGAACTGGAGGAAGCAGATGTGAAGCGGGGAGAAGCTCAGCTCTCATTGCTCTCTGCAATCCATGAACGGATGGGCTTGATGATCGACCTGGAGCAGCTGACGGGCCAGCGTCTGCTTGAGTGGTGAAGCTGGAGATCAGCCATACGCCGTCCTCATTGAACGCCACACGTGAACTACCCCATCCATTGACACTCCCGGCGGGTATCGGGTAGAGTATGCGGACCCTACCGGAGGATCACCATGCCAGCGACAATAACCGCCCCCCT
>Ga0272443_10006610_pt1 | contig 11411 bp, 10 predicted proteins | sample SSMAcet12_FD_193581 | JGI IMG/M metagenome (GOLD analysis project Ga0272443, IMG submission 193581) | Marine sediment archaeal communities from Little Sippewissett salt marsh, Falmouth, MA, United States - SSM-Acet-12 | ecosystem: Environmental > Aquatic > Marine > Wetlands > Sediment ... | reverse complement strand
TGGCAAGGTTTGTAATGACTGCTCCCATGACCATCGACGCAATCAGATAAGATACTTCCAGATAAAGGGCGGCGCCTCCGCAGATGAAAACAAGACCAAGCGCTTCGGTTAGCATTGGTTGGCCTTTCTTGATTCTTCCTGTGAGATATGACGCCGGCAGTCCGATGAGTACGCCGAGAACGATGGCTCCCCCGATGTCTTTCAGGGTGTAGAGGAGAGGAGCGGTGTCTCCGGCGTCAAGATGGAATGCGCTCACGAATGCTACACCGCAACTGAAAAGGATGAGGCCCCAGGCATCGTCCAGTGAGACGATGCCGAGCAGAAGATCGCTGAACCTGTTTTTTTTGCCGGAAACGATGGTCACATCGAGGATTGCCGCAGGATCAGTTGCGGAAGATATACAGCCGAGCAGTACGGCGATTTCCATCGGATAGCCTGCGGCAAACAGTCCTGCGGTCACGATTAAAGCTGTTACTATCGCAGCCGAAACGGAGATGATGACGATGCTTCTGCCGTTTTTTCTGAGGGAAGAGGCACTCATTTTCCCCCCGAGCAGAAAGCCGATCATCAGCAGCGCCATGTTGCTGCTCAGTTCAAATCTTTCAGTAATAAAGGGAGGAAGAGTGTTGGTGGCGGAAGGCCCGATAACCATGCCGAAAATCAGGAGAAGCGTCACTCTGGGGAGAAAGGTCTTCTTGCCCAGAAGATCAATTGCCAGCCCGGCCAAAAGGATAGCGCCGAGAGTAAGAAGAAATTCCGCAGGATTCATTGTTAAGAGGGTGGAAGTGACAGAGACCAGTTACCAGTTACCAGTTACCAGTTACCAGTTACCAGTTACCAGTTACCAGTTACCAGTTACCAGTTAAATATATAATCTACGAAGGGATTGGGTTTTTCCGGTCCGGTTTGCAGAACGTAACGCGCTTCAATCGATTTTTTTATACCAGACATTCATGCTTTCAATACCACCGGAGATATTGGTGTTGTTGATGAGCGTTCCGCAGAAGTCATAACCTGCTCTGGCAAAAGTGATATTCATGCCTGGTGAGATCGCTCTCGCGATGGTGTAGGCTGTTTTCATGTTCCGATTCCGCATGGCTGATTCCATCTCTCTCAGGAGCACTCCGGCAAGATTGCGCCCTCTCCACGAGGGGAGCGTGGCGAAGTCGGTCATCTCAACGGCAGCATTGTCCCTATCCATTTCCGATGAGGCGAGAGCAATGAGTTTTCCTTTGTGTTCAGCTCCGAAATAAACGATATGGCTTCGCATGGTGTCTCGAAGGTACGAAGGATTGTCGATAGGGAAAGGATAGGTCGGAAACACGCTTCTATACACTTTAGCCATGGCAGCTGCGTCGTTTTCCCTGCACTGTCGGATACTGACTTTTTCAGGTGGAGATGTCGTTTTTTTATTCCGCGAATGCAAAGCAAGCTCAATAATGCGTTTGATTTCTTCCGGATGAGCGTCAATACTGCGATCAGGGTCGAGAAAACGGCTCAGGCAGAGAGCGGTTTCTTCCCCGTGGAAAAAACCGGGGATGGCCGCTTCCATGATGTATCTTCTGTCCAGAAAAGATGAGGCGGAAGACTTGGGTATTTTGACGCAAATCTTCGTGTATCCATTTTTTCCGGCTAACAGCTCGAGTGTATCAGCCAGTTGACCGGCGTCAGCATCACCGGAATCCATGACGTAGATTCTGTTGCTGAGCGGACCGTGCTGTATCGTTGCTCCGTCGAGTTGTTCAATGAGGTCAGAAGTCATAAACGTTATTGTTTTGTCTGTTTGTTTTTTTCCGGATCGGGAAAGAGAAGTGATACGCTGAAAAAGAGCAGAGCCGAGACGATGATGCCGTAAATCGTGGCGTCCAGTTCGAGCATCTTGAGTTGCTCCGGAAGCGCCAACACCCCGCTGATGACCAACAATGTGAGCGTTCCTCCTCCGGCCATTCCTGCCAGAGCTCCCGTCGAGGATCCTTTTTTCCAGAAAAACGCTCCCAGCGTCGGAACGAACAATCCGGACACCATGAAAGAGTAGGTGTAAAGAATCGCGTTGAGCACAGTCGTGAAACGTGCAGCCAGAATGACCGCGAGTGCGCCTACCGCAAAGGTGACGATCATGGAAAGCTGTATTGTGTTGACTTTTCCGGGTCTTTTTTTCTGGATGAGAGGTCTGATGATATCACTGGTGAAGTTTCCTGATGACGCCATCATGCAGCTGTCGGCCGTGGACATGATCGCTGAAAAATATGCGGCGATGATGATGCCCGTTATTCCGGCGGGAAGCATGTCCCGTACAAGCATCGGAAGTGCCATTTCCGGTTCGGCTTCGGGAAAGACCACCCTGGCGCACATGCCGAGGAAAACCCCTGAAAAAGCCATGACGGGATATTCAAACAGTCCTGCGGTGTACCAAGCTTTTTTTGCGTCTTTTTCGTCACGGCAGGCATACATTCTCTGATAGAGCGTCATACCGATTATCCAGATTGGGACGATGGTCACCATCCAGTTGATAAACGTTGTCGGCTTGATGGCTGTGAGTGAAAAATGGCCGGGCGGCAGGTTTGTTCTTAGGGCCTCGAAGCCGCCGATCTTTCCGAGGGTTACGGGGATTGCAATGAAAACGAGTCCGGCCAGGAGGACGATCCACTGCAGCGTATCGGTATAAATTACCGCTTTCAGGCCTCCTGTAACGGTATAGAGAATAGTAACGACCGCGATGATCATCAGTGAAAACAGCACCGGCTCCATACCGAAGGGGTTGTTTTGCAGTATCGTGGCGGAAGCCAGTTTCGCTCCCGCCAGCATCTGTGCTCCGGTGAAGCCCATATAGCCGAGCCCTGAAATCAGCGCAGCCATGAATGCTACCCTTGTATCGTAACGCTCCCTGAGAAAATCGGGAAAGGTCATAAATCCCTTTTCGCGATCGATTTTCTTGATTTTCGGGATGATAAATACGGCTGAAAGCCATGCCCCGATGAGCCCGGTGAACAGCAGCCAGCTTCCGGAGAGTCCCATAAGAAAACCGACTCCTCCAAGACCTATGGAAAAACCGCCGCCGACATCGGTAGCTACAATGGAGAGCCCGACATGGTATGGGTTGATGTCACGGCTGCCCACGAAATAATCTTCTTCATTGGAGTTTTTCCTGAAATAGTAGAATCCGATCGCCAGAACTCCCGACATATAAGCTCCGAAAATCAGGTAGTCAATCCAGCTCATACTCCCCCTTATGCCCCGCTTTTTCGGCGTGAATGACGTGCGTTTGACGATGGTACCAGCGAAATGGTCTGGTCATCGTCCGCAAGAAGCTGCCCGATACCGATCGCCTTGCTTTCGTCTGCGTCTTCCAGCTTCAGAAGCAGATCACAGGAATCGCAGTCCCTGTCGCAGAAGGTCGGTTCATAGGAATCCGGTTCTTTGTAGGTGGTGATGACGCCTTCATAATTTCTCAGAACGACTTTGTTTGTCGACCAGGAGATCAGATAGTTGGGCATGACCGGTATTTTGCCGCCGCCGCCGGGAGCATCGATGACATAGGTCGGAACACAGAATCCGCTGGTGTGGCCGATGAGGCTTTCGAGAATTTCTATTCCCTTGCCTACCGGCGTTCTGAAGTGGGAGAGTCCTTCCGAAAGGTCGCACTGGTAGAGGTAGTAAGGCCGGACACGATTTTTGACCAGTTTGTGAACAAGGGCCTTCATGATGCGTGGGCAATCATTGATTCCGGAAAGCAAAACGGTCTGGTTTCCGAGAGGAACTCCCCCATCAGCAAGCATGCCGAGAGCGTTACGGGCTGACTGGGTTATCTCGCGTGAATGATTGAAGTGTGTATTGACCCACACGGGCTGATGCTTTTTCAGGATCGCGACCAGATCGCTTGTGATACGGCAGGGAAGTACAACCGGTGTTCTTGTGCCGATTCGGATAATTTCCACATGCTCGATCTTGCGCAACTCACAGAGAATCCAGTCCAGGTAGTCATCCGGGAGCAGAAAGGGGTCGCCTCCGCTCAGGAGGACATCACGGATTTGCGGATTATTACGAATATACCTGATACCCTGTTCTATAGCCGACCGTTTCGGAATCGTGTCTTCATCTCCCACTTTCCGTTTTCGTGTGCAGTGACGACAGTACATGGGGCAGACATTGCTCACCAGCAGGAGTACCCTGTCCGGATAGCGATGCGTTACGCATGGTGCCGGGCTGTCAGAGTCTTCATGAAGCGGATCGGACATATCACCTTTGACTATATTCAGTTCAAGCGGTGACGGTACGCTTTGCAGGAAGACAGGATCATTTTCTATGTCTTCAGTGTTGATCAGTGAGAGGTAATACGGTGTTATGGAGATAGGGAATTTCTCGGCAGCTTTGCCGAATGCCTTGCGTTGTTTGTCTGAGAGCTTGACGTCAAGAAGGGCTTCAAATGTTTCCAGGTCCTTGATGCTGTGGCGCATCTGCCATTTCCAGTCTTTCCATTGGGACGAGGTTGCATTATTGTCAATGCAATTGATAATCTGTTCCTGGGTTGCTGATAAAGTCATGATTACTTGTAATGATTTCAGTGTTGTGATCCTGCTCTTTTTCAGTGGGCGTAAAATGATCGGCAAGTTTATCGAGCAGCCGGGACAAAACATCCTGATTTTCCGGAGAAAGACGGGTGAATGCCTGGGCATAGATGTCCTGCATCAGTTCCGGTATGGTGTTGAGCATATCGATACCGGCTTGTGTGATTGAAAGAACAACCCTTCGCTGATCCTGTATCGACCGGGTTCTGCTGACCAGGCCTCGAAGCTCAAGGCGGTCTATAATTCCATTTACCGTACTGACGCTGAGATGCATATCCTGTGAAAGCGCAGAAAGAGTCTGGTTGCCTTTTTTTGCAAGAGTATTCAGGCAGGATATCTGGGGTGATGTCGCGTTGCATTCACGATAAAGTTTTCGCGAGTGAACATCAAGAGCCCTGATGATTCGCCGTAAAGCCTTGAGGCTGCGACTGCTGTCATGAGCATCTGAGCAGGCGTTGTTTATCATTTCTGAATGCTGTTGATCTGTTGTTGCCGGAATGTTTCGTATGGAAAATATTTGTACACGAAATATTTTGTTATTAGTGTACAAAAGTGAGGCCGGATTTCAAAATGATATATTTTTCAGAGAGTAAGCATTGTCAGGAACTCTTTTTCCCGGATTAGAGTTTTTTGGTGTATCGTATTCTAAGGAGTTAAAAAATAATCACATGAGACGAGCGTTCTGAAGCGCCGGGGTCAATTGAAAACAAAGCTCAGTTACCAGACAATCGAGGATTTCCTCATTTCTCATCCGCTGACGATGGATGTTGAAATAGAGGATGAGTGGTCCGGGTGTTTTCCTGTCAAGGGCGTAGAGCTTCAGGCAACTGTTCTGTATGCTGAACTGACGGACTATTACCGGCTTTCATTTTCGATGAAGTCCAGCGAAATGCTTATCTATGTGAACAATTTTCTTGCATGGACAGGCCAGGCTGTTGAGGCCATGGATTGCTGTGTACTGCACCGTTATCTTGATCACGCGGTTATGCTTGTTTTCCTGAACAAGGCGGGTTCTTCCGATACGTTTTCAGACGCGCTGCGGGCTGCACGATGGATGGGAGAACACGATGTTCTACGGTTTTGTCCCCGGATTGGCATCGCCAGTGGTCAGGTTACTGCGGGTTTTACCGGAACTCCCAAAAAGTTCAGCGCCTCTGTTTTCGGAAAACCGGTGATACTTGCAGCTTCTTTTGCGGGAGCTAAAGTACAGGGTGACTTTGCCATGAGGATTACTGTTGATGCTGAAGAGTGGGGAGAAAAAAAGATAGAAGAGTTGTTCCCACCGGTTGAGTATGATGATCCGGAGCAGGGTAAGGTCAGGCAGCCCCAGACCTGGGAGCTGGGGCAGGGAAGGAGTGTTGATTTTGCACTTGCAGGCAAGAAGAGTGTAAGGGATATTGCCAGTTTTATTCACTGGATGCCGGAGCATTCAGGGGATAAAAAGGCACAAGACTGGTTCAGTGAGATTAAACGGCAGGGGCTTTATCGCGCTCCATCCGTTTGATCCCCGCGAGCATCTGCCTCATCAAATTGGAGATGAGTTTCTACTAATAACAAACAGACAAGGAGAATACAGACTATGCCGACAACAGATGAGAATCTGAAAAACGCGTTTGCCGGCGAAAGCCAGGCGTTCCAGAAGTATATGGCTTTCGCGAAAAAGGCCGAAAAAGACGGTCTTAAAAATATCGCAAAGCTTTTCAGAACAACAGCGGAAGCTGAGCGGATCCATGCGGAAGGTCACCTTGGCGCATCGGAGGGAATCAAAACAACCGCTGAAAACCTCGAAACCGCTATCGGTGGAGAGACCTATGAGCATAACGAGATGTATCCGCCCATGTACGAGCAGGCGGTAAAAGAAGGGCATAAGGCAAAGCGCATGTTCGGTTATGCGGTTGAAGCCGAGAAGGTTCATGCGGCTCTTTACAGGAAGGCCCTCGAGGCGGTCACCAATGGCGGAGATCTTGCCGAGACGGAGATCTGGCTCTGCCCGGTCTGTGGGCATATTGAGCTTGGAACTCCTCCTGAAAAATGTCCTATCTGCAATGCCAGGGCAGCAGCCTATGTACAGATAGCCTGATCTTCTCTTTTCAATTTGTCTTCATGACAGGCTCCCGGTGTTCCGGCGGGCCTGTTTATTTGTTCCGAAGCCCGATTACTGCGTTGGGCGGTGCTCGAGATCCTCATGTACGTCGTGTACACTCCGGTTTTTCCGCTCCGTCCGCCTTGTCCTCGGGCTTCTCACGACAATAAATAGAGGAGCACAACAGTTCAACGATACAACACCTCAACAACTCTTCCGGTCTTCAGCATGACAGCATTCACTGCCCTGAATAACCCGGCAGGTCGGGCTGGCGAGCAAGGTTCCGATAATTGGTGCTGTGATGTAAATCCAGAGCGTAGAGAGGTTTCCGGACACAAGGGCGGGGCCCAGTGAGCGGGCAGGGTTCATGGATGCACCGCTGACTGGCCCCCCCATAAGGGCTTCAAGCGCGACAGTGCCGCCAATGGCAACACCGGCCATAATACCCTTTTCCATATGACCGGTCGAAACGTTCAGAATTACAAACATCAGCAAGAAAGAGAGTATAATCTCCATTACAAAGGCAGTGATAATACCGCCGGAAGGTAGTGTTGCCCCAAGTGATTCATGGGTGCTGAACAGCATTTTCAGCAGGCCTGAAGCAAGAATCGCGCCGATAATCTGGCTGGTGATGTAGGGCAGCAGAACATTTTTTTGTATCCTGCCGGCAAAAAAGAAGCCCAGCGTAACGGCAGGGTTGATATGCGCTCCGGAGATATTGCCGATTGAATAGATCATTGCCATGACAATGAGCCCGAATACCATGCTGACTCCTGTGTGACCAAGCTGTGCACCAAAAAGGTCATTGACAACAATAGCTCCACATCCTGCGAAAACCAGTGCAAATGTGCCGATCGCTTCGGCTATATAGATGTTTTTTTCTGAACTGAACATAATGGTGAAAGCAAAGCTGAAGGAAGTTTTTTTGCTGGGTAGTTGTTACTCAGGCTGTCGTCTGACACTGATCTGTCTTTACATCCCGGCACGATGTGCACTATCAGCGTATTTTGAGCGCGTCGGGAAGCCGGGCGATAAAATCCCGGATTTCATCACGGACTTTTCGGTAACAGTCCAGCTTTTTTTCCTGATCCTCAATCGATTGCGCAAGACGGGGCGGGTCATCGAAGCCGGCATGAAGACGTTTTGCCTTACCTGGAAAATAGGGGCAATTTTCATGTGCGTGGTCACAAACCGTAATGATGACATCAAAAGGGATGTTCTGTACTTCTGCGACATTTTTGGAGTGGTGTGAAGAAATATCTACCCCAGCTTCTGCCATGACGAGGATTGCGTTCTGGTTCATGCCGTGTATTTCAGTTCCTGCTGAGTAGGGCTCTATTATATCTCCATGTAAATACTTTGCCCAGCCCTCAGCCATCTGGCTTCTGCAGGAATTGCCGGTACAGAGAAAAAGAACAGTGGTTTTTTGACGCATACATAGGGTACTTAAGTGCATGAAGGAAAGCTCATCCGGTTTGACGGGCACTATTCTGTGTTCTCATGATACGAAAGAAAGTTTTCTGAGATGAATTGCCGATATAAAGTTAACACCCCTGTAACAATTGTTTCATATTTGTTACAGGGGTGCTAAAGGGCAAGTGATGTATTACAGGTTATAAGAAGCCTTTTGAGATGTTGCAAGAGATACTTCAATGCCGAGACGAAGCAGCAGAGGTGTAGGAATTTCAGGTACACTTGTCTGCTTCATGAACGGTACGTACAAAATCCCTGATCTTCTCATGATCCTTTTTTCCCGGAGTTGATTCCACACCGCTTGCCGTGTCTACCGCGTAGGGTTTGATCAGCCGAACTGCATCAGTGATGTTTTCCGGTGTCAGACCGCCAGCAAGGATTCCCGGCCCGATATGCTCTGTTTTCCTGAAGATTTTTTCGGCCAGCTGCTGTTCGATGATCTGTCCTGTTCCCCCCGGTTGTCCCGGCCGGTATGCGTCGAAGAGAAAGGCGGTGATTCCGGTCTCTTTCGCAAATGTTTTGACTGCTTCAATGGTGAAATCCGGCCCGGTGCGGAAAACACGGATGACTTTTGCGCCTCTGACGGCAGCAGCCTTTTCAGCTGTATACTGTTCAGCATGAAGCTGGGCCAGATCAAGCCGGCAGAGGTTGCATATCTGATTGATTTCATCGGTCTCCTGTTCAACGAATACGCCCACACAGGAAATAAACGGGGGGAGCTTTTCAATGATACTCAGCGCGGCTTCAGGCCGGATATATCGGGGGCTCGCCTTGCTGAAATTAAACCCGAGAGCATCTGCACCAGCCGTGCATGATACGATAGCGTCATCGAGATGTGTGATGCCGCAGATTTTGATTTTTGTCATACAGCCTCGGAGGTTCAGAATTGAATACTCTTATGTGAGCGCTACAATTCAAAAAGTATACTAAAAAGTTTAATAACAGGGAGATCGGGCAGAAGTGATTTTTAGTTTTGGCTTATTTTTTTATACTTTGTTCGTCCGGTGTTTTGGTCAGTGGGGTGTGGCCAAGCGGTAAGGCATCGCCCTTTGGAGGCGACATGCGCAGGTTCGAATCCTGCCACCCCAGCAAAAATCGTGCTGCGCAATTTGCATTGCTGCGTTGGTTCGGTGCTCGAAATCCTCAGGTACTACGTGTACATTCCGGTTTCTCCGCTCCGTCCGCCTTGCACTGCAACCGCTCGCTACGATTTTATAAGTGGCGGTAAAGCAGGACGGATCAGCCCGATCCGACTGATCCGACTGATTTGACCGATCGGACTGATCGAGAAGACAAGAAAGGCAGCCTTTGCGGGCTGCCTTTTCTTGTTTCCGGATTTTCCTGAAAATCAGTAGCGGTAATGATCCGGCTTATACGGGCCGTCAACAGGAACGCTGATATAGTCGGCCTGTTCCTGTGAGAGTCTGGTGAGAGTGACTCCCAGTTGCTCGAGATGCAGTCTTGCCACCTCTTCGTCAAGTTTTTTCGGGAGGCAGTAGACGCCTGTTTCGTACTCTTTTGTCCAGAGCTCGATTTGAGCAAGTGTCTGGTTCGTAAATGAGTTGCTCATGACGAATGACGGGTGGCCTGTCGCACAGCCGAGGTTGACAAGACGACCTTCTGCGAGCAGATAGATCGAGTGTCCGTCTTCAAACGTATACTTGTCATACTGCGGTTTGATGTTGGTCTTTGTCGCTCCGGCATAGTCGTTGAGTTTTTCGACCTGGATTTCGTTATCGAAATGACCGATATTACAGACAATCGCTTCATCCTGCATCTGCTTCATGTGCTCCAGCGTGATGACGTCTTTGTTGCCTGTTGTGGTGACAAAAACGTTGCCTTCTTTGATGGCGTCTTCCATGGTGCATACTTCAAAGCCTTCCATGGCAGCCTGCAGCGCGCAGATAGGATCGATTTCAGTGACGATAACACGTGAACCGTATGAGCGCATGGAATGCGCGCAACCCTTGCCGACGTCACCGTAGCCGAGAACAACGACAACCTTTCCGGCAAGCATGACATCAGTTGCACGCTTGATGCCGTCTGCAAGTGATTCGCGGCATCCGTAGAGATTGTCAAACTTTGATTTGGTCACCGAGTCGTTCACGTTGATTGCAGGGAAGAGCAACTCTCCCTTGTCCATCATCTGATAGAGCCTGTGGACTCCGGTTGTCGTTTCCTCAGAGACTCCTTTGAGCTTCGGTGCTACTTTGTGCCAGTGCTGGTTGTCTTCCTCGAAGATTTCCCTGAGCTGACCGTAAAGGGCTTTTTCCTCAGCATTTTCAAGAGTGACATTCAGCAGCTCAGGATCATTCTCAATCTTGTATCCAAGTATGATCATCAGGGTCGCGTCACCACCGTCATCGACGATGAGGTTGGGGCCTTTGCCGCCTTCAAAGGTAAGCGCCTGCCGTGTGCACCACCAGTAGTCTTCGAGTGTTTCCCCTTTCCAGGCAAACACAGGAACGCCCGCAGCGGCAATGGCTGCCGCCGCATGGTCCTGAGTTGAAAAAATGTTGCAGCTTGCCCAGCGGACTTGCGCGCCAAGCTCGACGAGGGTCTCGATAAGAACCGCCGTCTGAATGGTCATGTGCAGAGAGCCGGTAACACGGGCGCCTTTCAGAGGTTTCTGCCCTGCATATTTTTTCCTCGTAGCCATGAGGCCGGGCATCTCTTTCTCTGCGATTTCGATCTCTTTTCTTCCCCAGTCGGCCAGGGATATATCCGCTACTTTGTAGTCGAGTGCAGCAGTGTCAGTTGTTGTCATTGTTATAAACGGTTTTTTCTTTAGGGTGCCCTTACAATATCTGCTTACACGTTGAAGGCTTTTTTCAGCTCGTCAACCTTGTCGGTTTTTTCCCACGGGAAGTTGTCGCGACCGAAATGACCGTATGCGGCGGTATCCTGATAGCACCACCCCTGAGGTTTATCAAGGCTGAAGTGACGGATGATAGCCGCCGGTCTGAGATCAAAGATCTGCTCGGCTTTCTCCTGGATTTCCGCGTCGCCGAGACCGTTGGTCGCTGTATCGTGCGTATCGATGTAGATTGATACCGGACGGGCGACGCCGATCGCGTAGGAAACCTGAACGGTACATTTATCGGCAAGTCCTGCCGCGACGATGTTTTTCGCTACATGACGTGACGCATAGGCTGCGCTACGGTCAACTTTTGATGGATCTTTACCGCTGAATGCGCCGCCGCCATGAGGAGCCGCACCGCCATAGGTGTCCACGATGATCTTGCGACCCGTAAGACCAGTGTCTCCGTGAGGTCCGCCGATCACAAAAC
>Ga0272443_10006609_pt1 | contig 11411 bp, 3 predicted proteins | sample SSMAcet12_FD_193581 | JGI IMG/M metagenome (GOLD analysis project Ga0272443, IMG submission 193581) | Marine sediment archaeal communities from Little Sippewissett salt marsh, Falmouth, MA, United States - SSM-Acet-12 | ecosystem: Environmental > Aquatic > Marine > Wetlands > Sediment ... | reverse complement strand
GGCAAAGCACAATCGCCATATATAGCTGCAGCACCAGACGTAGTTGTAGTGGGCTGATATGAATATACTTCGTAAAGAGCATTTCCAGAACCGCCAACGCTAAGCTCTGAAGCGGGGCTTGTCGTTCCGATGCCGACGTTGCCGGAAGCGTCTATTGTTAATCTTGTATTGCTAGATAAAAGAGTGTAATCAGATATTTTAAATTTATCGCCATCACTATTATCTACACCAATAGTATAGGTATTTCCGGCAATAAACCGCATAGCTGCGTCACCAGTGCTGGCTTGTTGCACTTCAATCATTGGAGTTGTTGATGTTGAACTTTCATAAACCTCGAAATTAGTGCTCGGGCCTGTAGTTCCGATGCCGACGTTAGTTCCGTTGTTATAGAGAGTGCTGTTTGCTATCCAGGAAGTTCCGTTATGCCTCAGGGTTTGGCCGGAAGAGCCGGAGGGCAGAGAGCCGCCAGAAGGGGCTGCTATCCAGTTAGTTCCGCTCCCGGTGCTTGAGAGGATTTGGCCGGAAATTCCTGCGTCGCCGGAGGAGTCGAGGTATTTTCCGGTGACGCGAAGGTCGCCGTTAAAGTAACCGGCATAGCCATAATCCGTGCTACACTCTCCATAAACGCCTATACCATCTGGGTTGTCTGAATCGTCATTATCATTTACCCCCGCAATGGATGCATTAGTAAGAGCGCTTCCAGTTCCGGAGTAAGAACTAACGGAGTGTAGTTTTGCATCAGGGCTCGTGGTTCCGACACCGACGTTGCTACTAGAGCCTTCGACAAAAAGGTCATCATTAAGATTGATATCAACGTCGCCGCCATCGCCCAGTTTGACGTAATCCTGAGTGCCTTCGTAGAGGTCGAGCAAGTATTGCGCTCCTATATATGCTCGTAAGCGATCGGTTTCGAACAGCAGTCGCGTATCGGTATCATCATTATGGTATATATAATCGTTGAACCCGGCAGAGCCTGCCACGTCGAGTGTATATGTCGGGCTTGTTGTTCCGATGCCGACGTTGCCGTCTACATACAACATTGCCGTTCCGGGATCAGCGGCACCTATTGCGGTTGGCGCCCATAAGGCATTTCTAGCACTAGCATATTGATAAATGCCATAATCACTCCCGCGTGCGAAAAGACCTGCAATTATCCCAGTGCTTGAAATGTTGGTTCCCTGTATTGCCATAACTCCTACACTACCGGAACTTGTTCCCGACTCGTAGGCGTGTAGTTTGGCTAATGGGCTTGTTGTTCCGATGCCGACGTTGCCGGAGGAATTTACGACCATACGTGTTTGGTCGTGTGGAACTCTAAATTCCATATAACCACCGTCGGCATCGCAAGCGATATCTGTATGAAGGTAACTACCTCCGGTTGTTCTACTTCTGAATCTCACACCAGCTTCCTCGCCATTATCATCATTCTCTAGCCTAAGAAGAATATTGTCGCCTTGGTTTACGACCAGTTTCGCACTGGGATTTGTAAGTCCGATTCCGACGTTGCCACTTTGGGTTGCTGTGAGAATATCGTCGTTATCTACTTCTATACTGACCAACCTATCCCCGCTGACCGGTGTATAGACTATGATACCATCATTAAAGTCTGTAGATAGTTCGTCAGATCCACCAGGGGTATTGGATCCAAAGTAGATATTGTTGTTGTTACGGATAACTCCATTAACATCTAGTTTGTAACCCGGGCTTGTCGTTCCGATGCCGACGTCGTAGGTCGTGCTAGATGGATACAAATCTGTTCCCGAAAGTGTCCAGTTACTACTACTCAGTCCACCGCCGGTTAGATTTCCCGTAATATGGACGTCACCGTCAAAGTAACCGGCGTAGGATGTTGCTGTGCCGATAGCATTATCGATACCGATAATACCAGCAACTGCGCCTGCACCCGGGGTATTATTTATTGTTCCTTTTATTTCACCATAAGCACCTGCAACCCAGGTTTCGTCCCCGGAGTCCAGTGTAAGTGTTCCTCCATCTGGCGATACGACTCCTTTTACGCCATTTGCCCATGAAGTCCCACCAATTTGTGATAATCTCGTTGGGTTGGATATTCCCCATACTCCGATTATTTCTCCTCTGAGGTCATATCCGCGCACGTTTGCCAATATTGCAGATGCTTTGCCGTCTTGAGAATGAGAAACTGGATTAATCTCTGTGGAAGCGCTTAGACCGCACATAACACCTTTGCCATCAAGAGCATCGGATGTAATTTTGACGCCGTATGCTGTGTTGGTTGTTACTGAAGCTTTCGCGAAGTTAATTTCAGCAACCGCATCGCCATCATTTGGTAAAGTTTTATCAATTTGGAACCATGCATCTTGGTCGGATGATGATTGATTCTGGATGAAATCGCCGTCGCCGTCGGACCAGAGCACGCCAGATGCACCGCGAGTTAGAATCTGGCCGGAAGAACCGGATGAATTGCCATAATCATAGAGGTGTCCGCGCAATCGCGTTGTGCCGTTGACATCGAGGTCTGTGGTAGGGGCCGTTGTGTGGATACCAATATCACCTGTAACTCTTTCCACGAAAAACCTTGCTGTTCCATTGTCGTTTATTATGAAATCGCCACCATCATTTCCATTCGCATCATAATCGAAGGTTAGGCCATTAGCGGAAATCATATGGAGGTTATAACTGGATTCGTAGATTCGAGAATCGTCTCTGTCGTGGCGGAAATCGATGAAACCCGCATCGGTTCCATCGGATACAGTGATACCACCACCATAAACATCGAGTTTATCAACCGGGCTTGGTGTGCCGATTCCGACGTTGCCGGCGGGTGTTATTCTCAAGGCATCAACCGCAGTGCCTGATGTGTTAGTTTCAAATTGGAAGCCATAAGTTGACTTAATGTGAGCAAGTTGATCGCTTGTTGAATTAGGCTTTAGATCTAAGTTTACGTTTCCAGCAGTAACTGCTTCCATGGTTATTGTTAAAGTCCTAGTTCCGGTATTAGATTTCATAAGAACATCACCATTTATATGGATTTTTTCTAATGGGCTTGCCGTTCCGATGCCGACATTAGTGCCGTCATCGAAAATAGACGAGTTGCCGATGACCGAGCCTGTGGACGTGAATTTTGCAACGTAGTTCGCTGTTCCGGTTCCTGTAACATTATCCGAGGGTAAGGTGGGGAGTGCTTGCCATGTTCCATAACCGCTTGCATCGGAAGTGAGCACGTGGCCGGTTGATGCGCCGGTTGTCATAAGGAAAGTTCCGGTGGAGGTCTGGCCGGTAACTCCCAAATTGTTATCTACGCCAAGATCCCCTCGAATTCTCCCTGCCCCGTTAACGTCCAGTGGACGAGAGGGATTAGACAAACCGATCCCTACGTTGTTATTGATGACCGTTTTGGGCGTTAAGATAACTTCATTTGTCACTCCTGTGCTTGGCATCGCTGTATTCTGAATGCTCGTGATCTTATGACTACCCGAATGAGTGCTTAAACGGAAACGATATGTTTGATAAGTTCTCGTCTGCTCCATCCAAAACTTAACAACTCCGTCGTGATGAAAAATCCTTACTTCTGAGGGGGAAATGCCGTGAGTAACATAGGAAGTCGAAATTATTGTGCCGCTCGTAACATAGTTGTATGCCTGAACTTTGCCACCAATAGCTCCCCAAGAATCATATGAGTTCCCCTCAATATAAAGCTCGATCATCCTATTATTTGAAATGGCAATATCTGTTGTAATTAGAATTCCGTCGGCGGCGCTATAAATGCTGTTTGAAATGAACTGAGTGCCGATTAGCGCTCCGTTTGATGATTGAATGTTTCCAATTACGTGAAGTTTTTCAGCAGGGCTTGCTGTCCCAATCCCGACATTAGTGCCGTTGTCGTAGATAGACGAGTTGCCTATCACAGAACCGGTGGACGTGAATTTTGCGACGTAGTTCGCTGTTCCGCTTCCAGTAACATTATCCGCAGGCATTGAGGGTAGCTCCTCCCAAGTGCCTACTCCGCTAGCGTTTGAAGTGAGCACGCGATTTGCCGAAGCGCCAGTCGGCATAATGAATCCGGTAACTCTGGCGGTGCCGGTAACATCGAGGGGGTATGCCGGGCTTGCATTCGCGACACCGACGTTGCCGTGGGGCATAAGCAAAATATTGCCATAACCGGCCTGAAAAGAACCTCCGCTAACTGCTTTTGTGCTGAGTGTAAGATTTGTGCCTGTGGCACCGTTCTCGATTACGTATGATACTTCTCGCGGGCTGAAATACAGTGAATATACATTTGGGCCGGTATCGTGCTTGCTTCTGAGCCGAAGCATATCTACGGTGCCCGTTCCCGTCGGCGAGTATATCTCTAATTGCACACCGGGTTCGACTGCCCCCGTTCCGATACCCACTGCATCGGAGGAAAAGTAAGAATATTCTCCGGCTTTCCCTATTTCAAGACCTTCGGGCGCCATCGGCTCCATAGGCCGCTCTCGGGGGTCTATGGTTATGCCGTCAAGCTCGACAATGTCATCGAATTCGGCCTCGGCATAAAGAGGCGAAGGATCCACGGCAATCGTGTCGCCAAGGGCATCCGTGGTTTCGGGCACCGCGACAGCAGTCGGTTCCGCAACCTGCGCCAAAGCCGCTGTAGCAAAGAGCACCAGGGCTGTAAATATTATTGATATATGGTTTCTCATTATTCAAACCTTTCCGTAATCGAACTGCAATCGAAATCCTTGTATTATTAAAAGATAATAAAAATACATCGTTGGTCAATAAGAAAAAGGCGGAGCAAAATTCTCCGCCCTGATGTCCATCATATCTGGGTTTTCAAGATGATTATCGTATCGAAGATGGGCCGAGGTTTTGATATGCAATATCCAGTTCATTGCTCTTCTGCAGTTCTCGTTTTTTCCAACTCCCTGTCACTGCTTTCAGGAGGATCCACAGTTTCGGTGGGAGGCATCTTTAACTCACGCATCTTCGGCGTCTCCCGCCGCGGCTCGTCGCCTTTGCGGGACATCTTGAGCCGAAATTCCGCCTCGCGAAGTTCCGCGGCATCCGGTTGCCAATTATCGGGAATGTCTTTCGCGATAATCGACGCGTCCCCGCCCTTCTGCTCGACCCAGTCCGAGATAGGCATAACGCCATCCTTAACCGCCTGAAGGCGAATCCACGCCATCACCCGTTCCCGGTCGGCCTTAGCAACCTTGCTCATACCGGGATAAGCCTCGGTAACCGGCGATGTCGCCTGCAACTCCTCGGTCTCGCCCTGCGTGGCAGTCTCCCCCTTGGCCTCCTCCGCAAAAAGCGGCGCGACGGCAATCGCAACGACCATAAGCAGTAAAATCAATCTCTTCATCATATTCTCCTTGTTATTCGTTTCAATTTATATTCGTTTCCTGATTTAGAATTATTCCGTCCACTCGAAACTCGCAACCTCGCTCCACTCGCTGACCTCGCCGTCCTTGCGAGCGCGAATCCAGAGGTAATAAACGAAATTCTTCTGAAGCGGAAATCCGTCCGCGTCCAGCAGAGCGGGTTGCATAATGTCGGTGTAAGTATCCGTGTCCGGCATATCCGGCGCGGGATCGTTCTTCTTCGCCCACGCGATACGCAAATCGAACCGTTCAGTGCCTTCGTAATCCTCGCAACCGGCGAGTATGCCATCCAGCGGATCAAACGCTTTTATCATCTTCGCAATCGGCGCGCTATCCCAGCCGGATCCCGGCTGTCCCGGCGTCCAAATCTCGCTCTTCGGCTTGAAACCGAGAAGGTTCAAGCGCGGGTCTTCGTCGCCCCAGGTCAAAATCGCGGCGGTGAGAACGAACTGAAGCAGGTTCGTATGCACATCGAAAAGCGCCTGCTTCTCGTCAAAAGCCGTGTCCGCTTCATTCTTCTCGATATATGCCGCATTAGAGAGATAGTCGATCCCCGTCTTATGCGCCCAGAGGTTCGTCATCATAGCGCCGCTCACAACCCGCGGATCGGGAATTGCGACTAACCTGTCGTGCTCGCGCTTCCACGCCTCGATTGCGGCCGTCAAAGGCTTATATTTGCGAGGCGAATCGACATTGAACCCGTATTGATTGATGAAATCGTCGGGCTTGCCGCCGAACTCGTAAATGATAGTCAGAAGGTGCTTCTTCAAAGCCGAGTAATACTTCGAAGCCGCCAGGACAGCCTTGTTGAACTCTTCGTAAGCCTCGTCCTTTTGGCCGTCCTCGACGACACATTTGGCGCAGGCATCGTCCCACTCGCCGTCCGCGTTGCGGCAGGAGGTGAGTCGAGGGTCGATAATGCCGAGATCGACGGCGAAAGTGTCGATGTTGGTTGACAATAGCTGGAGCCTCTCGGCGCGAACAGTGTAGCTATCGGCGGAAATGCTGTTGTTGATAATCATTCTATCTCCTTCGGAAAAATTTTCGATGTTTGCGATAGAGAAATCGCCGTCGGCGTCAGAAAAACTTTTTTTTCGACGCGGACGGCGTTTTTTGTCTTGACAACGGCGCTTAGTCTTGTAGGAACGGCGCTTTTTGTCACGAGGACGGCGTTTTTTGTCAGGCCGACGGCGTTTTTTGCGACAAGGACGGCGCTTCGCCTATGACCGACGGCGTTTTTTGCGACGAGGACGGAGTTTCGCCTATGACCGACGGCGTTTTTTGTCACACGGACGGAGCTTCGCCTATGACCGACGGCGTTTTTTGCGTTGAGGTCGGTAGTTTGCCTATGGCCGACGGCCGCTGTTGCCCTGTGTTCATCAATATTTGCTGCGAATTCGTTCATAATTTTCCCGGGGCGGGGATTATTCCCCACCCCGATTGGGTTATTTTTTATCACTCCGGCGAAGATTCGTGAGTTTCGATCCAATGGCGCCAGCTTTCCACCGCGATATTGTATCTGTCTTCGGACATGAACCTCGAACCGGCCTCCTCGAACAACCTCGTCCATCCCTGGAAAGAATGTTGAGTTGGGTCTTCGGTGAATTCGTCTTTAAGGACAGTAACCTCGGTGCTAACCATGGGGCCAGAGCCTTCGGAATCATCCATCGGTTCGGAACCGATCTCATCGGCGATGGCTATCCAGTTGAATCGGACATCGGAGGTGCCTTCGTTTTCTACCACGCTGAAACCGGTGGCATCGACTTCTGCGACGTAGAGCTGATTGGAGGGACCCATTGGAGTAACGACCACCGTAGGCGCGTTGCCGTTGAGCTTAGATACGAAGGAGTCGTCGAAGCTTACATCCGCGCGTCCGTTTTCGAGCTGGGCGTTGCCGTTTTTGTAGATGGGTTCAGCTTCACTGGAGCCATCGACATAAACATAACGGTCGCCACCGCCGGAACGGCTTCCAAAGGTAAATATCGCTCTTGGGACATTACTTGTTAGGCTACCTGTATCAGTCCAGGTAAGAGGATTAGTGGTTGGGAACGCACAACCATCGCAAGCGTTATATTTGCTCCGATTAGCTCCTCCGTTGAAGTAATAAACAGAGCCGCTGCTGGAATAACTCGAATTATTGAAACAGATATCAACTTCGATATTATCCGTTCCATTATATACAAATGGCGTGGAGAAGGTGAAAGTGTACCAGCCCGTCGAACTGATGGTTTGGTTTGTTTGATAGACCGTAGTCCAGCTTGAGTTTTCGAAAGCTCCGCTTGAATAAGAACTAAGCGAGCTATGCTTCATTCTGATTGTAAATGTGTTCATTGTTTGACCGGGTATAGTAGAAACATATAGTTTCATGGCGGTTATTGTGCCACCGGAACATCCGAATTCTGACTGTAGATAAATCGAAGTCGTTCTTGCGTCGTGGTACCAAGTTGTAAGTGGGGAAGACCATGTCGAAGTTCCACTACCATCGATGTCGATATCGCCGGAGCAGGGACCGGGGCCGGGGCCACTTCCTGCGTCGCCCCACGAGAGGGTTCCGGAGCCGTTGGTAATAAGCACCTGGCCGGAGGTGCCGTCGGTGGCGGGGAAGGTGTATGCGCCGAGGGTGAGGTTTCCGGTAATGTTCACATCTCCGTCAAAGAGTCCTGCCCATGTGCTTCCGATACCGTAAACGCCTATTCCATTGCCTCCAAGAGCGCCGATGTTGCTGGCGTCGTATCTTCCGACAACGCCGACGTTGCTTGTTCCGGAGCCGCTGTTGCCATAGACGCCGGTATGATAGTTAGAACTCAAGCCTAAGGGGTCGCCGTAATAGCCCAGGTTGCCGTGTGCATAGGTCGATGTGCTTACGGATCTTCCATATACCCTTGCGGAGGGGGCGGTAAGGGAGGTGGTTTCGTAGATTTTAGTAAGTTGGTTAGCATCATCGGCGGGATAAACGTAGTCTCCGGGGTCGGTCCATTCGGAAGAGCCGCCGGAGCCGCCGCCCTCGAGGTTCGGTTCGACGCCTGAACCAACGATCACGTTGTTGAAAACAAGATTATCGACCCATGCACAGTCGCTTCCAGAGTTTACTGAGCCATCTTTATCATATCTCCAAGTTAGCGTATGTGTTCCAGCAGAGATATTGTAGGGTCCTACGGTTGCCCATGCCTGAGTGCCTGCCCAAACTGCCTGATCTGTGCCGTCAATCCTGAATCTGAGATAATCGCAACCACCCTCACTACTGACTTTTCGGTCGAAGGTAACTGTGCCTGTTAAACCAGTAGGCACTTCGACCTCGACGGACATTTCCGTGTATTGGCCGTGAGTGATACTACCAGATCTAAAAGCGGCTTTTCCGTCGTTCACGTCAGAACTTTGCTGATACCATTTAGCCGAACCGGAGGAAGACCAATAACCGCCGCCGCTGGAGGGCCAGGAGGTTCGATTAACGCCACCAAGTGTTATGCCGTAGGTATTGTCTGCGACCAAAGCCGCTCCACCAACTGTTATTTCGTTGTCCCCGGAAAGAATTAATCTGCCATCGTAATCTGAGGAAGCATCGTTACTAAAATCTATAAATGGTGTTCCGGATCCGTCGCTTTCTCGCAATTCTATATATGCGTTTCCATCATTGCCCAATGATACGTTGCCGTTGGTTGAGGAACCGAAGCGTCCGACTCCGGCAACATCGAGAAGAGCACCCGGCAAGATTGTTCCGATTCCGACGTTGCCGGTTGCGGTATTGATATACATTCTTGTGGTCGGGCCGTCATTGTCATCGAAATATATGTTGTCGTCTGTTTCGATGTGCAATTGGCCATTATCGAATATTCGTGAGTAGTTCGCGCCCCAAACAAGCCCAGCACCGCTGTTATTGAAGTTAATATCGTTTGTGCTCATAGCGAGGTCGGTAGTCGCGGTGTGGTCGCCGAGGTTATCGCCGGAGCCGCCGGAGCCTATCAACACATTGTCGATATAAAAACCAGTAGATGCAACGCTAATGTCACCATGATGCCAAAACCTAATTTGGGTCGTATTGCTTGGCAAACTAACACTTGCCACGCCGCTTCCGGTTCCAGAGTAAGGACCCCAGACAGTGTTCCATGCGGCACCATAATACGCCTGACAATAATTAATGTCGCAAGATGTTTCCGTATTATAGTAATAAGAAAAAGTAAGTGTTGCCGCGTCCTTCAAGGCAAAGGTCGGAGATGTTAGATAATAGTCGGAGGTAGAACCGGGGTTTGTTAGTCTGGCACAATATCCGCTGACCGCATTTGTTGTGGTTCTTGTAACATATGTCGCATTGCTTGGTGTCCAACTACTCCAGTTATCTTCCCATCCTTCGCACATAAACATCGGTTCGTTGGGAGTGCCGCCTCCGCCGCTGGTCGTTATATCGTAAGAACCATCGCCATCGTTCGTGATTGAAATCGAGGCGTCGCTTGAACGCAAAAGGTTATTGCCACCTGAGTCCCTGAAGTCGGAGGCACGAATGGTCCCGTTAACATCAAGTCTGCTATTTGGGCCCGTTGTTCCTATGCCGATGTTGCCGTCAGCTCTAACATAGAATCTGCTGGCACTATTACTAACCGTGTTTAGGACATATGTTCCGCTTGCATCGTTAGTTGTGCTAACCAGCAAACCATCCTCGCCGCTGACATCTCTATCGTTCCATATTCGTGCTACTCTCTCAGCAGTAGCATCATCCGAATAAACATCGAGTTTGTGGCTTGGGTTATCTCTTCCAATGCCGATGTTGTATGTTGTAAGGTTCGGATAAAGGTCTGAGCCGGAGAGAGTCCAATTGGAGGAGCCGCCGCCGGAAGCCATTATTCTGACATTGTCTATAAATAGGCCGTCATATACTGTGGAAAAATCGCCGTATGACTTAAACCTTACTTGAGTTACATCGCTTGCAAGGTCAACAGAAGTGTGGCCTGTTCCTGATCCATAGTGTTCTCCCCAAACCGTTGACCAACTTCCAGAATAAGCCTCCAGGGCAACATAATCACAACAGCCTTCGGTATTGTAGTAGTAATCGAATTCAATAACACCAGCTTCTTTGAGATCGAATGTTGGAGAAGTTAAGTAATATGTGCCACCACCTCCCGGGTGATTGATATTAGCGCAATATCCGCGAACTGCGTTATCAGTTGTTCTTGTAACATATGTTTCGTTAGATGGAGTCCAATCTCCCCAACCGTTTTCCCAGCTTTCTCCGGGGAATATATCATCGTTGCTGCCGCCGCCGGAGCCTCCGCTGATGTCGTTCCATGCCGAGCCGTCGTTGGAATATTGCATGTTTGTGCCGTTGAAACGAATGCCGCCAGTAGAAGCGCCCTCGAAGAACCATTGGGTTGGGTCGGAAGTGGCATCTATGGCGGCGTCGCCATAGGAATATAACCCGTATGGACAAGAACCCGAAGCTTCGCCTACAACACCTGCACCAGTAGCATTTTCAGATTTTCCGTAAACGCCATATTGTCCTCCATAACCGAGAGCGCCCCAGATTTCCGAAGCGGAACCGTCGAAACCATAAACCAGATCATCAACTGAGGCAGTGTATTGGCCCAGGACGCCTGCGGACATATAGCCGGTTTGGGAGGTTCTGCCGTAAACACCTGAGCAATATTCATCGGTTCCAGCCGTAGCGGCCTGCCAGCCGTAAACGCCTTGCTGGCCATAATCATATCCATCTCCAGTTGCAACAACTTCGCCAATAACACCAACAACAGGCCAAGTTGAATTGGTTCCGCCATAATCATCGAGGCCTATTCCGCGGATACCTACATCCAGATAAGCGATACCTGTAACGCCATTGTAAATGTCACCATAAGCATAGAGGCCGGTATATGTAACGTCGTCAGCAGATGTAATCTCGCCATCGAGGCCGATATCGACAAATGGGAATTCATCACCGATAAAGGAGGGTATCTGAGCATAAGGAACGCCAGATCTATGACCGATAGCCCCGCAATCGCCGCCCGCAAAGAATGAACCATTGGGGTTAGAGCCTTCGTAGTAGAAGGCGAGGTCTTCGCCGGCATCGTAAATTCGGACGTTATC
>Ga0272443_10006607_pt1 | contig 11414 bp, 10 predicted proteins | sample SSMAcet12_FD_193581 | JGI IMG/M metagenome (GOLD analysis project Ga0272443, IMG submission 193581) | Marine sediment archaeal communities from Little Sippewissett salt marsh, Falmouth, MA, United States - SSM-Acet-12 | ecosystem: Environmental > Aquatic > Marine > Wetlands > Sediment ... | reverse complement strand
AACACAACACTGGAAAGGGAGCAGCCATGCCAGAACTCGACCGTGACGTGCTCGAAATTGTCGAACGTATTTCCACTCTGCAGGAACCCTACCGGCAGAATGCCGTGGAATGGCTGGAGGAATTCACGCAGAACGGTATCGAAGATGTCGGCGTCGACATGCCGCACTTCCTGGGCACTTTGAAACCGATCATCCGTCGTAATTTCACCCGTTTCGTTTGCCTCGTTCTGGATGAAGCCGCCCAGCATTTCAGCTTGTATCAGTAAGACGACAACTCCGTCGACATCAGGGGTCGGTGTATTCTTCTTAACGCTCGAGGCAAGTTTGATTCTATACTTAAGGCCAGCCCGTTGGCATGGGGGTGTTCCAATGCGAATCCGACGAGTTGCTGGTTTCCTGCTCCTGACGTTTACTCTTTCGTGGGGTTATGATGCGCTGCTCGTAAGGCTTGCAGGAAGGGAGGCTTTTAATAGCCTGGCCATGCCGCCGTGGGGGATGTTTGTTCCGGCGGCTGCAGCGCTTATCCTGGAGCTGTTCTTCCAAAGCGATCAACCTCTTGCGCTGCGCAGAGGCCAAAGCAAGGCTCATTGGATCGTCTATGCCTTCCTCCTTCTCACAGCCCTATATGCCCTTCTTCCAATTTTAGCGCTGTTGGTTCCTGCACAGCAGCGACTGATGCAGGGATTGGGAACGCTGCTGATCACGATGTGGACTCTGGTTGTCATTTTCATCTCGACTCAGAACAGCGCGGTAACAATGGCGGGCATTGGGCTTGGGCTGGGTGACACGACCATCGGGGTCCGCTTCATTCTCGCCGCAGCCGCCTATTTTCTGCTGAGTTCGCTTTTCAATCTGGCATTCGGATTGGGTAGTCTCCAGCCAGTGCATGAAAGGATCATGGGAATCCCCATCCCTTCACCATTCTACATCCCTGCTTTGCTGCTGCTGTTCCTCGCTGTGACGGTGATCGGCGGACCGCTCAGCGGACTGGCCAGCACGTTCGGAGAGGAATACGGCTGGCGGGGATTCCTGCTGGATGGACTGCGTCCGTTGGGATGGATCCCGGCATCGCTCCTGACGGGGTTGATCTGGGGGATCTGGCACTTCCCGGTCATCCTGCGCGGCATCCATACCTTTCCCCCAACCGCAGCCGGGATCCTCGCAGGATTGATGTTCTTCACCTTGTGGGGCGTGCTGCAGAGCTATGCTGCGCTCAAGACAGGCAGCATCTGGACGGCGGCCTTCATGCATGGCGTCGTCAACAGCGTGTATGCATTTTCCCTGACATACCTGGTCCGCCCGGAAACCGCCTTACGTTCGTTTGGCCTGGGGTGGTACGGGTTGGGTGTATTGGGTGTGCTCGTGATATTTGCGTTGCGTGATCCAGTTTTCCACGAGAAAGCGGTTCAATCTTCCCCCCGTCACGCTTGATTTGAGTATAATGCGAAATATGAAAGTGGCTGCGCTGTTGTGCTGCGGCGCGGCTGTCTTTTCGCCGTACGAACCTGTAAATCGTTTTTGTATCAAGAGGTTGTTTTATGATTGCATTTCTATCCCAATACTCACCGGTCATGCAGGCGCTGATGGCGACGCTGTTCACATGGTTTGTGACAGCGCTGGGTGCGTCGGCGGTGTTCTTCTTTAAAACCATTAACCGCAAGGTGCTGGACGGGATGCTTGGCTTCGCCGCCGGGGTGATGATGGCCGCCAGCTTCTGGTCTTTGCTGGCGCCATCGATCGAGCTTTCCGAGGATCTCGGCTTGCTGCCCTGGCTCCCACCGGCGGTGGGATTCCTGCTAGGCGGGGCGTTCCTCCGATCGATCGATCTTGTGCTCCCTCACCTTCATATTGGCTTCCCGGACGAAGAAGCGGAGGGCCTGCCCACGCAGTGGCGGCGCAGCATTCTGCTTGTGCTGGCGATCACGCTGCACAATATTCCTGAAGGACTGGCCGTGGGTGTGGCGTTCGGTGCCGTGGCGGCAGGGCTTCCGGCGGCGACGATCGCTGGAGCGATCGCGCTGGCACTGGGCATCGGCATCCAGAACTTCCCCGAAGGCACGGCGGTCTCTGTGCCGCTGCGGCGGGAGGGTATGAGCCGTTTGAAGAGTTTCTGGTATGGGCAGCTGTCCGGGATTGTGGAACCGATTGCGGGTGTGCTGGGCGCCTGGGCGGTGATCACGATGCGCCCCATCCTGCCCTATGCGCTGGCGTTTGCGGCGGGGGCGATGATCTTCGTGGTGGTCGAAGAACTCATTCCTGAATCTCAGCTTGAGAAGAACACCGACATCGCCACAGCGGGGGCCATCCTTGGCTTTGTGGTCATGATGGTGCTGGACGTGGCGCTGGGGTGAAGCGAATCGAAAGATTGTCATAAGATCCCTCCTCACGCTTTGCACTCCCCGGCAAGGCAATTTGAGCTAAAACTCCCCATCTCATACCATGGTGTCCTCCTGATCCCCGCAGGGGAGAACCCTTACCGGAAACGGGGATCTGTCGTACTGTGACCATCCCTGAGGATCCGTCATACACCGCATCGTACGGCTGTAAGCGCTGCTTTGCAGCGAGGTTGCTGCCGCTGGTGCACATCCCAGTATGCGAGATTCCTCGTCGGCTTCGCCTTTCTCCCTCTCCACGTGGTTCCGGGGGCACGGCAGAATGACAACTCCCTTACAGGCACCTTGCAGACTCCCCGCAAAACGCCGCTTTCATGGCACAATGCGGGTGCAGAGAGAAATCACTCACACAGTTGGCCTCTGCAGGAGGTGCTTATGAAATCGAAATCCTTAGCAGCCCTTATGGTCGGTCTGGCATGGGCCAGCATCGGACTTGGGTTCAACGCATTACACTTTGGTTATTTCCCGTCCGGCATTGAGCTGGTCGTGTTCTTCGTCGGCATGGTCCTTGGCGGCGCAGGCAGCAGCCTGCTTCTGATGAGTCTGCTTACCCATTTTGAACGCCGCTTCGCACGCATCCTGATCATGATCGGATACTTGCTGTTTGCGCCGATCGGCCTGATGACGGCCATGCTGATGGCCGGATCGATCACGATGGAATCCGGCATCCCCATGCTTGTGTACCTGCTCGCGGGTCCAATTCCGATCGCCCTGTTCGGCAACCTTGCCGTGGGCATTGGGCTGGGCCTGACCGCCGGTCTCTCGGTGATGTCCTTCCGGCTCTCACAGCGGGTCGAGGGAATTATAAAAGCTCCTGAAGTCGTCCAGGTCCGGGCGTAGTCGAGTCCGCTCGGTGAACAAAAAGCCCCGCTGATGCGGGGCTTTGTCTTTTAAGAGGGGTATGGCGGCCCTACTCGTACAGCTCAATCAGCACGCCGCCCGTGCTCTTCGGGTGGATGAATGCGTAGCGGCGTCCGTTCTCCCGCATAAGCGGGGTTTCGTTGATCAGGTGTATGTTCCTCGCTTTGAGCGCTTCTAATGCGGCGTCGATATCCATCACCTCCAGGCAGAGATGGTGAATGCCGGGGCCGTGTTTCTGGATGTAGCGGGCCATGCCGCTGTCGTCGCTGGTGGGCTTTACCAGTTCAACATGAGAATCGCCCACAGGAAGGAAGGCAACCTGCGCTTCCTGCTCAGGGACATCTTCCACCCCGCCCAAGGTCAATCCGAGGGCATCGCGCCAGAACGCGAGCGCGGCGTCAAAATCGTCCACAGCCACAGCGATATGATGTATTTTTATCTGTTCGGTCATGTCTTCCCTCGCGCGCTGCCTAAATCCAGCTGGGCGCATGGTATTCGCCCCAAACCGATCGCAGCGTATTGCAGATTTCCCCTAAGGTGATATCTGCCTCCACACATTCGATGAGCAACGGCATGAGGTTGTCCTGTCCCTTCGCAGCAGCTTCTAATTGTCCGCGCAGGGCATTCACCCGGCCTTCATCCCGACCAGCGCGCAGCGATGCCAGCCGTTCAAACTGGGCCCGCTCGATCTCCGGATCCACGCGGAGCTGCTCCAGGTGTACATCTTCATCGTTCTGGAAGGCATTCACGCCCACCACGACCGAATCGCCGCGCTCAATCGCCTGCTGTGCGTGGTAGGCGGCATCCTGGATTTCGCGCTGGATGAAGCCGGATTCGATTGCCGCCAGCGGACCGCCGAGGGCATCGATTTTCTGGATATAGGCGCTGGCGCGGGTTTCAATCTCGTCTGTGAGCTGCTCGACCATGTAGGCGCCCGCGAGCGGATCGATGCTGTCGGCCACGCCGGATTCATGGGCGATGATCTGCTGGGTTCGCAGCGCGATCTGCACGGCATGTTCGGTTGGCAGGCTGAGCGCTTCGTCCATGCTGTTGGTGTGCAGGGATTGCGTGCCTCCCATTACCGCTGCCAGTGCCTGCAGGGTCACGCGTACGATGTTGTTCTCCGGCTGCTGGGCGGTGAGCGTGGAGCCGGCCGTCTGGGTGTGGAATCGAAGCCGCCACGATTTCGGATCCACTGCGTGGAAGCGCTCGCGCATGATGCGCGCCCACAACCGCCGCGCGGCGCGGTACTTGGCTACTTCTTCCAGGAAGTTGTTGTGCGCATTGAAGAAGAAGGCCAATTGCGGTGCAAACTCATCCACCGCCATGCCTGCATCAATGGCGGCTTGCACGTAGGCGATGGCGTTGGCAAGGGTGAAGGCGACCTCCTGAACGGCGGTGGACCCGGCTTCGCGGATGTGGTAGCCGGAGATCGAAATCGTATTCCAGTGCGGCACGCTTTGTTCGCAGTAGCTGATCGTATCGGTAATCAGCCGCATGGACGGGGCGGGAGGGAAAATATAGGTCCCACGGGCGATGTATTCCTTGAGAATATCGTTCTGAATCGTGCCGCGCAGTTTTTCGGGCGCTACGCCCTGCTGTTTGGCTACAGCGATGTACATCGCCAGAAGAACAGCAGCGGGAGCGTTGATCGTCATGCTGGTTGAAACCTTGTCGAGGGGAATGCCCTCGAAAAGCATCGCCATGTCTTGCAGGCAGGAAATCGACACGCCGACCTTGCCGACCTCGCCGGCAGCGATGGGGTCGTCTGCGTCGTAGCCGATCTGGGTGGGGAGGTCGAAGGCGACCGACAGTCCGGTCTGGCCCTGGTCGATCAGGTAGCGGTAGCGGCGGTTGGATTCCTCGGCGGAGGCGTAGCCAGCGTACTGCCGCATGGTCCACAACCGTCCCCGATACATGGTGGGCTGGACGCCGCGCGTATACGGATACTCGCCGGGAAAACCGAGCTGATCGAGGTAGGGGTCGTTTTCCGGTGGAAGATACAGCCGTTCGACCGGAATGGCGGATGAGGTTTGAAACCTGCCCTGTCGTTCCGGGAAACGATCCAGGACCGGCTGCAGGAAATGCTCAACCCAGGTCTGAAAGGCGTCTTTGATCGATCGACTCATGATGGTTACCCACCCTCCCGTTTTCCCAGCCATGCCCGCCAGGCTGCTCGATCGGCAGGGCGGTATTTCTGGAAGTGTTCAAACGTGGCATGCGGCGCGTCGAGTTGAAAATGGTCCTTGAGCAGGGAGAAAATCTCCAGATAGGAACTGCCGAGACGATGCTCCCATGCCAGCTTTAAGCTCGCCGCGCAGGCTTGAATAGCCTCCACATTCTCACCTTCAATTTCCAGAAAGCTGCCGAAAGGCAGGTCGTCCAGCATCAATTTGCAACCGCCGAAGGCGATTACCTCGCGGTACTTCTCGTAGATGAAGAAGATCTCGTAGCCGAGGGCTTCCAGCAGCCGCTGCGCTTGCCCAGCGTCGCTGACAGCACATTCAATCTCCTCGCGGTGCTCAAAATCTTCCAGCCGGCGTTTGTATGTCAGCCGGACTGCATCATCCTCACGCAGGCGCAGCACGGCGTGATCTGCCTGAAGGCGGCCGTCCCCGGTTTCGAAGCGCAGATTGCGTTCGAGATGGCGGGGGGAACGTACCTGGCCTCCGTGTTTGAGGGCGCGTTTGCGCAGGGTGGGAAGATCGACGGCAAGAAATTTTGCTTCGATTTCCGAAGATTCGGGCGCTGGCATGACAGAAGTGTAGCCTAGTTTCCTCCCCCCGTCGATTCTCTTAACTCGTGTGGGGAAAGATGTCGGGGGAGGTCAGGAAGGTCTTCGCCGTTTCAGGAGAGCGGCTGTTGGAACCAGGCCTTGCAAGCGGAAAGCCGCATTGCCCCGATCAGGCCAAGCACGCCCACAATCGGGAGCGCCAGCTCCGGCCATCCCGGCGTCTTTGTCTGCAGGATGCAGATATCCAGCGTGCGCCAGATCAGCCAGCCAGCAGCGGCGAAGATAACCGCACGCGGCGCAGATCGGCGGCCGGTGAACAGCATGATCGACAGGAACAGCGCCCCCACGCTCCATATGCCATTGCGCAGAAGGAGGTAGATGCGCGGCACATGCAGAGATAGCCCGGGCGGAAGCGGCAAAGCCCGGAGCCCCATCGCCCAGAAAACGCCCAGCAGCGCCAGGGCGAGGCTGATCAGGATCACGAGCCGTGGACGCCTAGATCGCAAGCGTAATCTTTCCCATTTGCTCCCCGCGGGCGAGGCGGTCTTGCGCCTCAGCGGCGTCGGAAAGCGGGTAGGTCCTGTCCAATGCGGGATGAAGCTTCTTGTCCAGCACGAGCGTCATCACCTGGCGGAAGTCCTCATGCGTGCCCATACTGGAGCCGAGCACGGTGAGGTGCTTCCCGAAGAGGTAGCGGTTGTCGATTTCCAATTGAGCGCCGGAAGTGTTGCCTACCGTCAGGATGCGCCCGCCTTTCCGCGCCGAGCGCAGACTGTGCATCATCGTGGTCGCGCCGACGTTGTCGACAACGAGGTCGGCGCCGCGTTTACCGGTGGCGATGTAGACCGCTTTTGACCAGTTTTCTTCGCTGGTCCGGTTGATGAGGATTTCCGCGCCAAGCGATTCGGCCAGCCCCAGTTTGATATCTGAGGAGCCGACCACAATGACCTTTGCCCCGGCAAAGCGCGCCACCTCGATGCAGGCGGTGTTCACGCCGCCGGAAGCGCCCACAATTAACACGGTCTCGCCTGGGAGGAGCCTGCCGCGCGTGATCAGCGAATGCCAGGCGGTGTGGAAGACCAGCGCCGCTGCGGCTGCATTGACATAGGGGAAACGCTCGGGGAGAGGCAGCACATTGCGAACCGGGACCACGACATATTCCGCATAGGTTCCACTCATGGTCTCACCCAGCAGGTGCCAGGAACTGCAGAGGTTATCCATGCCTGCCAGGCAGCGTTCGCATGCCCCGCAGCTCAGACTGGGGTTGATCACCACCCGCTGCCCGATAGCGATGTCTACGCCATCGCCAACGGCGGAGATCTCACCTGCGCCGTCTGCGCCGGGAATGTGCGGGAGAGGGAGTTTCAACCCCGGCCAGCCCTCACGCACCCATAGATCAAGCCGGTTTACGGATGAGGCATGCAGGTGGACCTGAACTTCGCCCGGCCCGGGTTCGGGAGCAGGAAGCTCTCCAAAATGGAGGTTTTCCGAACCGCCGTGCTTTTCGAAATAGATGCTGTACATGGCAGGTTCCTCACTTCTCGGTTTGACCCGCTTCTCTAATCACGAGGATCTAAAAGGTAGATAAATAGCGGCTCTCCATCCCGATTGTAGCGTATCTCCGTTTGCGGGACAGCATCCCGGTTTGAAAAATATCTCACGGCTTCTGTCTGACCGGGCAAAATGATGATCAAACGTGAAGCCGCCGGATCCGAAGCCGCCGGGAAGACATAGGGCGGGGATAGGTCAACCGCAGTTACGTCGGGGTGGAGGTAGGTGATGCTGGGAATGGAGCTGAAGTTCATGCGGTCGCCACCGATGAAGTAGATTTCATCGGGACGTTCGATCCTGTCCAGGAGGTGGCTGACTTCGTAGGCCACCTCCCCGTTGAGGCTCCCGTAGCGTTCTTCCGGAAAGTAGGCGAGGAAGAGATGGGTGATATTCTGGGCAGCCATGGTGAAAATGAGTGCGAAGCTCACAGCTGTTGCTGCAGCGGTATACGCCGGAGCGCGGCGCTGAATCAGGCGGATGCTGAACTCGAGTGGAAGCGTGATGAGCAGCGCCAGCATAGGCGGCAGGAGGAGCATGCGCTGGGCGTTGGGCGCCTGGATGCTGAGGCCGCCGGCGAGAATCGTTCCGGCAAAGGCCAGCCCCGGCAGCCAGAGGCGGTCGTCTTTCCAGCGGAACATGGCGAGGAGCACGCCGGCGAGAAAAAACGGCAGCGAGAGTCCGAAGAGGAGTGGGACGCCGGATGCGAAGTATACGCCTTGCAGCTCGGCTGTCGTGAGCCCCAGGATCGTGATCCAGATCTGTTCAAACACCAGACCGGTGGACGTCATCCCGAAGGCGGCGGCTGCCTCAGCGGTCCAGCCGGGGATGAGCATGGAGACTCGGCTGGCGGTGAAGGTGAGCAGCGCTGGGTTTGCGGCGTAGTGGAGCAGGAGTGGGAGCGAAACGCTCAAGAAAACCCCCAGCGCAGCCAGAAGGCTCATCCAATCGGGGCGCCGCTTGCGGCGGAAGATGCCCAGCAGCGCCAGTGTGAGGACGCTCGCAGCCAGCGTGATCCGACTGGTGGTGTAGAAGTACTGGCTGAACCCTAGCGCCGCGCCGAATAAGATCCACGACCGGCGAGTGCGCTGCTCGACCCCGGCCCATAAGCCGGCCCAGGCGAGGATAAAGAAGAGCGTGTCGAAAATGTTGTTGTAGGCCAGCCGGCTGAAAAAGACATGGTGATGGAAGGCCGCCAGCCAGATCGAAGCCATCAGCGCTGTGCGGCGGTTGATCGCATTTCGAAGGAAGGCGTACAGCGCGGGAACACACAGCGCCCCGGCGAGGGCGGAGACAGCGCGAATGGCGAACACGCCTGTCCCGGAGAGGCGCTGTGCAAGCGATAGCAGCCCAAAATAGAGCGCCGGGAAGGAGAACCATGCCGATGCGAGAAGGTTGGTTCGACGTCCGTCGAGGAACTCCACCGCGGTCAGCCCGGCTGAACCCTCATCTCCGCTGAGGACATAAGGCATCTCCACCACGCCGCTCATGCGGAACACGAGCGCGAGCGCCAGCAAGCACAGCAGCAGGGCGCTCTCCCATGAAGGCCAGGGAGCTTGCTCTGTCCCCTCGCGTTTCCATAAGCCTGCGACGGTTAAGACCATGCCCGCCAGCCATAGTGGAACCGCAAGCGGGCTGTGAGTCTGCATCCCATCACCTGCAGCGGCGCGCGCCGCCACGGAACAGGCCAGCCCTGTAATCATGCTCACCAACTGGAGCGGATGAAGGTCGCAGCGAATTGCCGCGAGACTGAATGCCCGGCGAATTCCCGACCCCGCCCGATTGGCAAGCGCGGCAGCAGCAGAGACCGCAGCGATCACCCCCAGCGCAAGCAGCCCGTTGCTGAGAAGCCGGTGGGGGGAGAATTGACGCAGATGAACACCCAGCGCCGTCAGCGTCAGGCCTGCGATAAATAAGGCTGCTGTCCAGGGCTGTAGATGTGTCCGCCAGGCGGGGTCCGGATCGTATGTATGCACTATCGATCCAGGGCGATCTCGCGGAGGTGGATTTTAAATGCCTCCCCGCCGATCGGGTTGAAGATTTCGAAAGCGATCCTGGAAACGGCCACCGGCGTTTCACCGAAGGCGATTGACACTGTGGGGTCGTCCGGCAAGTTCTGGAAGGATTCCGAAAGCGTGCGCTCGCTGCCGTCTGCGAGGGTGATGGTGACGGCGAGGTCGAAATTCATACTGCCGGTGGTGAGAGTCAGCCCTGCAAGCTCCTCCGGCCGGTTGAAGGTGATTACAAATAAGGCCGGGTTGCCCCAGTCGACGCGCGCCATCGTAAAGGTGTCACCATCGAACATGTGCTCCAACTCGCCCATATCGAGAGGCGGATGCTGGAACGCAAACGCCAGATCACCCACTTCGACCTGATCGGTGACAGGCAGTTCGCGCAGCGCTTGTTCAGCCGCAAAGATCTCCTCCACACCCTCAGCATAGCGCATGCTGACAAGATAGAATCCGGGACTGCCATCCGGATAGGGGATGACCTCATCAAGATGGATATCTGTGATTTTCTCGCTCATCTGGAGCTCTTCGTATTCAGATGCGGTGAGGAAAAAGAGCAGCCGTTCGTTGAGTTCTTCATGATAGCGCTCAAGAAAACCATGCGTGTTGCCGAGATAGACCGGCATGTCGTCGGGGAGGAAGAAGCGCCGCAAAATATCCGCCCCGTTAGCCCAGGTGGGGGTGACGTAGACCAGGTCATACGTCCCGGTTGCTAGTTTTTCCTCCGCCGTGCTGTAAACCTGTGCAGCTCCGTATTGCATCCCGCCCAGACCATAATCCTCCTCCCAGAGCGGCCCCTGGGTGAGGGCGGCCTGTGTCAACCAGAGAGAAGTGCCCGTCAGGATGGTGAACAGGATGAGCGAGAGATAGACGCCAACCTTTTCCCGGTGGATCAGTTTCAGAAACTGCTCGATTCCCATACCGATCCATATCGAGGCCGGCACGAGGAAGACGAGATTGCGTGTGATTCCGATCCCTACAAGGGCTCCTCCCAATGGGGACAGCAGCGTAACAAAGATCAGATCACGGTAGGCATGCTCTTTGAAATGAACGATGCCGAAACCGGCACCGAGCAGGAGGAAAGGCAGCAGCGGCCAGAGTATGTGCCCGTACCCGTTCATGAGATGGCGGGAGAGGTCGACCTCATTCGGGAAGAACCAGTAGCGAGGGCTGAGCCCCTGGAGATAATTCGCTGAAAAAATGCGCACCTTCTCCAGCAGGGGCAAATCCTCTGCCAGCCAGTAGGCGTTGAGCGTCTTAAGATGGAAGGCAGTCTCGCCCGGGTTCTGGTATTGAAAGCGCAGGTAGGGCAGCGCGCAGAGTACTCCAAGCAGAAGCGCCCGACCTACCAGGCGGCGATGCTGGAGATGATAGCGCAGATCGGAGAACAGCAACACGGCAGCGGTCGCAATCAGGATGATTTGTCCCCCGTTATAACTATAAAAGGCCAGCGCGCCGAAGGCGATGGAAGCAAACAGAGAACGCAGCGACCCCTGTCGATAACGCAAATAGAAATACAGGCACCACGCATAGAAGCTGACCATGAGGACGGTCTCAAACGCGGTCCGGGAATGCAAAAACCAGGCCGGCGCGATCGCGAGGACCAGGACGCCGCACCACCAGTTCTTCAGCTGGAAGGCGTCCTTCAGGGTCAGCGAAACGGCAGCAGCGCCGGAGGCGCTGACAAGAACAGAGACTGCGCGGGTGACGAAAACGGATTTTCCGAACAGCAGGGTCGGCAGGAGTTGGAGATAGACGGAGAGACTCAGGTTGTATAACGCGGCGTTCTTGAAGTACGTCGGCAGGAGCACGTCGTTGTAGTCGCGCAGCCCGTCCCTCAGAAAATCCGAAGCCAGGACCGTATGGATG
>Ga0272443_10006604_pt1 | contig 11415 bp, 11 predicted proteins | sample SSMAcet12_FD_193581 | JGI IMG/M metagenome (GOLD analysis project Ga0272443, IMG submission 193581) | Marine sediment archaeal communities from Little Sippewissett salt marsh, Falmouth, MA, United States - SSM-Acet-12 | ecosystem: Environmental > Aquatic > Marine > Wetlands > Sediment ... | reverse complement strand
CAGAAGGATAAAGCGCAAAACTCACCGGTTTGCCTAGAGCAACACCTGTGAGAGAAGAAAATTGATCAGGGGGAACAACGTCTCCGAAAAGGGTCATGCCTAAAAATGATAAAAAGGGGTTGGATGTCGAAAAAACCGATTTCAGTTCCGGTGGGATTGCCTTTTCAGGTAAAAATGAGGTGAGGAGGCTATCAATATTCTCAAGCATCCGTTGAAGATTGTTTGCCCGTATATAGACGAGCGCACCCTTTGGTAAGGCATCCTCCAAGGTCTGGTGAACAGGGACGTTTTTCAGGTCCAGGAAAGTGATGCTGTCCTGTTCTTGCTGTTGGGTTGGCTGGGACGCCAGCGCGGGGGACATCCCCATAAGGATAAAGAGAACCATACTGCCTGAGAACAACCGTTTTTTGAATCCCATATTTTCCCCCTTATTCATCCTTTTCCTGGGCAAAGAACATTTCTTTAATAAAATTAGTAGAATAGCATTCAATTGTCAATAAAAGATCGATGCCATTTACCAAAGACCACATGGAAATGGCGCGTACCACAAGATCTTCTATCAAGAAAAGGTCTTCGGTTGACAAGAATATTGTTATCATGTATGATAAAAAATTATGAAAGAATGCAGTATCTCTGAAAAGCTTAAAAACCGTCGCTTAGAATTGGGATTGTCTCTGAAACAACTCGCACGTCGTGCGAATACCTCGGTGGCAACGCTTTCACGATATGAAAACGGATGGCAACGGTTTGAAATGTACACATTACGTAAACTTGCGACCGCACTGGACTGTCGCTTGACGGTAAACCTCGAGCCTTTAAAAACGACTGCCCCTAGGAGTCAGAAGAATTGGGGGTTTCGAGAACTACGACGCCTTTTCTGGGACCGAAGGCTTCGGAATCAGGACCTTAAAGACTTCCCGCTGTGGGTGCTGGAACGTGTCCTCGAATATGGCTCGCTGGAAGACGTGAGATTTCTCACGTTACGGATGGGTTACAAAAAATTTCTCGAAAATGTGTCGCGGGTTCGATTCAAGTCCGCCAGAACGGAAAATTTCTGGAGACTCATTTTACAAAGGGAAGGTGTTTCATGCACGAAAAAGTTCTCCCGAAAAGAAGTAAGGCCCTGCTGGCCTGGTTAGAGAAAAACGCAGCAGCCAGCTTTCAGGATTGGACACTGGCCGGAGGGACAGGGCTGGCGCTCTGGTTTGGTCACCGTATCTCAGATGATTTTGATTTCTTTCGAACCCAAGGGTTAGAGTTGAATCTGCTGCATGGTGTGTTTAAAAAATATGGTAAATATGAAACCCTTCAGGAGGCGGAGAACACCTTGACGGTTCTTGTTGAAAAGACAAAGATCTCCTTTTTTGTGATACCTGACCCCTTCCTGTTTAAAAGGACGCCCTATCGCTTTTTTTTATTGGCCGACATCCAGGACATCGCCCTGATGAAACTCATCGCCATTTCTGGTAGAGGGAGTCGTAAAGATTTTATTGATCTCTACACGATTCTTCGCAACGGACCCATTCTGAAGGATTTTTTCCCGCTCCTTCCAAAAAAGTATGGCGCTGGCCGGGCAAACGTATACCACATCCTAAAAAGCCTGACATATTTTGAAGATGCAGAGCGGGAACCGCCTCCCACCATGCTCGAACCGTTTGACTGGGAAGAGTGTAAAGCCTTTTTTGCCCGTGAAGCCCATACGATTGTATTGCCTGTTTAACCCGAATGAGGATACCAGGAGGCTACCCGAGAATGGCTATTTTTGTCACCCTGCCCTTTCCGGTGATTAGGCGAAATAGGCCCGGATAAATTTCAGGAACCGTTCGTTCTCTTCATCCGTCCCCGGTGTTACCCTGAAATAACCGGTTTTGCCATGAATTTCACCGATCTTTTTTAAATAAATCTTGTCGTCAAGGGCGGCTTTGAGGATCTCTTCGGTGGTTTTACCGGTCATGGTGGCGTCGATAAGCATATAGTTGCCATTGGCCGGATACGGTTTAAGCCCCAGATCCTCAAGCTCTTTCTTAAAAACAGCCATCCATTTGTTGTTATGTTCGACCTTCGATTTGACCTCATCCGGATTGTCGATGATGGCCTCAGCGGCAGCAGCAGCCATACGACTCACGTTCCAGGGCAGAAACATGCGATTGAAGGCGGCAATCATCTCTTCGGTGCCCAGTACAAACCCGAACCGGATCCCGCAGAAACCATATGCCTTGGAAAAAGTAACCGACAGAAACACCTGAGGGTATTCTTTGATCAGTGATGCCTTGGAAGGTTTATCAGGATTGTAATCCAGGTAGGCCTCATCTATGCAAAGGGGAACCCCTGTTTCACAAAATCGGATGAGATCGTCATCGTCGATGTAGACACCGGTAGGGTTGTTGGGATTGATGATCAAGATCAGTTTTGTGCGGTCATTGATAGCATTGAGCATAGCATCCACATCATACTGCAGGTCATCTTCCCTCACTGGAATGGAAACGACCTTTGCATTGCAGAGTTCGGCCCGCGGCGGAAACAGCTCAAAGGTCGGTGTAGACAGCATGAACTCATCTCCCGGTTGCAGAAACAGCCGCATCATGGCGTCGATGGTGTCCGAAGAACCGTTGGCCAGGGCGACATTGTCCGGGCCCAGACCATACATTTTGCCGATTTTGGTTCTTAAACGTAAAAAACTGTCCGGATACCAGTTGCCATGTCGAAGGGAGTCCACCACCGCTTCGATGACCTTTTCCGACGGTGGGATGGGGTTTTCATTGAGCATCAGGCGGGCAATCTCGGGGGTCTCCTTGGCCTTATCCAAAATGCCGACATTGTACACTCTTGACGTATACAGCCAGGGAACGATCCAATCTTTCAGTGTTTTCATTTGTTCTCCTTTCATAGGAAAGAATGAGTTAAGGGTGCTAAATTCAGTTTTAACAAAAAACCGTTCAATATATTAAAGACACTTGTCAGCAAAAGAGACCATTTCTTCTGTCGCTTTTGAAAACTGTTCGGCAGTCCGTTGCAAGGCCGGATGGGTGTTGTATTCATCCCGGGTATAGCCGTCTTCGGCATAGGCCCGCTCAAAATAGGGAACCCGCATCAACTTGTCCATCACATCCTTTGGTATATCCTCATGAATCTTGTCCGTTTCGTAAACGATGGCCTTTTCGTCTTCAAAATTCATCACCTGGTCAATAAACGGCGGTGGGCAGGTCACGACGATCGATGCGCCGGTTTTCTCCTCCAGGTGCCAGATTTTGGCGGTACCGTCGACCGTGGGGCCGATTCTTAACGAACAAGAAAGCATCTTACTTGGACACTGATTGTCTTCCAGATATTTGTAGGCCTTTTTAAAGATGGCCAGTTCTGCCATCCGCACATCGCCATCAGTCAATTCGATTCCCTCTTCCCCCGCAAACCCCTGAGACCGCCCAGATCCCCGTACCGCGATTCCATGTGAGTGATTACCGACCGCCATTGGCTCAGGTCCACATTATTGGCTTTGGCTCTTTCAAGCCCTTTTTTAACGGTCCGGGCACAATCCACCAATTGAGGCAGGACAAACGTCAGCGTATTGTTTGTTGAAATACCCCGGGCGGTGAGCTCTTCGATCACCTCATAGCCTTCACTGGAACCCGGGACCTTGATCATGACATTGGGGTTGAGCGCGGATATTTCAAGGGCCTGCCTGAGCATGGCCTCCTTGTCAAAGACGCTCCTCGGATCCACCTGACCGGAAAGATATCCCTCTTTGTATCCGCTTTTTTCAAACAAGGGCAAATACATATCCGAGCCGCGCTTGATCACCCGCTTGTAGAGCTGCCAGAACAGGGTTTCCTTATCAAGGCCCGGGTTTTCGGCAATGATCTCCTCGGTCACGTTTTCCCAATAGGGCGGATCATCCTGAATGGCCTGGAGCGACAGCGGCGGATTGGTGGTCACACCCCTGAACAGCTGATTTTCGGGCGCGTTGGTGTCATACATACGGTCGAATTGGCGCTGCATGATATCTTGATTCTCCGGGACCGCCTTGTCTAGCATCTTAAGGCACCAGTTGCTGAAGATCACGGGGGATGAATCCCACCAGATTTCCATTCCAGGGCTGATTTCGACCAGTTTTTCGATTAGGTTCTTTTCTTCCATCAGTTTTCTCCTTAAGGGCACATTTTATTTATCCCAATTAGGGTCATGAAAAATTATCACTTCTTGAATTTTCTAAAACCGTTGCTGGCATTGCTGTTATTCACGCCCTAACAGGTGCAATGTCTATTGTTGTAGATGTATAGACACTATCGACATAATTTATGAGTTAGTCGGTTTATTGTCAACAAAAATTCGTTTTCTAATCAAAATTTAATCCGCCAGAGCCGGACGAGGATCACTTCCCCGCCGCTTGCGGCGTTTCATTGCCCTTACAGATACCCCGCTGCTCTGCGGCGGGGTATTTCATTGTTCGGCCGGATTCCTAATCCCGATAAACCGAAAAAGTGCCTAATAAAGTTAAGGATTCGTTCAGGGTTGCCATTTTGAACAAAACAATATATATTAAATAATATGGGACGAATCGTATTCGCCCCCGTACACGGTCGAGGACAATCTGACCCGATAAACTGCTCATCGACAAACCCAAGGAGACGATCGAATGGATGCTGAAAAAATAATTGCCGGTAAAAAAATCCTCATTGTAGATGATGAAAAGGATGTTCTCGATGGTCTGATTGATCTGCTTGAAATCTGCAAAATCGATACGGCCTTATCCTTTGAAGAGGGGAAAAGGCTTCTGGAAAAAAACGACTACGATCTTGCAATCCTTGATATTATGGGCGTAAAAGGTTTTGATCTTCTTAAAATCGCAAACGAAATGAACGTCCCAGCCCTTATGCTCACGGCGCATGGACTATCTGAGGAGAACCTCAAAAAATCTGCCGAAGACGGCGCCGCCTATTATGCACCGAAAGATGAAATGAAAAACATCGCGGTGTTTGTTGCAGACGTCATTGAGGCGATGGAAAAGAAAAAGAGCCCCTGGACAAGATGGTTCGATAGGCTGGGCAGCTTTTACGACAGGAAGTTTGGCGGGACCGATTGGAGAGAAAAGGAAAAGAAATTCTGGGAGGAAAGAATTAAAGCTCGGGGGTATCCTATTGATTCCATTGACCCCGACAAATAAATTTTTAAACCGTAACCCCGTATTCCTTTTTAATAAATTTCAGATTCTCTATAGCATTCTCATATTTGATTCTACCGTAGTTGTAGTAATCAAATTCAATTTTTGAGATGTTTAACTGGATCAGGCTCCACAGAAACCAGTAAATATCCGGAAACGGTTTGAAAAGATCTATTAAGTACAGCTCGCGATCAAAATCCTCACCGTTACAGTACGCGCTGACAATTCCATTTTCTGACTCTCGAGGAACCAGAATCTCCTGAAACATGTCGGCAATATCGTAGTATCTCGGCCCCATACCGGCATATTCCCAGTCGATAATATACATGGGAGAACCGTAACGGGGTAGCGCCTCCTCATTGATCAGGATAAAATTGTCGGCCAGCAAGTCATTATGGCAGGCCGTGTATTCCCCCTCCGGGATGTTGATAATTTGCGTCAGTCGGTCTAGCCGGTCGATGGTGCCAGCGATATCAAATTCTTCATAGGCAACATTTAGATCAGCAAGTATGGTTGCCATTTTCTTTACTTCAACCAGGGGGTTAAAAAGTTTCTTCAGCTTTACACCGCCCCTGTGGATCTTGCGAATTGGATCGACGATTTTAGGATACAGGGATTTATCCAGAAAGTGATCGTTGGTCAGGACAATCGAATCACCGATGAACTCCACGATGGTCACCCCTTTTTCGGGCATGTATTTAACGATGTTGGAAGCCACCCCTATTTTGGCCATCTCCGTTTGGGCATGGGCCTCATGATCGCGGTCGATGAATAGATCGGTCTTATCCCCGTAGATCCGGACGGTGTAGTCGCCTTTTTCTGACTGAACCCGATACAGTTTGTTGGTTATCCCGCCGCTTAGCTGCGTGATTTGAACATCGATGTCTCTCCATTCAGGCAAAAGGTCGTAACAGATTTCCGGGGTGAATTCCTGATCCAAAAGGCGTGTTGCCGTGCGCATGTCGATTTCCTCTCAATCAGTCTAATTATTCTCTAATCGAACCCTTAGAACTTTTTCAACTGCAAGTCGATGATTCCGGACGTGAATGTAGGGGCAATCATCCGGCTACCCTGTAGATTTAAGCAGACTATAGGGTTATATTTTCGGAAAAAGAATATAGTGGGGGTATGTATTGAGTCAACCTCTTTTTCCCACAAAAAACTTGACAGTATATTGCTCAGCGATGTAGATTGAAAACCTTCAAAAAAATATCATCATAACCACCTCAAATTATTAACTTTGATTGAATTTTACAGTAATTACCCAAATGAATAATTTCAAAACCCTAACGAATAACACCATATTTTTCATCGATAACCCTGAACTCTCAATTGATCATTAGGCGTTATTTTGAGAAAGGAGGTGAGACTTAATCTAAGGGGGGAACGTATCATTTCATATTTTTAAATAAACCCGTAATCTAAGTAAAGGAGGAAAAAATGAAAAGACGCGATTTTCTAAAAAAGGCAGGAGTGGGAACAGCCGCAGCGGTGGCTGCCACAGCGGTAAACGCGCCCTTTGTGCATGCGGCAAAGAAAACGACCATCAAGTGGCGTATGCAAACTTATGCAGGCGCAGCCTTATCCGCGCATGTCTGTAAACCTTCAATAGATGCGTTTAATAAGGCAGCAAATGGAGAAATGGTGATCGAATTGTATAATGGCGATCAACTCGTACCCCAAGGTGAGCTGTTTAGGGCCGTACAGGAGGGGACCATTGATGCAGCCCAGAGCGACGATGACTCAATCGCAGCCCCAGTAGATGTTTCCATATTCGCTGCTTATTTTCCCTTTGCTTCACGCTACTATCTTGATGTTCCCGCTCTGTTTCACTGGTATGGGCTGAATAAAATCTGGGAGGAGGCCTATGCTGAAATCCCAGAGGTGACTTGGTTAAGCGCGGGGAGCTGGGACCCATGCAATTTCGCTACCGTCAAGCCAATCCGACACCTGGAAGACTTTAAGGGGTTGAGAATGTATATGTTCCCCACCGGGGGTAAGTTCATGCAGCAATTCGGCGTTGTCCCGAGGACCATTCCCTACGAAGACGTTCAGATGGCCATTCAAACGGGTGAACTGGACGGCGTTGCCTGGTCCGGCATCACCGAGGATTATACGGTCGGATGGGCGGATGTCACCAATTATTATCTGACCAATCCCATATCCGGCGCCTGGATTGGTTCGTACTTTGTGAATACCAAGAAATGGAATGCCGTGCCTGATCACCTGAAGACATTGTTCAAGCTCTGTATGGACAGCTCGCATTACTACAGACTGCATTGGTACTGGTGGGGTGAGGCTCACTACCGTACCAAAGGGGGAAAGCTAAAGCTTACCACCATCCCCGACTCGGAGTGGAGTCAAGTGGAAGATGCCGCACTCAAATTCTGGGACGAGACAGCCAAAAAAAGTCCCAGAAATGCCAAGGTGGTAAAAATACTCAAAGAATACGCCGCAACCATGAAAGCAGCGGGTCCCCCCTACCGATACTAATGCCCCGGGGAGGATGAGTTTAGTACAGCATAAAGATCAGCCTTTCCCGGCCTGGAGTGAAAGCGTCCGGGGAAGGCGAACCTCTAATACTCCAGCTTCAACCTGCATTGGTGCATAAGGGTTCGAAAAAGCAGAGGCATCCCAATGGATATGTCGAGGTTTTTTCGCGAACTTTTATTGTGCAATAGATCGGTGCAGATTGAGATAAAAAAATCGTTCAATGTAGTTTTGATTAAAAGAACGAAGGGAAAAAACTGGCGTGTCTAAAATAATAAAGGCCTACGTGCGATATATTGAGGCAGTGAACAAGACGGTGGGTAAGTTCTCAATGTATTTAGTCATCGTTTTGGGGTGTGTTCTGCTTTTTGATGCGGTAGCGAGAACACTTTTTAATAAGCCCCAGATATGGGCAGTGGAGATGGCGCAGTTCATTATGGCCGCTTATTATCTGTTAGGCGGTGGCTACTCCATGATTCTCAAATCGCACGTGAGAATGGATCTGCTCTACGGCCGGTGGTCGGCCGCAAGACAGGCTTTGTCCGACGCTTTCACCTCTCTCTTGCTCATTTTATATATGGTGTTTCTCCTCCTGGGCGGTATTTCCGGCGCTAAATATGCTCTTAAATATGGGCAAGTCAATTATTCCTCGTGGGCACCGCCCATGGCCCCTATTAAAATTATTATGGCTTTTGGAATCCTGCTGATGCTGTTACAGGTTATAGCTACTTTCATCAGGGACGTCGCAAAGATTAGAGGGAAGACGATATCATGAGTTATGAACTTATTGCTCTGCTGATATTCGGCTCCATGATGGCTATGCTTCTCACCGGGCAACGTATCTTCGGAGCTATCGGTGGTGTTGCTACTGTTTTCGCTTTACTCCTGTGGGGCGAGGGTGCTGAGGGGATGCCTTTTCATGCAAGCCTTGTTCTGTTGAATTGGTATCCGCTCCTGACTCTGCCATTATTTATCTATATGGGGTATATGTTTTCAGAGTCAGGGATAGCGAGCGATCTCTACCGCATGTTCCATGTCTGGATGGGCCCCATCAATGGGGGGTTAGCCGTAGGAACGATCGGCCTGATGACTGCGGTAGCGGCTATGAACGGCCTAAGTGTGGCCGGTATGGCGATTGGGGCAAGCCTCGCATTACCGGAAATGCTTAAGCGAAAGTATGACAAGGTCATGATAAGCGGCGTCATCCAGGCCGGCAGTTCTTTAGGAATCATGATCCCACCCAGCGTGGTTCTTGTTCTCTATGGGATGATCGCCAGGCAACCGGTCGGCCATCTATGGATGGCCGGTGTTTTACCCGGTTTCCTGTTGGCGAGTCTGTTTTTGTTATACATCTTGATTCGATGCAAACTTCAGCCACATCTGGGGCCGGCATTACCCCTTGAAGAGCGGCAGGAGATCACTTGGGGGGAGAAGTTTCGGCTTCTCAAGGCTGGTATAATTCCCTTAGTCATTATTTTTTCCATGACGGGGCTATTCCTGATGGGAATAACCAGTCTGGTCGAATGCTCAGCAGCAGGTGCGGCAGCAACGACTCTTGCCGCTCTATTCAAAGGCCGGTTAAGCCGGCGGGTAGTGGACGAAACACTACGCAATACGCTGAGCGTTAGCTGCATGTTTATGTGGGTTATTTTAGCGGCACTTTGCTTTAGTGCGGTATTTGATGGTCTGGGTGCCGTGCATGCATTGGAGTCTCTATTTCTCGAAAAGTGGCATCTCAGTCCTATTGGTGTCATAGTAATGATGCAGATTACCTACCTCCTCATGGGTATGTTTTTAGACGATACGGCCATGCTCATTATTGTTGCTCCCCTCTATGTCCCTTTGGTAATCAAGCTGGGTTTTGACCCGATTTGGTATGGTGTCCTCTATACGATAACCTGCCAGATTGCCTACCTGACACCCCCCTTCGGCTATAACTTGTTTTTAATGAAGGCAATGGCTCCTGATGAGGTAACGCTGGCGGATATCTACCGTTCTATCATTCCCTTTGTGCTGGTTATGATTGTTGGTTTAGCCATTGTCATGCTGTTTCCCCAGATAGCTCTTTGGTTACCGAATCTATATTTTAATAGATGAAGTTAGCAGATGGTCATAACACCCAATATTGTCGAAAACTTTGATTCGAAGAAAATTTAGGAGTTTGTTCGTTTTCCGGGGTAAGTGACACCAATGAAACTACCGACCGTCCAAATAAAAAAAATCCTTTATGCAACCGATTTGTCGTCAAACGCTGTTCACGCCTTTTCCTATGCGGTAAGTCTTGCCAGTATGTATGGTGCCAGTATCACGATCCTTCATGTGCTTGCTGGATTCCCCGGAGAAGAATTTGTTTTGAATATGATCGATACCGACACATGGAAAAAGATAAAATCGCGACATTATTCCGAAGCCCAAGATAAAATAATCGATAGGAAAAAGGATCATGTCGCCATACAGGAAGTCCTCCAGGCATTTTCTGAGGAGGTAAAAGCCGATGAGAGAAATCAGACTTTTGCCACCGGTGAAATTTTAATCAGAGACGGAGCACCCGCTGAAGTTATAATCGAAACAGCAAAAAAACAAAATTGTGATCTCATTATCATGGGCACCCGCGGTCACGGTGTCATCGCCGATGTCCTGATCGGCAGTACTGCCAGATGGGTGACCCGACACTCCCCTATCCCGGTTTTAGTCATTCGATTGCCAAAAGCACGCAGTTGATCCCCATGACGGTTTTAAGAGGATCTAAATCAGACCCCAGTTTCCCGGGAGTCAATGATTTGACGCACGCACTTTATATAAGTCATAGTCACTCCCACCTTACCAGCCAAATTTCATTTAAAAACAAATAACTATCTGAATTTTAATGAGATAAGCTCTGCCATTCATTCAGGCATAATTCCTGCATCAATATGACAACATCGTATGTAAACCACTAGACAGAGTCCACGTAAGAGTTTGGAAACAAGTGAAACAAAGACCCCAAACCGAAGCGTGAAGGGGGCAAAATACCTGTGCGGCTCGTTGCGATGAGAACTGGTTTCTGGATGCTCGATGCTGATCGAAGACCCAGGTAGGACTTGCAGGACAGCCTTTATTAAAACTAATCGTTAGGGAAACAGATCATATGAAAATAAAATCATATCAAACGCAAAAGCCGATATTTTTTCTTTTATTGTGTGTTATAATGTGTTCTACGGGAACCGTATACGCAGTACCGTCACAGTATGGAAAAGTGACTAAAAACGTTAATTTGAGAAGATATAATGGGCTTCATGGTAAAATTATCACTAAAATTGAAAAAGGCGAGCGGGTTTTAATAAAAGATAAAATTGGCAAATGGTATAAAGTTATCTTCGAAAGAGATACCTACGGTTATATCGGTTGGGTATATGGGAAATATGTAAAAACGACCTTCATTAAAAAGAAAAAATCAGCGCCGCCTGCAAAAAAATCCCGTATCATAAACGCCTCAATTAAAGACGCGTACTCTGAAGACCCTTTAGGAATCATAGGGGGAAAAGAACCTTTACGTCTCAATAAAATTCAAAATGACACCTTCCCTCTGGATGGTGCTCCGGCAATCAACAAATTTGAAAAAACGCAACCCGTTGAAAGAAAAACATCAAAAATCGTACCGGGAAGTGCGACAGTGGAAAATTTTTTGAGCCCTAAGGAAGTAAAAAAACAGAATACTTTTAATGAAACTCAAAAATATGCGCAACCCCTATGGCGTATCCCGTTTATCGAAAAAAATGAAAACAATC
>Ga0272443_10006603_pt1 | contig 11415 bp, 11 predicted proteins | sample SSMAcet12_FD_193581 | JGI IMG/M metagenome (GOLD analysis project Ga0272443, IMG submission 193581) | Marine sediment archaeal communities from Little Sippewissett salt marsh, Falmouth, MA, United States - SSM-Acet-12 | ecosystem: Environmental > Aquatic > Marine > Wetlands > Sediment ... | reverse complement strand
GAGTATCTTCCACGCACTTCCCCTGAGAGTGAACTTGACACCGGGTTTAGCGTACTCAGCGACAAACGCCTCCTGTAGTATACCCACTGGTGTATCCCCGTCTACATCTACAATAAGGTAATCCTTCTCGTCAGGTATCATGCTAAGGTTGTTGAAGAAATACCTGTACATGGTCTTGCGACTGCCTCTTGGCTTGATGAGCACCTCGTCCTCTGGGCTAAACCATGCGAGACGTGGGAACCTGTCGTGCATGTAGTTGGCTGCGCCAATGATATCATCTTCTTCTAGGTCTCGGTAGGGGTAGGCGTTCTTGAAGAGGTTCTTATACTGGAGGATATACAAGCGGCTGTTCTGCATTAACTCAGCGATCATCTGATTAACCAAGACATCAAACGGCTTCTCAGGCACCTGCAAAGGCTCCATGATCTCCAACAAGGCACGTCTGCAGATTACCATACTCTCCAAAGCATCATCACTGTTCATCGCCACAATGACGCCCTTACTGGTCTCGTCTATGCTGTGACCGCTACGCCCGACTCTCTGAAGTAGTCTCGTTACTTGGCGGGGGCTGTTATACTGGATTACTAGGTCAATTTGCCCAATGTCTATGCCCAGTTCAAGGCTGCTTGTGCAGATAACAGTCCGTAAATCACCTGCTCTCAGACTCTTTTCCGTGGCTATCCTACTGGTCTTTGCAAGAGAGCCATGGTGGATGCTTAACGGGAACTCTGTGTCCCAGATATTGAAACGGCTCGTGAGCGCCTCACTGGTGCTACGAGTGTTTGTGAATATGAGTGTAGTATCGTGAGTCTCGATAAGGTCTTTCATAACCCGGAGCCTTACAGCCACATCAGGGTGAGTAAACAGCTTATTACTCAAATCATAATCCTCTGGCTGAGGCTGCGGATACACTATCTCAAACTGAGTATCCCTAAGCGCCGATACCTGTACTATCTCAACTTCCCTATCTTCTCCACCGAGAAACTTTGCAACCTTCTCCGGTGTACCTATGGTTGCGCTGAGCCCAATGAGTTGAGGCGGGTTCTCGGCTATCGCCTTTATACGTTCCAATGCTAGGCTTAACTGGCTTCCACGTTTATTGTCTGCGAGTTCATGTATCTCGTCTATGATGATCCAGCGTACTGTTTTGAGGTGATTCTTGATAGTTCTTCCCTGAAGTATGGCTTGAAGTGTCTCCGGGGTAGTGATCAGCATATCCGGTGGACTACGCCGCTGATAATTACGTTCTTTTTGACTAGTATCTCCGTGGCGTACCCCGAGCCTCATATCAAGTCTGTTCGCCCAGTAGGTCATTCTATCAAGAATATCCCGGTTTAATGCCCTAAGTGGCGTCACGTAGATGATGCTAATACCGGGTTGTCTTCCGCCGTTCATGAGAAACTTGTGAAGTACGGGTAGTGCTGCTGCCTCTGTCTTGCCTGTGGCTGTGGCTGATATGAGTAATACGTCTTTATCTTCCAATATGATAGGAATTAGCTTTCGCTGGGGCTCTGTTGGTTGTTCAAAGCCTTTTTCCTGTATCAGTCTCCGAACTGGTCGGCACAACTGTGAGAAAGCATTATCCTCAGTCAAGGCGCGCGGAACCTTTTTCGCAGCCTAAAATAAAAACCCAATGGGATAAAACCCATCAAAAGGTTTTCAATAACCGGTTTTTCCCTATATAGTCGCAGAGAATTGTTTTATACTCGGATAATTACAATCATTATCAGTATATATGGGAAGGTAATCCAAGATGTTTCAAATAGTCGCACAAGCACCAGCACAAATGTCACTATTAGTGGGTCAAGCTCTCTTTGCTGGAGGCGTAATTCTACTATTAGTGGTACTTTGGCGGTTCTCAAAGATCGAGTAAAAAAGCTGGTATCCTCAACCCTTTTTCTCATTAAATCAGATATCACAGACTTTATACTTTAGGTGTGCCTAAGAACACAGATCGCATAAACGGCGAAGAAAACAGGTGAAATCAATGGTAAAAGTAGGAATCATGATCTGTGACAGGAACAGGAAATGTACTGGGAACAAGTGTTTTAGATCCGTCATAGAGAGAGACGGGGCATTCAGAAAATATAAGGACGAACCAGTTGAGGTTGTAGGCTGGATGGCTTGTGGAGGATGTCCCGGTGAGAGACTAGAATTCGCACCAGCGGACATGAAGAAATACGGTGCAGAGGTAATCTACCTAGCATCATGCTACCTAGCAGGCTACCCACCATGCCCATACATCAAAGACCACAAGACCTACATCGAAAACTACGTCGGACTACCAGTAGTAATAGGAACCCACCCCATGCCACAGAATTATATCGATACCCACGAGAAAGCAGGCGACTGGGAAGGATGCGAAGAGTACCTCAAGGAGATCACAAACGACCCTGAAGGAGCTCACAAGTACGATTCCACTAGACCCGACTACACTGAGAGTCTAAAGAAGAAGTAATCTTCTTAACTCACCATTTTTAATCAAAATCAATATGAGTTCTGACGCTGAACTAGAAAAAATAAAGCAGGAAATGCTAAAGAAACTAATGAACCCTGCACCAAAACCAAGTTTCTGGAAACCCGGTGAGATGATGGAACTAACAGACTCAAACTTCCAAAAAGCCATGAGTGAAACTGATAAGCCTGTCTTGGTTGATTTCTGGGCAGAGTGGTGTGGACCATGCAAGATGATGGCTCCAGTAGTACACCAGATGGCAAAAGACTACGCTGGAAAAGCCCATATAGCCAAGCTTAACGTCGATTATAACAAGATAACAGCCGCTCAGTTTGGTGTAATGAGTATTCCCAACTTTATAGTATTCAAAAACGGTAAGGCTGTTGGTCAGACTGTTGGTGCTGTAGGGCTACAGGGGCTTAGTGCACTCATTAGGAAATTTCTATAGTACTGCCTAATTTTATTATGTTTTGATAGATTAATTTATTATCTTATCACTATTTTGTGTAACTATGAGTAAGATACTTACAAGAGCCTCTGTAATAGAGTTTCTTCTAGGGTTTTTAATAGGAAAACTATTCGGAACCATGGTGTCTTCATGGCCATATTTTGAGTATCTAAGCGATCCAGCATTATCGGATGTCTTCTATTACGAGTTCGTGGCAAACCTACTCTCTTTCAATGGCTACCATTACGCGTTAGCCGTGATAGGTGGATTAATACTGGTTATCTGGCGAAGCAACGAGTTATTCGATTAAAAAGTTGGAATAAGGAGCCGAGACTGATACTTGGCTCCGTGGTGTATCTTGTTTGTAGCTATTCTTGTCTCTGTATCAGTGTCCACAGGGTTTCCCGTGTTGTTGTTTCGTCCATAACGAGGGAACATGCTACTTGTGATACTGAGCCTAATCTTGTGTCCGGGTTTAAACTCTATTCCCGTTTGGCTCATGGGTATTGTTATCTTGTATACTGTGTCCTGTTCCATGAGTTCCTGTTCATCTAAGCCGTTTCTATATCTTGCCCGCATTAATCCCTCCGAGACAAGTACGCTGCTTCCATCCGGTTGAACATCCATCAAGCCAACGAAGAAATCAGTATCAGGGCAATCACTGCTCACATAGAGTTCAGTAACAGGAGCACCAACCACTGTAACTGATTCTGTGAGTAGTTCGCTTGTGTAGACTAGATAGTCGTCTCGTCTCAGTAGATACCGTTTATCAAGTGAGGCTTCTTCCCCAGCACCATAGAAATCAAAGTTAGAGACAGGTTTGACCGGGTTTAGAGGGTTGTAGGTATAGGTGTCTGTTTTGTCTGATTCTGGTTTTTTTACTAGTTTTCCGTTGCCTAGATGGGTGTTTGCTGCTTCATCGCTGTCTAGGTAGAGGCTGCTATGTTTGGGGTCAAGTGGCCAATGTTTCTCTGATCTAATCCACTTGTTCTGTTTCATTACATAGTATTTGGTGAGAGGCCAGTCCTTGATAGCGTCTTTCTTGTCCTTGAGCCATCTGTCGAACCAAGCGAGATGAACATACTTCATATCCATCTGAGACTCCAACGTGAAATCTACGCCTCCGAGCACCCGTTTAGGGAACCTTGTGCCTCCGTGATCCCATGGCCCCATTATCATGTATTGTTGAGTTGGGTTGGGTCCATGTTGGACTGCTCCTCGATAGTAGCACATGGCTCCGGGTTGGTCTCCATCATAGTAGCCGGTGATTGTGAGGGTTGGTATATTGATCTTTTGATAGTCTGCTGGTTTGAAGCTGATGTCTTGCCAGAACTTGTCGAGGTCTGGGTGGCTCATCCACTCTTTCCATACAGGTAGCTCTCGTCCCAGTGCCTCTGGCAGGTCTTGGATGGGTAGTGTGTTGTAGATTCGTTCCCAGTCTGCTGTGGTTCCAGCTAGGCTCTGATTGGTGTGTGATCCAACGAAGTTTAGCCAACCGAACATCCAGAGGCAGGGTATCCCGTTGAAGAACGGGAACTCTCTCATCCAGTTGCCGCCTGTGGCGGTTGGTACGATTGTGGTGAGGTGTGGTGGCTGTTCTTTGGCGGTTGCCCACTGTATCCATCCACGATAGCTGCCTCCCATCATACCGAATTTGCCGTTGCTCCATGGTTGTTCTGCTGCCCATTCGATGAGGTCGTAGCCGTCTGGGCCCTCGTTGAAGAAGGGGTAGAAATCTCCTTCGCTGTCGTAGCGTCCTCTTACGTCGTAGACGATGAATGCGTATTTGTGTTTGACGAAGAATGTTGCAATGTCTACGTGGCTTTTCATGGTGTTGTCGTATGGTGTGCCTATGACTACTGTGGGGTAGGCTCCTGTAAGGTCTGGTAGGTATATGTCGGCTGATAGATGTACCCCGTCACGCATGGGTACACGTGCATCCCAGATATGTCTCATATGAAAAGAAATGATGTTTATGCTTAATACAGTAATGATAAAGGGGGTTAGTAGAGACCCTTATTTACTTCACGCGCTAAGTAGCCGTTAGCATCTAAGAAACCCTGAGCTGCTCCATCAGCTATCTCTGTGGCTGCAAGCTGTGCTTCCTCGATTGCTTTCACTTCATCAATGGTCTGAACTGCTTTGTCTACTATCACATGGTCTCCGTTGATGATGACGTCGGTTACTTCGTCGCCTCTTGCGCTGTAGACGATGTTTGGTGCGATGTTGTTCATTGGGTTATAGATTATTGGCGTCATGTGAGGTACCTTGAGGTCTAGTAAGATGACGTCTGCCTTCTTACCCGGTTCAAGACTACCTATTTTATCGCCTAAGCCTATTGCGTGTGCTCCTTCGATAGTGGCTAGTCTCAATGTTTTCCAAGCTGGTAAGACGGTTGGATCTCTGTGGCGTGTCTTGTTCATCAAGGCTGCTACCTTCATCTCCACAAGCATATTATGGTGTCCGTTTCCTGGAGCCTGATCACTGCCTATGGTAGCGTATTTTCCACCGCTCTCGATAAACAAGCCTAGAGGCGGAGTGATACCGTCGATTCCACCGATGCTAGCCGGACATGATGCGTATCTAACGCCTCGTTCAGCTATCAATGCTACTTCATCATCTGTTGTCTGATGGCAGTGTGCTGCGATAAGCTGATCATCGAGGTAACCGATGCTGTCGAGGTACTTTATGGTGGTCATGCCGTATCTCATCTTCATCTGTAGCTCTTCTCGTCCACCCTGAGCAACGTGAATGTGGGCTAGTTTTCCTAGTTCCTTGGCTTTTGCCTTAACCGCCAAGAGCAGTTCCTTATTCATCATGTCTGCGCCATGGGGGCTGAGTATTCCTGTAATTCTTCCCTCTCCTGCGCCATCGTATTTCTTAATGAGTTCAACGCCTTCCTTGAACTTTTTCTCGCCAATGTCCTCGAAGAATATGTAGAGCTTTTTTGGGTCGGGTCTGCTTTCGGGTCCAATCTGGTTGATTGTGTTGGCTAGGTTTGCTCTAACTCCTGCTGGTATGAATACCTTGTCTGCTACTGAACCCATGTTTGCACCAATCTCACCAAATGTGGTGGTGCCTGCCTTCAATGCCTCCAAGACGCCTACTCTTGACCCTACTATGCTTTGTTCTGGTGTAAGGAATCTGGAGTACGGTGCCATTGTTTTAAGCATCCACTCGATTTCTGGTACATCTTGTGCTAGACCCCTTGCTAGACTAAGTCCTGTGTGGATGTGTCCGTCTACGAAACCCGGTAGTACTGCTTTTCCTTTTGCGTCGATTACGTGTTCCGCTGTGCTGTATTCTTTGACTATTTCGTCTGTTTTTCCTACGGCTACGATGTCTCGGCCCTCTACTGCGACTGCTCCGTCTACTATTGAGCCGACGCCTTCACCTGTCATGGTGAGGAGGAAACCGTTCTTGATTAGTGTGCTCTCATATTTCTCCATGCCTTTCACCGCTCTCTCGTGATAACTTGTTATTCAGATAAAAACTATTGCACGAAAAACTTGGTAAACAGCGAAAAAAGGTGGAAAGACTATGCGCAAGTAAATACAATTATTATAATAAAATAATCAAATGAGGATTATCGGGCGACATTAACCGGCGTTGGGTCAAGCACTTTTATCAGGACATCAGGCTTCATGCCGAGAATAAAGCCCCGTCTACCTCCGTTGATATAGATGTATGGAAGGTCAAGTATGGTTTCTTCTACATGTACTTTGAGTTCTCTCCGTGTACCAAATGGACTGATACCTCCCACCATGTACCCTGTGTAGCGTTGAGCGTCCTTGATGCTCACGGTTCTGACGTTCTTGGTGTTTAGTTCTCTTGCTAGGTCTTTGAGGCGGGTCTCTTTCTCGCCATGCATCAATATGATGAACGGGTTATGATCGCCATCCTCCATGACGAGGGTCTTAATCATGGCATGCTCTTCTACTTCCATTATGTCAGCGGCGGCTACTGCTCCACTTTTCCTATAATCATAGAGGTGTTTGGTATAATCTACTCCGAGGCTGTCAAGGAGCTTTGTGGCTGGTGTAGCTGGATATTTAGCCATCATGGATCACTTGATGTGTCTTACACCTTTTTTCTCGGCTTTCTTAATCCATGTTGGAACCGGCGGCACTAATTGATCCTCCGGACATAGTACTAGCTCGGTGAAGCTGGGCTCATCGTTGTTGAATAGCTCCTTGAGGCTGTCTAGTTCCTCTGGTTTGGTTATCCTGTTTGCGTTCAACCCGAAGCCTTCGGCTATCTTCACGTAGTCAACCTCCTTAAAGTTGGTCGCGAAATCTACGTATTCCTCGCCATAGCTGAGTCTCCACTCTGCTCTGATCCAGCCGAAGCTTCTGTTGTTCATCACTATGATGTTATTATTCTGTCCCATACGGGCTATTGTCTCTAGCTCAGCTGCGGCTAGTCCGAAGCTTCCGTCCCCTACAAGAGTTGCAATGCAGCTGTTGGGTCTTGCTACTGCTGCGCCTATTGATGTGGGTATAGCGTATCCGAGGCTTCCCATGGCGAAGTTGTATGCCATGCTTCTACCTGCTTCTGGTACCTTGTAGAATGTTGATGTGTAGATGGCGCTTGTGCCTACATCCATGACGAGACACCGTTTATCTGGTAAAGCCTTCTCAAGCATTTTGATGAATCTTACAGGATGGATAGGTGTTTCATTACTATCCGCGAGACTCGCCACGTATTCATCGTGTTTCTTCTTCTCCTCAACGAGCTTCTGGATACGTGGTAACTTCATCATCTCCATTGGGTTGGAGTCTGCTAGTTCGAGCATCCAATCGATGGTACCCGCGACATCACCGATCATTATCACATCGACAGGGTAGTTGTTTCCGGCTTCAGCCTCGCTGATGTCTAGCTGTATTATCTTTGCCTTGGTGTCTACTGGTGGTACAGTCCACTTGTCTGTGCCTGCGCTGTCTGTGCTTGATCCGATAAAGAACACCAAATCCGCTTCACAAATCATTTTGTTACTGAGTGTGGTGCCTCCACGTGCACCGATAACTCCTAGACTAAGGGGGTGGTTCTCGGGGAATGAGCCTTTTCCATTGATGGTAGTACCTACTGGTGCAGCGAATAATTCAGCTAAAGCAACGACATCATCCCAAGCCTGACTATAGAGAACTCCCTGTCCACAGACAAAAACTGGGCTTTCAGCCTTACCAAGCAGCTTCAAGGCTTCCATTATTTTACCTGTGGCTGCGACTGGTCTGTGCCCGGGGTAGCTTGTGAAGTCTTTCTGGGCGTATAGCATGGGGTCTGTGGTCTCGCCTTGTAGGACATCGTATGGCAGTCTGATGTGTATTGGTCCGGGTTTTCCGGTGGTGGCTAGTCTGAATGCGCGTCTGATAGTGTGGGGTATCTGGTCTGGGTTTGTGACTGTGATGGATTCCTTTGTTATTCCCTTGAACATGCTTGTCTGATCAAGCCCGGTAAGCATATTCTGTGTCTCAAGGTGCAGTGGTATATCTGATGTGAAGAATATCATGGGCAATGAACTCTTGTACGCCTCGGCAACTCCCGGTAAAACATGGGTGCTTCCTACGCTTGGAGCCTCACAGAGTCCGGGTTTGAAGCTGAATCTTGCGTATCCGTCTGCCATGAAGGCTGCGCTGCGTTCATCTCGTGCCATAACGTGTTTGATGTCAGGGTAATCAAGCCACTCCTTGTACCATGGGAGCGTGGTCTCTCCGGGTAGACCGAAAACATGTTCAACATCATAGTTTCTTAGCATCTCAAGTAATGTTTTTGACGCGTTCAAAGTATTCACCAATAGAAAACAGTGGTGCCTAGAGCCATAATAAGCCCTTCGCGTCTCATGGAGGGCTCGTATTTTTTTCTGATATTTCCTCTGTTATCAGACTATAGAGTAAAGGTTCTAATTATCTTTCAATAATCACTTTAAATCTAGTTTTTATAGCAGCATTCAGCAAGATGTGAGAACCAGAGGTATAACCAAATGGAGTTCCATGAAGACGTAATCGTCATAATAGGACACAACGGTGCATCAGTCACAGAGGATGGTAAATACTACTTGTTTTTCGGTGGATATGAACACGCAGCCGAGTTTAACGGAACCATAGTACGAGAAGAAGAGGTGGAGATGGCTATTAATCACGAGGTACTCCATTGCGTTCTCGACAGCATTGGGGAAGACGCGGAGAAACTCGATAACATCTGGTGCAAATACGATGGGAAACGTCACAGAATACTAGATCACTGCAGTCAGATGGGTTTAGGATTCTAAAGAAGCGGAGAAAAAACGTCAAGAAACCCGTTTGGGGGTTTCTTTAGACTTGAAAAAAATAGAATTATTCACTGTGCTGGTTTTTTGTGGTTATTTGGGTGATTGGACTATTTCAACGATGTATCCTTCAGGGTCCTCACAGAAGAATATCCTGCCTTCCGTTTTACGAAGTTCTACCTCATTGGTGTGCATCTTAACACCAGCAGCTTGCAGCTTTTTATACATGGCAAAGATATCCTCGCCCTCTTTTAATCCAATACATAGTATGACTGGTTTGTCTTCCATTGCTTTTAGGAATCCTCGTCCAGACTGTACAACGCCAATAGCATAATCTTCTGTAACCCAGAAGCGGGTTACCCAGTCGCTCTCATACTCTAGCCTTAATCCTAGTAGGTCTCGGTAGAAAGCCTCGGATTTTTTGATGTCTTTGTAATAGATGAATGTGTATGCTCTATTGTAGGGAGTCATAATGAATCATCACAGTTTAAGAGGATAAGATATTTGATAAAAACGGGTCTAATTATCCAGATAATAAATGGGTAGAATTAGGGGCGGATATTTTCTTCTTTATTCCACTCTCGATTATAGGGGTCCTTGACCTTCACGGACATTCGACCAATCTGCTCTATCTCGATTGTAACGGTCTCTCCGTCCTGCATTGGACCAAGTCCATGGTGGTTAGTTCCACATGCCATTATGTCCCCTGGGTTTAGAGTGCATACTTCTGAAAGCATACTTATCTTCTCACCGAGGTTATGGCTCATATCATCGGTGTTATAGTTCTGACGTAGTACGTCGTCTACCCATAGCTTGATCTGTAAGTTATATGGATCAGGTATCTCATCCTTTGTTACCAAGACGGGGCCCAGTGGTCCAAATGTGTCGAATGATTTCTGTGGCCAGAAACCTTTGGAGTATGGGACTCCTCGGGCTGATACATCAATCATCATTGTGTAGCCGAATATGCTGTCAAGTGCTTTCTTCTCGTCTACGTTGGATGTTTTTTTGCCGAAGACTACTGCTAGTTCAGCCTCGTGCTCAAATATTCGTGCTTCTGTCTTAGGTAGCACAACTGTATCGTTTGGACCAATAATTGATGTCCATCCCTTTATGAAGAAGTTGATTGGACGTTTTCTTCCTTCTCCTTCCCCAAAGCCTCCAATGCCACACATGAATAGGCTTGGTTTAGGTATTGGTTGACGAAGTCTTACATCTGCAACTGGTTTGCCTGCTTTTTTTAGGCTTTTTTCTAGTTCTGGTTTTAGAGTTTTATACTCGGTGATAAATTTCTCCACTATCATCTGTGGTGTTTGATATGGTTTGACATCTAGTATGTCGCTGATGTCAATTACCTTATCTTCCTTTAGTAATCCCGGTTTAAAATCATCATAAAAAACGTATCTCATAGGATATCAACCCTATAATGGCGAAGGGCATAGAAGAACATTTGCTCCATACTCAGATTTATGGTCTAAGACAGGTAAAAAGACCCAAAAAACAATTATCTATTGTGTATCAAGTATGCGATGTGTTGTTTTTACACATATTCGCTTCTCTGATTTCTCATTTTTGAATACATTATTCCAGCTACAATAGCCATTCCTACAAATATTGCTTCACTCGGTATTAGATTTAGTAAATCCTGATCAGTTACCACGAGATAAACAATAACTATGATAATGGCATAGGCCAAAATAGGCGTCTGTTCAATGCCTCGCACAAAATACAAATTACATTGAAACTATATAACTACCTTTAACATGAAATGAGTTAGCTCAAACTGTTATTATAGTAACACCGACGGTTAAAGAACTATAGAGAAATGTGATTGGCCGATGAAGTTTGGAATATATGCACCAAATTTTGGGAATACCTTTGGTAACCCCAAACACGTAACCGAGTTAGCTCACCTAGCCGAGGAAGCTGGGTGGGATGGATTCTTCCTATGGGATCATATAATTTACACAGAAGAAGGTTACCCAAACGTAGTTGATCCCTTCATAGCTCTCACAGGAGTAGCTTTGAATACTGAAAAAATCCATCTCGGTACTACAGTTACCCCAGTTACTCGAAGAAGACCGTGGAAACTAGCACGAGAAACAGTGACTCTAGACATTCTCTCAGATGGACGCTTGATACTGGGAGTAGGCTTAGGCGGCTCAACCGAGTTAGGGTTAATGAATGAGGAAACAAACCCTAGAGCATTAGCCAAGATGGCTGAGGAACATCTTGAGATTCTTGATG
>Ga0272443_10006601_pt1 | contig 11417 bp, 9 predicted proteins | sample SSMAcet12_FD_193581 | JGI IMG/M metagenome (GOLD analysis project Ga0272443, IMG submission 193581) | Marine sediment archaeal communities from Little Sippewissett salt marsh, Falmouth, MA, United States - SSM-Acet-12 | ecosystem: Environmental > Aquatic > Marine > Wetlands > Sediment ... | reverse complement strand
GTCATTATGAAGGCGCTTGATGTTGCTGACCGTGAGTCTAAGACTCGTGATGAGTTGAAGAACGGTATGGGCTTGTATGATGTTTTCAAGAAGTATGGTACGGTTTAAACCATACAACTTTATACCTTTACACAAACCAACTATACGTTTGTTTAGGTTTTTATCAATAAACTATATATGTGTATTATGTGAAGCAAGTAGCTATTGACTAAACAAGCAGTTGATCCGGGAACACTTGCAGCATTATTTGTGGCCACCGTATGGGGGCTCAGCTTCGTAGCAGCATCAATGGTTCTTGAGACCCTTTCGCCTGTTCTGCTGGCTACACTTCGTTTCATTATCGCATCAGTGCTCTTTTCACCTGTTCTCATTCGGGGACACTTAAAGGGCAATATTCCCTCGTTGGATGATCTTAAGGACATGGCGTTGTTGGGTGTTCTCAGTATCAGCATCTATTTTTGGCTGCAATATACTGGTGTACAGTATTCTGGCGCGGGGGTCTCGGCTATAATCGTGGTTGGGTTCATACCAATACTTACTGGGCTGACTTCTCGCTTAATATTGAAAGAGGCGTTTGACCGTAGACGATTGCTTGGCATTGGTCTCGGATTCACAGGAGTTGTGTTAATCACGTATCCAAACCTCATGCTGGGAACTGTGAACACGCGGTTCTTCATAGGTATCACGTGTCTGCTTGGTAACGCTGTATGTTTTTCACTCTATTCAACCCTTAGCAGAAGGCTACTCAAGAAATACACTGAGCCAGCCATGGTGACAAGCTATGTAACCGTGTTTGGCACCATTGCATTGATACCCATGTCCCTCACATCAGACTGGGGAACCATCTGGACCTTAACAAATAACCAGTGGCTAGCTGTCTTTTTCCTCTCCTCTATCTGTAGCGGTTTGGGATATTTTCTCTGGACCTATGCGTTGAGCAGGATCGACTCTGTGGCAGCTGCTGTTTGGCTATATCTTGAGCCTGTTGTCGCGTTTATCGGCGTCTACATTCTCTACAGTACGGTGCCTGATTTCCTCACCATGTTTGGTGGTATTCTGGTTTTGTCTGGGGCAGCATTAACCTCGCTTCAGAAGACCGAGGTTAAATAACAAAAACGTATTATTTTGTCTATGAATCGCAGCGAACTCCTTCAACGCATTGCTGATGAAATACTGGCTATCGAATGTAGTCGTCCTCTGCTGGTGGCTATTGATGGAAGAGACGCTGCGGGTAAAACGATTCTAGCAAATGAGCTTGCTCAGAAGCTCAGGAAAACTGGGCGTGTTGTGATTGAGGCATCAATCGATGGCTTTCATAACCCACGAGCTATCAGATATAAGCGTGGACGAGACGATCCAGAAGGATATTACAGGGATAGCTTCGACTTGGTATCCTTGAAGAAGCATCTGCTTGTGCCCCTGAAGGTTGGGTGTATGAGTTACAGGACACAGGTGTTTGATTACAGGACAGATCAGGTGGTTGATGTACCTAAGAAGAAGGCGCAGTGTAACTCGATTCTCGTGTTTGATGGAGTGTTCACGCACCGCTGTGAGCTTCGATGTTACTGGAATTACTCGGTTTATCTCTATGTTAGTGAGGAGGAGAGCCTACGAAGGGGCATCAACCGTGATCCTGGTATGCCTGAGGAGATCAAACGAAAGTATAGGGCCCGGTATCTTCTGGGACAGCGATTATATCACGTGGAATCTGAGCCCATGAAGCATGCGAGTATAATAGTTGATAATACTGACCCTGATAACCCGGTGATTCTAGGGGAGCCCAATGAAGAGTAATACTCTGAGTATAATGCCTCCAAGCACTACTGCCACAGCGACCTCAACACCACTTATTATCAAGGCTTTTCGCATACCAAACTCCTTCACTAGTGCTGCAATCGTTGATAGGCATGGCACATAGACCATTACAACGAAGGCGAACACGAACATCTGTACAGGGGTGAGTATGGTTGCGAAGTTGGTTGTACCCATCAATGACCCTAATAGTATTAGTGTAAGCTCTTTCCGTAGAATGCCGAATATCAGTACTACTCCTGCGGCTGCTGGGAGTCCAAGCCAAGATACTGTTATGGGGCTCATCAGGTTCTCGACAACTCCGAGTAAACCGAGGAAAGCTGCTACCTGTATAACGAAGTTTCCGATGATCATTACTGGGAATGCCTCGTAGACAAAGTCCTTGAGTCTGAACCATGTGCGTTGTGCGGTGGTTTTCATTGATGGTAGTCTGAACCCGGGTAGTTCCATGATGAGTCCGACTGGTTCATCGGGTGCTACCTTGTAGGCGATTCTCCCGAGTACGAATATGAGTATAAAGTCTATCAAGTAGAGTAGTACCGCCCATCTGAACCCAACGTATGTCGCTACAAGCCCCATTATTACAATACTACGTGCTGCACAAGGCACTAGTGAAGCTACAAACGCGCAGATCAGACGCTCTCTTTCAGTCTCCATTATACGTGCACCCAGTACCGCTGGCACGTTGCAGCCGAAGCCAAGCATCACTGGAATGAAGCCTTTCCCATGGAGTCCGATGGAGTGCATAGCTGAGTCCATCAGGTAGGCGACACGTGCAAGGTATCCGCTGTCTTCTAAGAGACTCAAGACAAGGTAGAATGGACCAATATAGGGTATAGCTACCACTACGCCGCCTATGAAGCCGTCAACAACGGCGTTCCAGATGAAGTTGGTGGTATCTGTGTTGCCAACTGTGTTGAAATATACTGTTTGTAATACACCGAAGACCGCGTCAAGGGTTCCTGCGACCCAGTCTCCGAAGCTGAATATGCCGTAGAATACGGCTAGGATGCTGGCTATCATCAAAACGTATCCGAGGATAGGGTGACTGGAGAGGTCTTCTAAATGGTCTCGTAGAGTCTTATCCGGGATCACGTGTCTTGTGGTTTTCTCAGATATGATGCTGGCTAATCCGTAGCGTTCGCTGGTCATGACGCTGCCTATCTCGTGTCCATGTATTTCCTCGATGATGTCTCGTTGAGCGTCAACCTTGGTCTTTATCTCTGGTTGTCTCTCGTAGATGATTCTCTCGATCTCGGCATCGCCTTCAAGAAGTTTGATGGCTATCCATCGACTAGGGTAGGGAGTTTCTGCTTTTAGCTCCTCTACTATGTTTTTTATTCCGTCCTCTATCTCAGAGCCATAATTGATAGGCTTGGCTTTCTCACCCTTTACAGCCTCCATAGCTGTTTTCACAAGCTCTGTTAGCCCTGCGCCTTTCACCGCAACTGTGGGTACCACTGGGACTCCCAGTTCCCGGCTCAGTTCTTCAGTGTAAACCAGTATTCCTTTAGCTTCTGCTATATCAATCTGGTTTAGAGCTATCACCATCCGGGGCTGTAGCTCAAGAAGCTGTATTGTGAACGCTAGGTTTCTTTCAAGGGTGCTTGCGTCAACTACGTTGATTATGACGTCAGGTTGTTCAACCGCTATATATTCTCGGCTGACAATCTCTTCAATGCTGTAGGTGCTGAGGCTGTAGATGCCGGGTAGGTCGATTACGTCGATCTCTTGTCCTTGATAGTTTAGGGTTCCTTCTGCTCTTTCTACTGTTTTTCCGGGCCAGTTACCTACGTGCTGGTGTAGCCCGGTTAGTTGGTTGAAAATTACGCTCTTGCCTACGTTAGCGTTTCCAGCCAACGCAAACATGAGTTTTTGCTCTGACATGGTTTATTATCTCTGTATATTGTGGTGGGGGCCGTGAGGGTGTGGGCGTTTCCATGTCTCATCTTTGTCATCGACTTCCACATATACTTGAGACGCTAGTTTACGTCCTAATGCTAGGCTTGTTCCCCTTACCTCGATCTCTACTGGTCCATGGAAGGGTGCGGCGTTCACCATCTTGAAATAGGTCCCGGGGGTTAGACCCATGTCTAGGATTCTTTGGGTTGCGTGTCTGCCGCCTCTCATGAATGCTACTTTACCTTCTTCTCCGGGTTTTAGGTTGCTTAGCTGTGTGATCAGAGGATGCTCGGCGCTTTTTGATCGTGCCTGTTCGCATTCATCGCAGCTTTCTACTATTAGGCTGCACTCTGGAATGAGGTCATCGTCTATACATTTCTCGGGGTTATCAAGTGCCTTGCATAGGGCTGCTGCTGTCTCGTCTGTGAGGCTGTGTTCCATCTTGCAGGCTTGGTCGTGGACTTTTTCGCGGGGTAGTTTGAGTTTCTCGTAGAGGAATACTTCTAGGAGTCTGTGTTTTCGTACTACCTTTTGTGCTAGCGCCATTCCTTTGCCTGTTAATTGTGTCCCTTTGTAGGGCTCGTATGCTACTAGTTCTTCTTCTGCGAGGCGCTGTATCATCTGGGTTACGCTTGGTGGGCTGACCCTGAGTTTTTCTGATAGATCTTGGTTTTTCGCCAGTTCTCCTTTCTCGTTGAAGCCGTATATGGCTTCAAGGTATTCTTCTACGCTTGCGCTGCTCAAACCTAATCAGACATTTAGGCCAGCCTAAATTATTTAAACATTTGTATTTGGGGAGGCTAAGCCAGCACATAGCTGAACCTAGGAACCATGTTGCCGCCCTCTGAACGAGGATCAATACTCTCCACAAGCTCACCTGCTTCAACAAGTGCCTCAAGGAGCTCAAAATATGGGTTCATCACATAGATTCCCGCCTTACGGTAAGCAGTCCACTCCTCTGGTGTTACATCAAAAGCTTTTGCCCAGCCCTCTGGGTGTAGTGCGTAGAATAGTTGTCTTACGTCTAGGCGTTTTTCTTCTGCGATCTTTTCTTTTATTAGCTTGATGGCTTTGGGTGTGTTCATCACCAGTTGAGGAATCTCTCTGTCTGGGTCCATAATGTGTATCTCGATGTTGCCTCGTGTTAGCTTCATGACGCTGTTTTTCGGTGGCTGGAATACCCTGTCCATCTGTTTTGCCATGTCTTTTAGTCCGCGTCGGCTGCTGACGAACATGATTTCGTCTTTTCCTATTGCTATGTAGCATGGCTGGTACCAGTTGCAGATGTAGATGGTGTCAGGTTCATCGGTGTTGAGAACCGCTAATAGGAATGTGCCTGTGAGTTGTGGTGCGATGTTCTGGAAGGCTTCAATCATGTTCATGCCTTGTTCTAGAGCATCGCTTAACATGTGTACTGCTACCTCGCTGTCGGTGATGTCATCAACTGCCTCACCGTAGCTTCTGAAGGTGTGTTCTTTTTCTAGTTCCTTCCAGAGCTTTTTGTAGTTGGCTATGCCCCCGTTGTGCATCAACGCAAGTTTACCGTCGTCGCTGATGTAGGGGTGTGCCATCTCGTCTAGGTTGTAGTCTACGTTTTTTGCTGCGTTGTCGCTGTATCTGCTGTGGGCTATTCCGCAGGTGCCTTTGAGTTCAAGTATCTCTGGGTGCGTCTTTTTGACGTGTTCCAATGGTCCTGCTGCTTTGACAAATTCTATCTGGTCTCCTTTGAGGACGCCCATACCTGTTGCGTGTCCCCCGTAGAGGGGTTCTTGGTACTTGATGGCGTCTAGGAGCACCTTGTTGATGTCCCTGTCTCCTATGTAGGCTGCGAGTTGGCAATTCATCTTAATCAGTAGGAGTATTCGATGGGGGTTTATTTGTTTGGTGTCTACTGGTGGGAACTTTGGGAAAATTTTTTTTTCTTGTTTTTATATGTTATGTGACTTTGGGTTTATTCTACAGGGGATTCCTCTGTGTGTGACTGCTCCCATGGCTGGACAGAGGGGCGTATCCCAGCTGGTAATACGGTTGAGGTTTGCTTTCTTGCCCCACCCGAATGCAGCGTAGACTATTCTTGGGTCTAGACTGGGGTTGGATTTGACTCGTTGAGTGATGCTTCCCTCTTTGGTCTCAATAACCGCATATTCGTCTTCTTCAAACCCATATTGCTTGATGGTCTCGGGGTGTAGCTCCACGTATGGCTCCCGAGACCTTTTTCGTAAACTGGGTAGCTGTCTCCAGCTGCTATGATAGCTGTAATAGTCTTTGCCTGTGGTGAGGACCAGAGGGTATTCTTCTGTATTGGTGGTTTGATGAATTATCTTTGGGAGGGGGCTAATTCCCTTTTCAGCTAGTCTTTTGCTGTATATCTCTACCTTGCCTGAGGGGGTGTTGAATCCAGTTGACAGGTGTTTATGGTAGTGTCTGGGCATCCAATATGTGCCGTTTTCTACTAGCTCCCTGTAGGTCTTACCCATGGGCTCAAGCACATAATCAAAGACCTGTTCCTCTGTTTCCCAGAACCTATCCCCTACGACCAGAGCTTCGGCTAGTAGGTTGATCCACTGGATGTCTGATCGGGCTTCGCCCGGGGGTTCTACCAGTTTGGGGCGTGTGTTGATGTGTCCGGGTCTCGGGCTCAGATCCTCGTACTCGTGTTGTGCTGCCGCTGGGAGTATAATGTCTGCTATCTCGGTGGTCTCGGTCTGGAAGTATTCGACTGCGACGATGAGGTCAAGCTTCAGCATGGCTTCCCGTGTTTTCTCGGTGTTCGGGTAGGTGAGTAGGGGGTTTGTACCCATGAGTATGCTTGCTTTCACCGGGTAGGGTTTCCCTGTTAGGGCTGCTTTGAATGTTTCTTGACTTGGAGTGAGATAGGCATCAGATGCTATGACGTATTCTTTGCCTATCATGGGTTTGTTGCCTTTATCTGGGGTGTCTTGGAGATTTCTTATGGGTGGGAGATCGGTGAGGTAGTCTCCGCCGGGGGTGTCGAGGTTTCCTGTGATGGCTCGTAGTATTGAGATGAGGCGGGCTGTATGGAAGGCGTTTGGTGTCTGGTCTATGGGGTTGCCTGTCTGTATTGAGGCGGGTTTTGCGGTGGCGTAGGTACGTGCGAAGCGTTTGAAGTCTGTAACTGGTATCCATGTGGCTTCAGATAGCATCTCGTAGCTGTACTCGGAGACCAGTTGCCGTAGTTTGTCAAATCCGATGGTCCAGTTTGTAACGAAATCAGCATCATAGAGTTCTTCATCTATTATGGTCTTGATCAAGGCTAGTGCTAGGTAGCCGTCGCTGCTTGGTTTGGGTTTGATCCACTGGGTTGCCTGTGCAGCGATGCTGGTTTTCCGTGGATCAATCACTAGTAATCTGGCTTTGTTTCTTTTGGCGGCTGGGAATATGTTGATCATGCTCTCGCTGCCGGTTTCTAGGCTGTTTCGCCCCCAGACCAGTATGCATTTACTCGGCGTAACCGTGTCAGGGAAGCTCTTAGTACCATACGTGTAGTCATCCGCGAAGACTCTCGCCATACTACAGACATTGTCAAGGTTGGCGATGTTTGGTGTCCCAATGGCTTTCCCGAGCCTGATGAGCATATCAGTGACCAAGTCGTTTCGGTGGGCTCCCCTATGTAGGACAACTGCCTCTGAGCCGTATTCCTTTGTGATGGCGTTGATCTTATCTTTGATGTATTCTAGGGCTTTCTCTGTGGAGATTTCCCGCCACTGACCAGAGCCCCTTGGTCCATCGCGTATCAGTGGTCTTGTGATTCTATCTGGGTGATAGACTAGCTCTGGGAATGCGCGTCCTTTTGCACAGATGAAGCCTCTTGTTGCTGGGTAATCAGGGTCTCCCTTGATGTCTGTGATCTTGCCTTCCTCTACTGTGACTATGATGCCGCATGAGGCTCCGCACATCTTACCGCAGAAAGTCTTGGTCTCCAGAGTGGTCATCACCCAATAGTCTCGCTTATCTTTTATCACATAATCGATGAGATTTTATTATGACCTTTCTCAACCTCGACTCTATTGACTCTGGATCCAAGTCTTATCATAAGCTTGAGATAGTCCAGATGCTTGATGGAAACATGCTCTATGTGCCTGTTCACGTGATAAAAGGCTCTGAACCCGGACCAGTACTAGGGCTTTACGCGAATATCCATGGTACAGAGTATTATCAGAACAGGATCATACGTACCGTTGTCCAGAAAACCAGATCCCATGAGCTAAAAGGCACAATAATTGCAGTGCCTGTAGCAAATCCGTATAGTTTTGCTCATATGACGCGTAATACGCCGAATCCCCCTGAAGAGACAGTTGATTTTAGTAACATGAACCGGGTTTTCCCCGGAAAACGGTCTACACCATTGTTTGGCAGCATGAATCCTACTGATGTAAGTCTTACTATGAGGATTGCAGCGGCTATCAGTGATGAACTGGTGTCAAAATGCACTCACATACTGGATTATCATGGTCAGATGAGTGGAATGGCGCTAAACAAGATGCTGTTCAACCTTGATCCACCTAGTAAGGAGATGGCGCGAGTATTCGGATTAGGTATACTCCATGATCCACCGGGCAGTATAGGCAGCGGGACTTTCATGCCTATGACTAGTTACGCTGAGACTCTCGGTATTCCAAGTGCGGTACCTGAGATCGGAGGCGGTGGTCATGGTGAGGCGTTTGAGGCTGAGTGTGAAAGAGTGGGTGTCAAGGGTACCTTGAATGTGATGAAGCATCTAGGTATGCTTGAGGGTCTGCCTGAGCTTCCCGAGAAACATTTCTACTTTGTTCATGCTCCTCACGTTCGGGCTACTGTTGGCGGCTACTTTGTCTCTGATATGGAGGCAAGTGATGTAGGTATTGGTAAGCCTCCAAGGGAGGTCTCCGAGGGTGAGGTACTGGGCACGATCTATAACCCCTATAGCTTCGAGGAGCTTGAGCAGATCAAGTCTCCATGTGATGGATTGATCTACGCCTGCAGAGTCAGTGGACTCGTCAATCCTCAGAGCGAGGTCTTGGCTGTAGCGGATTATCGTGACAGCAAGTGGATCGAGTGACCCGATGATGTAATATTCTCTTACCTCCATATTTTTCCCATGGTAAAAGCAGCAATTCTTGAAGATGTAAGAAAGCTCAAGGTAGTTGATTACCCTGAGCCAGAGGTGGAGCCCAACGGGTTCCTTATGAAGATGGAGCTATGCGGCGTCTGTGGAACAGATATGCACCTCTATGAGGGAAACATGAACATTCCCTTCCCTGTGATCCCCGGTCATGAATGGGTTGGAGTCATTGAGGAGATAGGCGAGGAAGCCAAGGGCTACGAGGTACGTGGTCAAGGACTTGATGTAGGAGACAGGGTTGTAGTTGTTCCGGGTACCAACAGGTACTGTGGAGACTGCTACTTCTGCCGTTTCATGCCTCACAAGCCCACTCTCTGTACAGGACGCAAAGTCATGGGCGTCAACATGACCAGCTCCGAGAAACCACACCTGCTTGGCGGTTGGGCTGAGAAAATCTATGTTAATGCCGAAAAATTCTGGGTCTACAAGGTGCCCGATGAGGTAACCCCAGAGGTAGCCGTACTCACTGAGCCTATGGCTGTCAGTAGCAGAGCTCTTGAACGCGCTTATGCACCGGGTATGCCTACCTTCGGTGAGGGCTTCGGCGTAGGACAGAGCGTCGTGGTTCAAGGAGCAGGAGCCATTGGCTTGCTTGCTATCGCGACTGCGAAGCTAGCGGGTGCTGGTAAGATAATCAGCGTTGATATGGTGGATGAGCGGCTCGCAATGGCTGAGAAGCTTGGCGCTGATCATGTTATTGATATGAGGCAGATGAAGACCGCTGAGGAAAGGGTCAAGGAGGTTCAGAGGCTCACAAATGGTCTCGGCGGTGACGTGGTTATTGAGGCAGTAGGTGTCCCAGCAGCAGTTCCAGAGGGTATTGATATGACTCGTCGTGGAGGGAAGTATGTTGAGGTGGGTCACTATACGAATCCGGGTCCAGTGCTCATCAATCCGCATACCATCTGTAACAAGGACATGGATATACTGGGCTCATGGACGTATCCACCGACCCAGTTTGGCACAGTATTGGACTTGATGAGACTAGCAGCTGATAGGCTGCCTCTTGATGAGATTGTTACTCACAAGTTCCATGTCAGTGATGCCCAGAAGTCTATTGATACTTTGAAGGCTCGCAAGGGCATCAAACACGCCCTAATGGGCTAAACCTCTTTTCTAGTCCCAGAGATTAAGGAAAAGAGCGTCAATATCCCAGTTTTCCTGTACCACGTCACCAAGTTGTGTGGCGTCTTTGAATCGTATATTAAACGTGGAACTAGTATGGTACGTGGATACATCTACGCTGTTCCATCCGGGTTGAACATCAGCTATCAAGGTGACATATTGCGCGCCATCCCAAACCTCTACAAGAAGGTTCTCGGCTCCCTGTGTTCCACCGTAGACGCTGAGGTACTCGTATGTTGCCTGAGGTAGTCCAGTCCACTCTACCTCTAAGTCAAGCTCATAATCAGTGCTGGCTAAACCAACACCCTTTTCGAGATAAACATAGTCAAAATAGGCTGTTTCTCCTCCACCAACATCAACTGCACGCCATCCTACTTGGAAATCAACGATAAAATACTGGGGATCTGTGAAGGTCTGCACATAGTTATTCCAAACGTCCTCAGGGTCGTTACTAAGGTCCGCTATTGTATTCCATTTTGTTCCATTCCAGAACTCTAGTAAGAACTCGCCTGTATCCAAGTTATCATCCTGATACCAGAAATCCAATGTTATGTTTGATGCATCACTTGTATCAAACACTGGGCTGAGCAATTCCCCAGATCTATCCCCTCCACGTCCATCAAAATCAGCTGAGTATATTCCATCATACGCTTGATCTGTCTCAGCCTCCCACCTATTACCCGGCGGGTTCTCATCCCAATCTAACGGAGGAAACACTCCCTCAAATGACTCATAGTTGATTAGAATAGTTGTGTTTGGAGCTTGAACTGGGGGAAAACCCTCTATAAGAGTATTCATAACGCCATCTGGTTGCCCCTTCATTGCAGCAAAGAAACTATGCGTACCAACAGCCGTCTCTGGGTGGTTGTCAACCGACTGATAGTTTGTGTAATATTGGCTACTGAAGTTTCCCCCTCCACCTCCAGTTCCCGGCGTTACTGGTATCGGGTATTCACTGTAGTAGATGTTCCCGAGTCTTGTCAGAACTGCAATATTGTAGTTATTCGCTGGATTCATCACGATTGATGCGTTACCGATATCCTTCTCAATCTCCAATGGGTTGAGGCTTGTATCAACCCTGTAATAGGATTCCTTGTTCAGAGTCGTGTCAAACACTCCTATCCACTCTAACTGAGATATGATGCTTCCAGTGTTCTTGATTGTGAGGTTCAGGCTGTTTCCCGGCGTCAACTCCGCGTACTGTATGGATAATGCTTCGTCAGCTGCTTGTTGATCAAACTCCGCCATATCTTGTATTATGACATTGCTTTGGCGCTCCACGTTTGTACGTAGATTGTAATAGTTTACTCCAACTGCGATAATCATCAGTAGGAACCCTATGCCTATGAGACTACCAACTGCTCTACGAGAAGCCACGAATAATGAATAACCTGATGATTATTATATATTCACACCCCGCTGAGAATAGCTGCTAACAGGGAGGGGGGGGAGGTGG
>Ga0272443_10006600_pt1 | contig 11417 bp, 6 predicted proteins | sample SSMAcet12_FD_193581 | JGI IMG/M metagenome (GOLD analysis project Ga0272443, IMG submission 193581) | Marine sediment archaeal communities from Little Sippewissett salt marsh, Falmouth, MA, United States - SSM-Acet-12 | ecosystem: Environmental > Aquatic > Marine > Wetlands > Sediment ... | reverse complement strand
AATAATCCCGCAGGTTTCACACAAAGGTGGACCGGAAAGGCTAAAGAGAATCTCCGGAAGCCGCTGGCTCTCCGGAAAGTAAGATCGGGGCCGGGTCTTGCATTGTGCCGTTTAAAATGGCGGTGGAATTGTGTTGGGTTGTTTACGGCCCGGCTGCTGAGAATTTTATTTTCCGGGGCGGGTTTGGGCTTCGATCAGTAGACGCAGGCAATGGGCGTTGCGGCTTTCGCCGTGACGCCGGGCGTTGATGGACAGTTCCTTGTGCAAATCCTTGCCGACCCTCAATACGAACTTAGCGGAGTACTCTTTGCCCGCGGTTTCGGCGGGTAAAGGCTCGCCGTCCCGCTCGTTTATCTCCGAAAGAGAGGAGGAGGTTCCGATAGCGCCGTTTCAGCCGCCTTTTACTTTTTATTATCCGGCGGCACGAAGAGGGAATCCTCCAGCGGAACGTTGATCTTGACCTCTTCGATCACGGCGCCGTGGGGCGGCTCCAGGCCGCCCATGTTGCGGATAAACACATGGGGGATTTTAACCCCCCCCGCGTCCCGGTAATCCCAGTAGGACATGAAGGATTTCATGAAGGGGAGCATCTGGATGTAGTCCGCATTTTCTTCGGTCAGGAAATTGGAGGTGGTGGAGAAGTAGAGGTCCTGGACATACCCGTCGGCATAGGTGCGCTGCAGATGGTAGAGGGGGCCGTTGATGAAGTGGAAGCCGACGAATTCGTGGGAAATGCCGTAAGCCTCGAAGCCGATCAGCCAGTTGTCCATGCTGACCAGCCGGAGGTGGAAGTTTTTGTTAACCGACCATTGGCCGTTGCTCACCCGCCAGAACGTGCGGCCGTCGGTGGCGGTGAAATCCGCGGAGCCTGCCATCCCCTGGCGGAAAAAGGCGGGACGCTTGTACATGCGGACGAGGCGATGCGGATTCCCCGCCGAATCCTGGGTGGCGATGGTCACGACCATGGTCTTGACCGCCTCCCAGGCGGCACGGCCGCCGGTGGCCGCGATGCTGCGCGAGATCACCTCTTCGGCGGAGGCGGCCAGGTTCTCGCGGTTCTTGTCGAGATAATCCTCAAGAAAAGCTGCGGACCGGAGCTCGCTACTCCGTTTCAGGATTGCTTTGGCCTCGGCTTCGTTGCCGGCCCGGTAAAGAAGGTGAGCCAGATACCGATGAGACCTCCAGTTAAGGGGAAAGAGCTCTACTGCGGCTTGAAAGATGAAGACGGCTTTTTTGTGCCGGCCGGATTCCAGATAGGCCTTGCCCACTCCCCAAAATGCCTTTTCGTCGAATGTGTAGCGGTCCCGGTTATCCGTCATGGACAACAAAGCCGCCCGGGCCGCTTCCACGCCTTTTTCGTTTAAAACTTTTTTCAGCAGTTCCCGGGCCGCCGGTTTTTCTTTTCCGGGGATGTCCGTCGGAAAGCCGACAGCCAGGGAACCGATGATGACGGCGAAAAAACAGGTGAATAGTATTCCGTGTCGTCTCGTCATTGGTTCGTCCTCCTTTCGCTCCATTTCCTTTATCAATTTACGGCAGAAGAAGTCGATTGTTTGACAAGACCGGGGTAAGGTTTTTCACTGGAGAACCGTCTCCATGCATTGCTATTCCCCGGTCAGACGTTCAGACCAGTAAGGCCAGCAATCCCATCACCCGGTTTTTGGAAATTTCCTTGAAATTTTTTAATCACCATTTAAAATCAGTTTATGGGTCCTTTGGGTTTCCGATCAGTCACTTGATAGCAGAGAGCAGGGTACGGGGTATCCAAGAATACACCAACACGACATCATCAAATAAGGTGGCCCGGGAGGGGTTTCATGAAAACAATGGGTGTTTGTCTGGCGGTAATTGTTTTGGCTTCTATCGGCATTCCCGGTTTTGCCGGGGAACTCAACTTGGCGGAGGGGATCTGGTTTTTTGAATTCCAGCAGGAAAAGATGATCTCCATTTATGAAAAAGGAGCCAGGGCGGAAACATGGAACAGATACGATTTCAGCGCTGCCGGGAACCATGGGGTCACCTTGTGCACCATGAAGAAAAAAAATGAGCTTCATTGCGATGGGGGAGATGTGTGCAGCATTTCCTTATTAAGTGAAAACACGGTAATTATTGAGAACAAAGGGTCTGATTGGCCCATGGTTTTTCAACGTGTGGAGGACAATGAGTTTCGGACAGCGACCAAACGCTTTCTGGCCTCCCATAAAATAGAATTGGGCAATCCAGCGTTGTCAAAAGAGAGAAAAAGCGAACTCAGTGCGCTGGTTAAGAAAACAATACCATGGGACCGGGTACATATGCCGCTTAAATACTATCTCCGGATGGTAAAGACTTATCACAACGGAAAGCAAGAGGTTCAGCAGGCGCTTGATGAATTGAAGAGTAGCCTGCATGAAGAATATACGGTGGATAATGTGGCCCTGACATCAATTACCGGAAATTGGGAAATTCCCGAACTGGGGGTTGCCGTTTTTTCAGATTTACCTGTATGTGAACACCTGGGATTTCAGTTTTTGAAGTGCGAGATGAAATGGCTGGCGCCGGAACTGCATGATATATCCTATACCATTTTAAAAAGTAAAAAGGATGGGAAATCCTATCTTTACACCCTGATGTATCAGACAACCCTTGAAAGGCCTCTTTTAATTGTGTTTGAGGGAGAGGATGCCTATTCTCTCTATGAGAATGGAGAGGAGGTTTCCACGGCGCGTCGCCAACGGTAAATTCAACTGGAAGGGACAGCCGTTCCCAAGGGCCCGGGGCCAAGTCTTGCATGATGACTTTTTTTTATGGAAGGCGATTCGGGTTGTATTATCTTTGGCCGGGCCCATAAGAAGCGACTTCCACGGGGCGCTTGATCATATTTTTTTATTCCGTTATCGGACGGATGACAAAGAGCAGGTCGCCTTCGTTCACCTGTTCGCCCGCAGAAACGTTGATCCGCATGACCTGGTAGGACGATGCCGGAGGATAGAGAGCGGCCGACCCGGAGTTCAGACCTTCCAGGGTGACCTGAGTGAACATTTTCATGGCTTCCAGCAGGCACAGGGTCCGGTTCACGTCCACTATATCACCGACACGAACGAACTCGGGTTCCGTGGGCGAGGGGGTCAGGTAGAAAATACCCGTGGACGGACTGAGCACTTTCAGATCGGCGGAATCCGATATCCTGACGGCATTGTGATCGACTGAATCCATGGCCGCGGCAGCCTCGGTCTCCCGTATCAATCCCTGCGCGTCTATCCTGGCGGTGAATGTCTCCAGGAAAGCCGTCGTGAAATCTCCCTTGAGGAAGTTATCGTCAGCCAGGATGCGCCGTAACAGGGGAATGTTTGTCGGTACACCCTGAATGTCAACTTTCTCCAGCCATGCGGACATGCGGCGGATGGCCTGTCGCCGGTCCCGGCCGCTCACGATGGCCTGGGTAATGAGACTGTCGTAATACGGAGAAATGGCGCGCCCCTCGGAAACCGCCGCAATGACTCTTACACCGGGATCTTCGGGGAATTCGCAGGCGGTTACGGTTCCCGGGGCGGGCACGAAGCTCAACCCGCCGTCCGAGTCCAGGACCGGTCTTTCGGCGTTGATGCGGACTTCCATGGCATAGCCGCCTTTCCTTATCTTGAGATCTTTCAGGCTTTCCCCCTGGGCGACTCGGAACTGTGCGTCCACGATATCGATACCGCTGACCACTTCGGATACCGGGTGTTCCACCTGAAGGCGGGTGTTCATTTCCATGAAGTAGACCGCCGGTCCGTCCAGGTCCAGAATAAACTCGACCGTTCCTGCGCCCACGTAGTCGATGGCATTGCAGAGACGAGTGGCGGAGTCCAGAACGCTTTTCTCCAATTCCTTTGAAAGCAGGGTGGACGCGGACTCCTCGATCAATTTTTGATTGTTGCGTTGCACTGAACAGTCGCGGATTCCCGGAATGACAATGTGGCCGGTCAGGTCCCGCAGTACCTGAACTTCCACGTGACGCAGCCGGGTGATGTACTTTTCCAGGTATACATCTCCGTTTCCGAAGGCGTTGCGGGCCTCTGTGGAAATCTGCAGAAATGCCTGATGGATGTCATCGGGTTTGTGGACAACCCGGATTCCTTTTCCACCTCCGCCATGCACCGCCTTCAACACAACCGGGTAACCGATTTCATCGGCAATCCGGGAGGCTTGTACCGAATCGGCCAGAATCCCGTGGCTGCCTGGAACGACCGGGACCTGGTTTTTAATGGCTGTTTGAATCGCGTTGGATTTGTTGCCCATGGATTCCATACTCGTTATCGGCGGACCGATGAAGTTGAGACCATGTTCCAGACACAGTTTGGCGAAATCGGGATTTTCCGAAAGGAAGCCTATCCCCGGGTGCAGGGCGTCGGCGGCCTCCATATGCGCTACCTTGATTATGCTGTGAGCGTTGAGGTAGCTTTCGTCCGCGGTGTTGCCGCCGATACATACCAGTCGGTCCCGGGATGTAAGCATGCCTGCGGGAAGAGAGTCCATATCCGGATCGGACTGAACCAATATCACCCGGCATTTTCGCTTGTGGGCAAGGTCGATCAATCTGACCGCGGTACATCCCCGGGCATGGAGCAGGACCCGATTGATGGAGCGGTATACCGGTTTTGCCGGGACCAGCCGGGTAAGGGGGAGGCTGTCGCTCCGAGTTTCGACGTCGCGGAAAATATCTGTCAACACTCTATCTACCGTAACCCGGGGAAGTGGAATCTCGGGATCGACCTTTACCAGACGCTCGTCCAGGTCCGGAACAAATTGATTGACTACCAGTCCCGACATGGCGTTGGGAATCTCGGAGAGGTAATTGGACAGCGTGGAGTGGGCAGGCAGATGTGCGGGGACCACGATCTGTCCGGCAAAAGGTATGTTTGCTCCGGAAAAATACCAGGTGTGTACCAGGGGATGGGTTACGAAGCTGGCCTGAGCACCTCCGGTACAGTCACCAAAACCGAACATGATAACCGGCAGGTCGTGATCCCGGACAAAGCGGTTGATCAGGGCATTGACCACGGCCATGGGGAACAGGCCGCCGGCGCCCTCCTTGGTCTGCATTCCGCCGGAGCTTACGAAACCAACAACCGGCAGGCGTAGACGGGCGCAGCGGGTGAGCAGGCGGCACATTTTTTCGGCCGAAGCCATATCGAACGCTCCGGCCTGGAATTCCGGATTGGATACGATCACCCCGACTCGTTGTCTGATACCGCTGGAGGAAAAGTTCGCCACTCCGGTCAAGGCACCGCAGGGAGGCGTCCCGGAGTTCAGGGCTTTTTCTATCGACCGGCGGAATCCCGGGAAATGCAGGGGATCAGCGGTCATGACATTGGCGTCCATCTCCTCGAAATCGGTAAAGAAAGAATCGATCACCTTTTGCGCGGGAATCCTGCCGCGATTCTTGATTTCCATTAGGATTTCCCCGATCAGCAGGTCCCGGTACGCCGTGGAAAGGCGATTCCAGAAGTCCTTTTTGCGCCCGATGCGCCGGGGATTGAGGCGGCCGTTGAAGGCTCCCCGTTGGTTCCCTGTCCTGAAAAGCTGGGGCATCAGGCGACAGAAAAAATCGGTGATCACCACAAAGAGGGTATCCGACATCCGGGGAAATGCGTTGTTCTTCCACTCTTCAAGGTGAACGAGGAACTGAGATCGGCGCGGATAGTCGGAGAGCCGGCGCAGCCAGGCCAGAATCCGGGGTTGTAATTCCCCGTCATGCTCCATGTCCCTGAACAATTCAGGATCACGGGATCTGATGGAAGTGACGGCGTATTCAATGGCTTGATCCAGAATTTCTCTGACGGTGTCCTTGGACAATGTCCAGTTGTGTATCGCCTCCCCGGCGATTCTCGGCAATTGAGCCACCAGTTGATCGTAAATAAGGTCGAATGCCAGCAAGTTGTGAATTTCGCGGACAAAATTGGCGCGCAGTTTCGGGTCCAGGATCATATCCAGAAGAGTCGCTTCTTCCGGAGGCACGCTCTCCGGAGAATCCGGAGCCGGTTTGATCAGGGCAGGGAAATAGGACTCCAGCTGGCGGCGGTTGGATTCATGCAGAGTTTCCTTTTCGGCTTCTGGTTTTCCGGAAAGCCCGATTCCCAGATGGGGATCGTCCAGGATGCGGTTAAATTCAGTCGTGATTACCCTTCCGAGTTGCCTCCGTGATTCAGGGTCATCCGTAGCCAGGTTGAAAATCCGTAAAGCCTCCGGGCTGAGGCGGTCCTTGATTCTTCGAGCACCCCGGTGTGGTTCATGCAGAATGGTGGCGGCCAGAGCCGGTGGATCGACAATGGAATCAATCCGGAAGAGCCAAGGGGTTTCTGGAGAATCCAGGGAGTTCAGCAGCAGGCGGAAATTCGCGTTTGCGTCGGTTTTCCAACGGTTGTAAAGGAAGAAGCCCGTCTGCATGCATAGGAATTCCCGGGACCACTCGAGGTTGGGTCCCGCCTCTCCAAGCAATAAACTATGCAGCCGGCCCCGTTGACGGGACATGGTATCCCGCCAATAGCGATAACTTTTCAAGGCACGTAGAATACGGTCGTCATATGCCGCCGGATCCGGATCCTGCAGCCAGTCCCTGAAAGCCCTGCGTTGCTGCTGGTCCTGATGGCTTTGCAGATCGCCGCCGACGGGAGCAGCGCCGGCGACGGCTAGGCGGCCGTATTGTTCCACCGTGGAGGATCGTAAACGGTTGCGTAGGCTCAGGTAGCGCAGATAGCGGAAGGCCGCCCCGAAAACATTCTGGTGTTCCCCCGGGCCTGGAGCTACCTGGAAGGCGCTCTGCCGCTGCAGGGCCCGCAATCGGGGCGATGGCGAAACCATGCGCAGAACACTGCGGCGGTAGTGCTCAAAGATCTCGGGGGTGCGGCTGACAAAATCCATGCCGGAGGACTCAATCACCGCGATGGCGCCGGTGATGGCGTTCCGCAGGTTTTCCATGGCGAATTTGTCTTCCCCGGGGACGTAATCTACAATGCCGTCGATGATTCCCTGATCATACAATTCCATGGCGGAGACTTTGACGAATCGTGCGCATTCCTGCCAGGAAAGGTTCAGCTTGCGGGCGATACTTGCCAGTCCCATGGGGTGGATGGTATTGAAAACTCCGTCACGAACGCTGAACAAGAGGTTGGCGGCCCCCAGTGGAATGGCGCCGCCGGAGTACCCGTTGCCGAGAATAATCGCCAGGGTGGGTACGTCTATGCCGGCCATTTCCGCGATCAGCCGTGAAATGCAATGAGCCTGGTTATTGAGATTGGCCGTCTCACCGGCGTCGGCCCCGGGCGTGTCGATCATGGTGATGATTGGGATACCCAGGTTGGCGAATTCCCTGGCGTGACAGGCCGCGGCTTCATGATGTTCCGGCAGCCATACTCCGTTGGCCGTGGTTCTCTCCTGGGCGATGATGCCTACCCGCCTGGTTCTGGAGTCGAAATCCAATTCCATCTCAGTAACCACCATGGGGCCCATGTGGATTGAACGCAGGATATGCCCTCCCAGTCTGCGGATTACTGCATCTGCTCCAGGACGGGAAGGTTCACTGGCGGGCTGAACAGTGCGGGCAATGTATTCTTCCAGGTCCAGTTGTTTCATTTTTTCCAGGGAGGCTTTTATGACGGCCGGAGGCAATAGGCCTTTTACCTGCCGGTGCAGGGTTTTCCTGTCAGTAGGGGGAAAAAGGGCGAAGTCACGGCTCATCTGTTCGACTTTCAGGTAGATTGGGTCAATTTCGGGTGTATACTGGTCCATAACCTCCTCCTCGCTCAGGTATTCTACCCGGGTTCCCCGGCCGGGCAACTACCCGACTCGGCAGCGTGTTCCCCCGCCCGCGCCGGCTTTTATTATACTGAAGGTTAGATTTTCAGTAAATTTTTAAGGAATGTCAAGCGAATTGGTGAGTAATGGCTTCCCCCCACATGTAGATGGCTGGAATACTGTCGGCCCGGCGCTGGAGATGAGGGTTTCAAGACAGGGGCATGTCCGCGATGCGATTCAGGGCTTTCTCCAGGGTGGACCGCGGGCAGGCCAGGTTCATGCGCTGATATCCTTCACCTCCCGGGCCGAAAAGGGGGCCTTCGTCCAGCCATACTTTTGCTTTTCTACGCAGCCGATCCTTCATGGTTTCGTCGTCCAGTCCGGCGGCGCGGCAGTCGATCCAGGCCAGGTAGGTGCCCTCCAGGGGGAGGGGCCGGGCCCAGGGGATACGCTTGCGGCAGAATTCCACCAGGAAAGCATGGTTGGCGTGGATGTATGCCAACAGGCGGTTCAACCATTCACGGCCGTGGCGGTAAGCCGCTTCGGCCGCTGCGAGACCGAAGGGATTGCTCAGGCCCAGGCCGGTAGCTTTCATGGCCGCGGCAAAGTTTTCGCGCAGCCGTGCATCGGGGATGACGATGGTGGATACCTGCAGTCCCGCCAGGTTGAAAGTCTTGGAAGGAGAGGTACAGGTGATGAGGCGCTCTTTCAGATCCGCAGCCACCGTCTCAAACGGCCGGTGGTGATGGCCGGGCATAACCAGGTCGGCATGGATTTCATCGCTCACCACCAGCAGGTCGTGGCGTCGGCAGACCTCGGCAAGGTCTGCCAATTCATGCCGGGTCCACACCCGGGCGACCGGATTGTGGGGGCTGCACAGGATAAGCATGCGTGTCCGCGGATCGATTTTTCGTTCCAGGTCTTCCAGGTCCATGCGCCAGTGATCCCCTTCCCGCACCAGGGGGTTGACGATGATCTCACGCTGGTTGTTTTCCACGGCCCACATGAATGGGTAGTAAACCGGGGGCTGGAGGATGATCTTGTCTCCCGGCCGGGTAAAGGCCCTTACCGCCATGTTGAGGGCGGGGACCACCCCTGGAGTGACCACCAGGGATTCCCGCGCGGGTTGCCATTGGAGGAAGTGGCGGAACCATTCCCGAGTGGCGGTGAAAAAGGTTTCCGGCTGACCGGTATAGCCGTAAATGCCGTGGGCGGCCCGCTCTTTTACCGCCGCGATGACTTCAGGTGGAGACGCGAAATCCATGTCCGCCACCCACATGGGCAAAATGTCGGGAACCCCCGTCATTTCCGCGCGAAAATCCCATTTCAACGAGGCCGAATTTGTCCGGTCCATAACGGTGTCGAAATCGTGCATCATGCGGAAAACCTCCCATGTGAGGGGCCATTCTACCCGAATACGGCAAACTAGGCAAACGACCTGGACGTGCAGAAGCAAAGAAATGCCCGGTTACAAGTAACCCAGGGTTTCAAGGTCGCGCATCTCGTCGGCCTTGAGTTTTCGTACGGTCCCGGAGTGGTGATGCAACGATTTCAAATAGGCCTTGCGTTGATGAATCAGCTTTCGCAGAATATCCTTGAGCCTGGGGTGGGCTTTTGAAGACAAGGTAATGGGATGGAGTTCTCCGGGATCGGTTTTCAGGTCATACAAAAAGTGCACCCCTGTGGATTTGTGGGTGATCAGTTTAAATCGTTTGTTCAGCATGAAGGCATCCGGGTTGTCGGGCGTGCGGTTCTTTAAGCACCAATCACTCAAGGACGGGTATCGGTGGTCATCAGAATCCGCAGAGATGAGGCGCAGGAAGCTGGGTACATCCGAGCGATCCGCAGCGGAGATACCGATCATATCCAGCAATGTGGGCAGCAATCCCGTGGTGTTGACCAGGCCGCGACGCCGTCCAGCCCTGCGCCGGATCTGCTCGTGGGCGAGAAGAATCAATGGAATGCGGACTTGTTCATCGAAGACATTCTGCCCGTGCCGCCAGCCGTTGTGCTCCCCAAAACCTTCACCGTGATCCGAGGTCACGGCCATGACCGTGTTGTCTCTGATACCGAGGGTGTTCAACTTTTCGAAGAGTTTTCCGACGTACCTGTCCACGGAGAACAGGTGGCCGTCGTAAAGAAAGGATTTTTGGGGGTATGCATGCCGTGAGGATGACATGAACAGCCTGTTCGGCAGACGGGGTACCCGCCAGCCCGATTTCAGCAAGTCATCGAATTGCTGCCGATCCTCATCCAATACTCGGATTTTGCCGTAAGGCCCGTGTACGTCAATGACGTGGATGTACATGAAGAAACGCTTGCGGTGGTTGCGTTCCAGCCAGTGTTCGCAGGCCGGGTAAAGGGTATCCATAAACATGTGCTGAGAGAAACCGTTAAGGTCGCGTTTTTGCCGAGAAGGATCGTGGTATTGGTCAAAACCCAGGTGAAGATTGGTCGATTCGCGGCGCAGGTAGGGATGGGTATGGAAGCAGACCGTGGTATAACCCCGCTGCTTGAAAAGCGGCGGCAGCCAGGCATCCGGAGAGGGCAAAATCACGTGGTCGTTTTCGAAAAGGGCGCGGTGTGAGGGCGGGACCAGGCCGGAAAGCAGGCTAACCACGGACGGCAGGGTCCATGGACAAGGCGCGTAGGCGTTATCAAACACAATGCCTTGCCGGGCAAGTTGATCGATGTGGGGAGAACTGCGCTTGGGATAACCGTACACCCCCAGGTGGTCCGCCCGCAGCATGTCCACAAGAAAGACAATGAAATTGGGGGGGGTGTCCGTCAAGTTGAGAACCGCGGGTTTCTTTGTGCATCCGCCGCCTGTCAATCCGGTGAGTCCCAGAGCCGCCATAGAGGTCATGCCGATGCGACAGAAATCCCTGCGGGAGATTTGCGTTGTGTCCATTGCCATGTTGTTTTGCTTATGCGGTGAAATCCTGGACATGGTCCGAAGGGCTAGGTCGTATTCTAACGTAATCCGCCGCAGAGGGCAAAGGGAATGGCGTGGCGATAAAAGTCGCTTGCCCGGAGAAAGGCGCCCGAATGGATATTATATATGTAAGTGGGGGAAATATGCGTGTAAATGTTTGTCGTCCGGCCGCCGTGTTGGTGGGATTGCTCGCGCTTGGGGCAACGGTCTGCAGAGCCGCGGTTTACAAAGACCATGCAATTGACGGCGTCTCGTTGCGGGCGTGGATCCGCCTCCAGGATGGGGAGACGGAGTACCGGTGCACAGTGGTTTTCCGTGGCAGGGCCGCCAACATCGTGCTCGACTTGAATCAGGTGCTGCCCATGGTGCCCCGCAACGATCGTTTCATGACGCTCTACCTTTTAGAGGAAAAGATCACGAAACCGGAAAAGATCTCCGTCAAACTGGTCACGGAACCGCCGGAGGGTACGGGGGCGCCGCCGCCTCCGGAAGATTGGCCCGCCCGTTCCCTGTGGTGGATCCGCCTGGCGGAATCGCCTCCCGCTCAGGAGTAGCCCGGCGTTTTGCGTCTCAATTCCCGCGACTTGTTCTGCCCTACTTGAGATATGCTCAAAAGTTGTGTACGGATAGAACTGGGATTTTAGGAGAGGAGTGTCGTATGCTATTAAATCAAGTCCTACCAAAAACCGGATTTAAGGGAGCATACGACACATGGAAGATTTTATCA